>Ga0265322_10000531_pt1 | contig 14710 bp, 10 predicted proteins | sample 41222metaG_FD_193584 | JGI IMG/M metagenome (GOLD analysis project Ga0265322, IMG submission 193584) | Rhizosphere microbial communities from Carex aquatilis grown in University of Washington, Seatle, WA, United States - 4-12-22 metaG | ecosystem: Host-associated > Plants > Roots > Rhizosphere...
GTCGGGTTCGACCGCAAGCGTGTGCGGGGCCGGGCCGGGCGTCCATTCCGATCTGCGGCGACGGGCATATCCGTCATGTTCACAAAACATGGACGCATGATGCAGGCAAAAACTGTTGCAGAGGCACAGAGCCGCAGTCAACGAATCGGCCGTGATTGGCCTTTAGAGTCGGTCGATGGCTCGGCCTGGGACTGGCTGCGGGTTCTGCTCCATGAGCATTTTGGTCAACAAGGCCGCTTCGTCTGGTTGGCGGGAGTCTGCGTGGTGATGGCTGTTTTTGCGGCAATGCCAGTGGCGATTTCCCTTCTCATCGAGCGGCTCGCCGAGCCAGGCGCCAATTCCGCGCAATTCTGCGAGATCGTCGCCACCTTCGGCCGAACCGGGTCGTTTCCCGGGCATTCGCCTGTCATGGCAATGCTGGCACTCATGTTCCTCATGCCGTACTGGATCGTTCTCGTACTGGCGCTGACTCCCCTGCCCATGTCCCGCATCGCCTACCCCCTCTCGCGACGCCGGCTTGCATGGCTGAACTTCCTCCTTTCCTTGCGCATGCTCGGAGTCGGGTATGCAGCACAGGTCTGCGGTGTGTTTGCGACGGTTGAACTCGCCGGACTTCTGGCGGGAATCCCGTTCCGCTTTGAAAACATGCAGGCGCAGGCAGCGCTGCTTCTTCTGCAACTTCCGCTTCTTCCCCTTCTGAGGATCATCGCCCTGACACGGAGACGGGCATACGGGATCGTGAGCCTCATCCTGTTCATGCTCCTGTTTGTCGCGTTCACCCTCCCGGGAACGATTGAGCGGATCGTGCCCTGTCTGTCGTGGCTGACTGCAGGAGGCTCGCTGGCTGTCAGTGCGTTCGTTGCATGGATTTACTGGCGTCGCCTGTTGCGCCGGTATTCGACAAGCGATCTGAATCAACCGATCGGCATGATCCAGGTGCTTGTGGCGCCCTGACTGAAACCGCTGAATCGCTCCATCCCGGGCGCAATCCCGAAGGGGGCAAACTTTGCATTTTGTCATTAGAACGGCGGGCTGGCGGGCGCAGGATTGAAGCGTGGCTCGGAAACTGAGGTTGGAATACGCGGGCGCGATCGATCACGTCATCAGCCGAAGCAACTACCGGGCGGACGTCGTTGCGCAGGACCGGCTTTCGGCACAGACCAGATTCTGAGACGCGCGGCGCGGACTTCCCTCCCGGACATGTGCGCCACGACTGTGACATCGGAAGGCGTGGTTGGGCGCGGATGAGACAGAGGTGTGACACGGTGGCGTTTCGACAGCGGGGTCCGCCTTTGCATGGTGTGCTTGATAATCTTTCTAATGACCTATCATCAATGATTTAACCAAAATCAGTCCCTTGAGGCACGCGCATTGCTGTTGAAGCTCCATGAGCCGCATTCTCGGTATTGATCTAGGCACAACCAATTCTTGCATGGCCGTCATGGAGGGCGGCGAACCCGTCGTAGTCCCCAACGCCGAAGGCGCCCGAACGACTCCGTCCGTTGTGGCCTTCACCAAGACCGGCGAGCGTCTTGTGGGCCAGGCTGCTAAGCGCCAGGCAGTTACCAACCCGAAGAACACCGTTTTTTCCGCCAAGCGCCTCATTGGCCGCAAACATTCCGAAGTGCGTGAGGAGGCGAAGAACTTCCCCTTCAAGGTAGTCGAGGGAAAGAACGGCGACGCGTACATTGAAGTCGTGGCGGACGGCAAGACGGAGCAGTTCGCGCCGCAACAGATTTCTGCAATGGTCCTGGCAAAGATGAAGGCGGACGCTGAGGCGTATCTCGGCGAGAAGATTACGCAGGCGGTCATCACAGTGCCGGCCTATTTCAACGATGCCCAGCGTCAGGCGACCAAGGATGCGGGCAAGATCGCGGGCCTTGAGGTGCTTCGAATCATCAACGAGCCGACCGCGTCGTCGCTCGCCTATGGCCTCGACAAGAAAAAGGACGAGAAGATCGCTGTTTTCGACCTCGGCGGTGGCACATTTGACGTGTCCATTCTCGAGATTGGCGATGGCGTGTTTGAAGTGAAGGCCACGAATGGCGACACGCATCTCGGCGGCGATAACTGGGATGACGCCATCATCATGTGGCTGGTGGACAATTTTAAGAAGGAAAACGGCGTCGATTTGCGCAAGGATCCGATGGCGCTCCAACGGCTCAAGGAAGAGGCGGAGAAGGCGAAGATTGCCCTGTCCTCTGCGCAGTCGGTGGACATCAACCTGCCGTTCATCACGGCGGATGCGTCCGGCCCGAAGCATCTCAATGTCACGCTCACGCGGGCCAAGATGGAGCAGATTTGCGATTCGCTGTTCGAACGTTGTCTGCAGCCATTCAGAGACTGTTTGAAAGACGCGGGCCTGACGGCCTCCGAGATCAACGAATTGGTGCTTGTCGGCGGGATGACCCGGATGCCCAAGGTCGTTGACATTGCGAAGAATTTGGGCGGAAAGCAGCCGCATCAAGGGGTCAACCCCGATGAGGTCGTCGCGGTGGGTGCCGCAATTCAGGGTGGGGTGCTCAAGGGCGAGGTGCGCGATGTGCTCCTGCTCGACGTCACGCCGCTCACGCTTGCGATCGAGACCTATGGTGGCGTGGCCACGGCGATGATTCCGCGCAACACCACGATTCCGACGAAGAAGTCTCAGGTGTTCTCCACGGCGAGCGACAGCCAGCCGTCGGTCGAAATTGTCGTCACACAGGGGGAGCGCCCGATGTCGCGGGACAACAAGAGGCTGGGCATGTTCCGGCTCGACGGAATTCCGCCCGCCCCGCGGGGCGCGCCGCAGATTGAGGTCACGTTCGATATCGATGCGAACGGAATTCTCCACGTGTCTGCAAAGGATCTCGGCACCGGTCGCGAACAGAAGATCATCATCCAGGGTTCTTCCGGCCTCTCAAAGGACGAGGTCGAGAAGATGACCAAGGAGGCGGAACTCAACGCCGAGGCGGACAAGAACCGTCGCGAACAGGTCGAAGCGCGCAACCAGCTCGATTCGGTCGTCTATCAGCTTGAGAAGACGGTCAAGGAGGCCGGAGACAAGCTATCTGCGGAAGTGAAATCGAAGATTGAGGCCGGAATCGCGAGTGCGAAGAAGGACCTTGAAAGCAACGACGCAACCCGGATGCGTGCGGCGATCGAGAATCTCACGAAGCTTGGCGGCGAATTCTACGCCCAGGCGCAGCAGGCGGCTGCAGCCGGAGCCGGCGCATCGGCTGGCGGCGCCGCAGGCGAGCCCTCTGCCGAGGGCGAGAAGAAGAAGGCCGAAAAGAAATCCGATGTCGTCGACGCTGATTTCGAGGTCGTTGACGAGAATACGAAGAAACCCTGACCCGATACGGTCAGATTGCCTCCGCTCCGACCGGCGCGGAGGCTCGCTCTTTCATCCCCGAAAGCAATCTTTCCAACCCAAACCCAAACTCAATCAATATGGCTAACGTCAAAATCAAGCCCATCGGCGATCGTGTTCTGGTTGAACACCTCGAAGAAAAAGAGCAGGTCCGCGGAGGCATCATCATCCCGGACAGCGCTAAAGAGAAGCCCCAGGAGGCCAAGGTCATCGCCCTCGGCACCGGGAAGAAAGGTGAGGACGGCAAGGTTCTCCCCTTTGAAGTGAAGGTCGGAGACCGCGTGCTCATCAGCAAGTACGGCGGCACGGAGGTGAAGATCGAAGAGAAGAAGTACACCCTCGTGCGCGAAGACGATATTCTCGGCGTTCTTGTCTGATTCGCGCCGCCACCAATCCAAACAATAACTCGCAACCAATTTTTCCCACTATGCCAGCCAAACAACTCGTCTTCGACGAAGCCGCCCGCCAGAAAATTCTGCGCGGCGTGGAATTACTTTCGCGTGCGGTCAAAGTGACCCTCGGGCCGAAGGGCCGCAATGTCGTGATCGACAAGAAATTCGGTTCCCCGACCGTCACCAAGGACGGTGTGACCGTCGCCAAGGAAATCGAGCTTCCCGATCCTTATGAGAATATGGGCGCCCAGATGGTCAAGGAGGTCGCCTCCAAGACTTCGGATGCCGCCGGAGACGGCACCACAACGGCCACGCTGCTGGCCGAGGGCATCTATCGTGAAGGCCTGAAGAACGTGACGGCCGGTTCCAGCCCGATTTATCTGAAGCGCGGCATCGACAAGGCCGTTGAGGTCGCTGTCGCCGAACTCGCCAAGATTTCCAAGAAGGTGTCCGAGCGCGAGGAAATCCGCCAGGTTGCCACCGTTTCCGCCAACTGGGATGAGACGATTGGCAACATCATTGCCGATGCCATGGACAAGGTTGGCAAGGACGGCACGATCACCGTTGAATAGGCCAAGTCAATCGAAACCACACTCGACGTCGTCGAGGGCATGCAATTCGACAAGGGATACCTCTCGCCGTACTTCGTGACCAACGCCGAGGCGATGGAAGTCGTCCTTGAAGACGCGTATGTGCTGATCCACGAAAAGAAGATCACGAGCCTGCAGGATTTTCTCCCGCTGCTCCAGACCGTCGCCAAGAGCGGCAAGCCCCTGCTTGTCATCGCCGAGGAAGTCGAAGGCGAAGCCCTTGCGGCCCTCGTGGTGAACAAGATCCGCGGCACGCTCAATGTGTGCGCCGTCAAGGCCCCGGGCTTTGGCGATCGCCGCAAGGCCATGATGGAGGACATCGCAATCCTTACCGGCGGCCGCTGCCTCACTGAAGACCTCGGCATCAAGCTCGAGAATGTCACCATCAGTGACCTCGGCAAGGCGAAGCGCATTACCATCGACAAGGAAAATACGACCATTGTCGAGGGATCGGGCAAGTCGTCCGACATCCAGGGCCGCGTGAAGCAGATTCGCCGTCAGATCGACGAGACCACGTCGGACTACGATCGCGAGAAGCTGCAGGAACGCCTGGCCAAGCTCGCCGGCGGCGTCGCCGTCATTAATGTCGGCGCCTCCACGGAAACCGAGATGAAAGAAAAGAAGGCCCGCGTTGAGGATGCTCTCCATGCAACGCGCGCCGCGGTCGAAGAAGGCATCGTGGCCGGTGGCGGCGTGGCTCTGCTGCGCTGCGCCAAGGTTGTCGACGCCCTCGAACTTACAGGGGACGAAAAGATCGGTTCCCAGATCGTCCGCCGCGCCATCGAGCACCCGATCCGCATGCTCTGCACCAACGCTGGTGTCGAGGGTGCGGTCGTCGTGGGCCAGGTGTTCGCCAACAAGGGCAACTACGGCTACAACGTCGCGACGGACAAGTACGAGGACCTCGTGAAAGCCGGCGTGGTTGACCCGACGAAGGTCACCCGCACCGCCCTTCAGAACGCGGCCTCAATCGCCGGTCTGCTGCTGACCACCGAGTGCATGATCACCGAGATTCCCGAGAAGAAAGAGCCGCCGTCGGCTCCTCAGGGCGGTGGCATGGGCGGCATGGACTACTGAGTCCGACGAACCGGAGATTCCACAGTCTCACCTGAATTCCGAGGCGCTCCCCAAAAAAGGGAGCGCCTTTTTCTTGATACAAAGACAGAAGGAACACGGTGTTAGCCCGCGCATCCACGTGTTTTTGCCAACACTGTGGCCGCGAGTTGGTCAACGACCGTGTGGCAATGACGGAAACTGTGAAGTGCGCGGGCTACGGGCTCGGCTTCGCCTGCGGCAATCGTTTCTCCTTCGCGCTGGCGTATGCCTTCGTCTGAAAATCGATCACCATCGTGGCCCGCTGGCCGGCGGTTTTGACCGTGGCCAGAACCCGGTTGAGGTGCGGCTGGAGGATCCAGCAGTTCTGCGCGCCCAGGTTGTTCGGCTCGTCCATGAGTTGAAGGTAGTCGATGTAATGCTTCTTCCATTCCGCCTCGTCTGAGGCCACGTAGACCGTCAGATCGACGGTATCGAAGTCCCCGGAGCGCTGCACTGCCTTGTACTTTGACTTCAAGTCTTCATAGGCGGTTTCCACGAACTCCCGGCGCCCCACGGATGTGTGGGATATCTTGAAGAAACGGAGGCGGATGATCGTTCCGGAGCCGTCGACAGTCAGTTCAACGGTGTCAAATCCGCTCTTCTTGTCCGGAACCTTGTAGATCGTCCAGTCCTGGTCCCTGTTGCTCTCCAGGACGGTCACGGTGCTCGCATCGAATTTGCCTTCGGGCTCAAAGCCGTAGACGTCGTTGTTCGTGATGGTGTACTTCGCGACGTCCGCGTCGGCGCGCCCCGTGTAGTCCTTTGGTGCGTTGGACTCAGGCGGCGTTTGACAGGAACATAGGGACAGTGCGAGAGCTGCGAGAGCGATTCGCTTCATGCCCATGACGATGGGGCTGAAGAGAAGGATAGGCAAGACGGGATGAACGGAGGGGCGCCAGTTGCGGTATCTTCACGACGGTCTCAGTGTGTTTTTGTTTGGCATCCGTCTCACGACACCGCCATATAGCGGACCAACATTTCTCGATGAATCTCGTAGAGCAAGTCAGGCAGGCTGGCGTGGTCGGAGCAGGCGGCGGCGGGTTTCCCACGCACGTCAAACTCGCGGCAAAGGCCGACACCGTCATCGCCAACGGTGCCGAATGTGAGCCGCTTCTGCACAAGGACGCCGTGGTGATGGAGCACAGCGCTCCCGAGGTCGTGCGGGGCATGCAGCTGGCGATGGAGGCGGTTGGCGCGCGCGATGGGATCGTTGGGATCAAGGCGAAGAACACGCATGCCGTCGAAGCAATCCAGGCCGCATGCCAGGGAACCTCCGTGCGCGTGCACCTGCTTGGAGACTACTATCCTGCCGGCGATGAATACGACCTGGTTCACGAGACGACGGGTCGCCTCATCCCGCCCGCCGGGATTCCGATTCAAGTCGGCGCCGTCGTCTGCAACGTCGAGACTCTTGTCAACATCGCGGCTGCTGCTGAAGGCCGGCCGGTGACACTCAAGACCCTGACCATTGCGGGTGCTGTCCGTGAACCGTGCACGCTGACTGTCCCGATCGGCACGAGCCTGCGGGAATGCATCGCGGCGGCCGGAGGCGCGACGGTTGACGATCCCGTCCTTTGCATCGGCGGCATGATGATGGGTGAGACCACGGAGAACCTCGACCGGCCCGTCACGAAGACAACCGGCGGCGCCGTGGTGTTGCCGCGCGACCATCATGTCATGGCGCGCAAGCTCAAGCCGCCGGCGATCCAGAACGCCATTGGCAAGTCGGCCTGCGACCAATGCCGCTATTGTACGGAGTACTGCCCGCGCTTCCTGCTCGGCTACGCGGTCGAGCCGCATCAGGTCATGCGCAGCCTCGCGTTCACCGCAACGGGCAAGGAGCATTGGAACGATTGGGCGGCCCTTTGCTGCTCCTGCGGCCTGTGCACGCTCTACGCCTGCCCCGAGGAACTTTATCCGAAGGAATCGTGCGATCAGTCGAAGGCCGAGATGCGGAAGGCGAACCTGAAATGGTCGGGTTCCACGACCGTGAAACCGCATCCCATGCGCGACGGCCGGCGCGTTCCAATCAAGTCCTTGATGAAGAAACTCCACATCCTGCAATACGCCCACCCAGCGCCACTGCAGGAAGGCGTGCTTGCGTCCACGCGTGTGGTGCTGCCGCTGAAGCAGGGCGCGGGCTCTGCGAACCAGGCGCTCGTGAGGGCAGGAGACCGCGTTGCTGGCGGGCAGCCGTTGGGCATGCTCCCGGAGAAGGCCCTCGGCGCAATCATCCACGCGCCGTTTGCCGGCGTCGTTGCAGAGGTCACGCCCAATCAGATCGTCATCAATCGCATTTGAGCCGCATCCCATGACTGAGAAATCCGTTGGTTTAATCGAACTCTCGAGCGTCGCGGCCGGTTTTCAGGTCGCCGACGCCATGCTGAAGGCGGGCAATGTCCGGCTTTATCTTTCGCGCTCGATCTGTTCCGGAAAGTACATGGTGCTCATCGCGGGCGACGCCGCTGCTGTCGAAAGCGCGGTCGCTGCCGGCGCCGAGACCGCCAACGGCTGCCTGATCGACAGCTTTGTTGTGGCGAGCATCCATCCCGATGTCCTTACGGCGCTGGGCCGCACCCAGGTGACGCCGCCCACGGGCGCCCTTGGCGTAATTGAGTCGTTCAATGTCGCGACGCTTCTGCAGGCGGCCGACGCCGCGGCCAAGCGGGCCTCGGTGCAGTTGCTTGAGATCCGGCTCGCCATGGCGCTCGGCGGCAAGGCGTTTGTCACGATGACCGGCGACGTTGCGTCGGTTGAGGCGGCCGTAGCCGCGGGGCGAAAGGTGATCGCCGATGCCGGAATGCTGGTCAATGCCGTGGTGATTGCGCGTCCGCATCCCGACGTTTATCGCGAGATGATCTAGCAGCATCCGCACGCGGTTCGATGCCCTCCGCGAACTTGCAGCCCCGCCCGCCAAACCGCGCCGGGGAGATCGGCCTTCACGTCAAGGAAGCCGGTGCTCCCTGCCGCGTGAGACGGAGGCGAGCCGGCCGGCTGATCCCCTGACCACTTGACCACGGATTATGGGATGGACGGAGATACCAAGCCATCTGGTGCCTTGTTCCGAATCATCTGCGCCCTCTGCGATATCTGCGGTTCAATTTCGACAAACTCGGTGAGGTCTTGCGAAATGCCACCAACAGTTGCCCCGCGGGAATCTCGTGGAATCTGGCGATTGCCTTCCGGGCTCAGTAGGTGGAAGAAAACATACCGGGCGTCTGCTGCGGCAGAGTCTGCCTGGTCTGCCTTTCGGCAACTCTGGGAACTTGTTACCGTGCCTGGAGGCATGACGTCTTAAACGTTTGTCGCACTGCAAAGAACAAGCTTCCTACAATACAACTCATGAAAATGTCATCCTGGATGATCCTCGCCGGTTCCCTCGCCGTCGCCACCGCCGGCTTTGGTCAGGAACTGAAGCTGGAGAAAACGACGTTCGGTTCCGGAGAGCAAATCAAGGTGAGTTTCACCGCCCCGGCGACCTATCCCGCCAATGCCTGGGTTGGCATCATTCCATCCGCGGTGAAGCATGGTGTTGCTGCCTTGAACGACGACAACAACATGGGCTTCCAATACCTCAACAAGAAGACTTCCGGAGTTCTCGTTTTCGTGGCGCCCAGCAAGCCAGGGAACTACGATTTCCGCATGTCCGATCAGGACGACCATGAGAAGGCCAATGAAACGGCATCGGCTTCCTTCACCGTGAAGTGAGCCGGCCGGACATCCGTGTTCGCTGGCGCGGTCGGAGTAAACGTGCAGCCGTAGTCCGGCAAGATCAGGGACGCGCTCGCTCGGCGGCTGAGGCCATGAAGTAATTCTGGGCGCAGAACGGGGCGTCGCCGTTGACCGGAGGAATGGGCAGATAGGCCCCGTTGGAGTGGAGCTCGCGGGCATTCTCGGTGTCCTGGAACTCCATCGGAAAGAGCTCGTCGACGATGCGGCGGCGGAGTTCAGGCGCCTCCAGCGGGAACAGCACCTCCGCGCGCCGGAAGAAATTGCGGGACATCCAGTCGGCGCTGCCGGCCAGGACGAGCGATTCGCCGCCGTGGTTTTCGAAGTAGAAGGCGCGCGCATGTTCGAGATAGCGGCCGACCGTGCCGCGCACGCGGATGTTCTCGCTGAGCCCCTGGATGCCCGGCACGAGGCAGCAGGTGCCGCGCACGATCAGGTCGATCTTTACCCCGGCCTGGGACGCGGCGTAGAGATTGTCGATCGTGGCGCTGTCCACGAGATTGTTCATCTTCGCGAGGATGCGCGCGGGTTTGCCGGCGCGTGCGTGATCCGCCTCGCGCGCGATCAGCTCCTGGATTCGCGGGTGGAGGTTGTAGGGCGCAACGAGCAGATGGCTGAATTCGGGCGACCGGCTGAAACCGGTCAGGGAGTTGAACAGGCTGGCCACCTCGCGGGTGATGGAGTCGCGGCAGGTGAGGAAACTCAGGTCGGTGTAGGCGCGCGCGGTCCGTTGGTTGTAATTGCCCGTTCCCAGGTGGACATAGTGGCGGAGGCTGTTGCCTTCGCGGCGGACCACCAGGCTGCACTTGCAGTGGATCTTGAGGCCGACGACGCCGTAGACGACATGCACGCCGGCCTCCTCGAGCTGCCGGGCCCACTGGATGTTGTTGGCCTCGTCGAACCGCGCCCTGAGCTCGACCAGGGCCGTCACCTGTTTGCCGTTTTGCGACGCATCGATCAGCGCGCGCACGATGGGAGAGTCGCCGCTCGTCCGATACAGCGTCTGTTTGATGGCGTAGACCTGCGGATCGCGCGCCGCCTGCTCGACAAAATCGACGACGGGCACGAACGACTCGTACGGATGGTGCAGCAGGATGTCCTGTTCGCGGATCGCGTCGAAGATGCGCTCCGGCTGCTGCAGGTTTTGCGGATGGGCCGGCGTGAATGCCTGGAACTTCAGCTCAGGCCGGTCGATGAGATCGTACAGGCTCATCAGCCGCATGAGATTCAGCGGTCCCTGCAGGCGGAACACGTATTCCTGGGAAAGCGCGAGGTGGTCGCACAGCGCGGAGAAGGTCCGGTCGTCGACGCCCTGCTCGATCTCAAGACGCACGGCGGCGCCCCTGCGCAGGTTGCGCAGCTCCTCCTCGATTTTCTTGAGGAGGTTCTCCGCCTCTTCCTCGTCGATGTAGAGATCGCTGTTTCGCGTGACCCGGAACGCGTGGGCGCCGTGGATCCGGTAGCCCGGGAACAGTTCGCTGGCGCAGAGCTTGATGATCTCGCTCAGGAAGATGAAGTACTGCGCCCCGTGGCCTGCCGGCTGCATGTTGACCAGGCGCGGGAGGATGCGGGGCACTGGCAGGACGGCCATGAATCCGGGAACATCGGGGGTGTCGGGATTGTCGAGCGACACGACGACGCTCAGGGTCTTGTTGCCGAGCTGCGGGAACGGATGCGCCTGGTCGACGGCGAGCGGCGTAAGCACCGGATAGACCTGCTCGCGGAAATAGGTCTTCACCCAATTCAGCTCGGACTCGTTGAGCTCGTCGGCTGTCTTGAAATGGATGTCGGCGGCGGCTAGCGCCGGCATCAGCTGCTCGTGCCAGCAACGTTGCTGGTCTTCCATCAACGACGCTACGACGGAGTGAATGCGCCGGAGCTGTTCCCGCGGCCCCAGGCCGTCGATGCTCGGTTCTGTGATGCCGCTGTCGACCTGCTGGATGAGGCCGGCGACGCGGATCTCGAAGAACTCGTCGAGGTTCGAGCTGAAAATGGCCAGGAACTTCACGCGTTCGAGCAACGGATTGCCTTCGTTCTGCGCCTGTTCGAGCACCCTCCGGTTGAATGCGAGCCAGGACAGCTCCCGGTTGAAATAGGCGAACCGCGGGGGCCGTCGGGGAGCGCCGTCGATCGAAGCCGGCGCCGGATCCCCGGCGGGAACCGGGGCGGCGGGGGGCTTTTTCTTCGATTTGGACGCGCGCTTGGCCATGGAAAATGGGCAGATGAACCATGAGACGCTGACGGGAATATCCAAGCGATGCAAAACCAGAACGAACGCAATCGTCACGAATGTGTGACAACTGGCAGCGTGCAGCCTTTAAGGAGACGGCTCGCCGGGAGGCTCGCCCTCCAGAAATCTTGCCCAGCACCCTTCGAAATCCCTTACACCGACTCGATCAGCTTGTAGATCCGGGCGACCATCTTCTGCGGGTCGTCGAGAAGGCCGGCGGCGATCAACGCATTGTCGAGGATTTGCGCGGCGACGAGGGCCGCGACGTCGGGTCTGGCTTCGCGAATGCCGGCGAGGTGCTTGATGACGGCATGGCGCGGGTTGACCTGCAGTTCCACGCGCGGCGGCGTGTCCTCGGCGCCCTCCGTCTTCATGGCCTTCATGAGACGGCGCATGTGCGGCGACATGAACTTGTCCGCATTGAGCGCGAGCGCTGGCGAGTCGACCAGGCGGTCGCTCGTCTTCACCTCGGCAACCCGGTCGCCGAGCGTTTCCTTGAGCCAGGCGACGAGCCCTTTCGTCTGGTCCTCGGTAAGCGCGCCTTCGTCGGGCGGCTTGGGCATGTCGTCCAGCTTCACGTCGGCGTGATCGGCGGCGAGCAGTCGCTTGCCGTCGAATTCGTGGACGTTGGTCATCACGTATTCGTCGACGTTTTCGTAGCAGAAAAGGACTTCGAGGTTGCGGGCGCGGAAGCCCTCGAGGTACGGGCCCGCCTCGATCGCCTGGCGGTTTGGCCCGACGAGATAATAGATCTCCTTTTGCCCGTCCTTCATCCGCGAGACGTAGTCCGCGAAGCCGGTGAGCTCGCCGGCCTTCGTCAGGGACGACTCAAACCGCAGCAGCTTCATCAATTCGTCCTTGTAGGTTGCGTCGAGGGCCGCCCCTTCCTTGAGATACACGCCGAAACGGCGATAGAACTCCTTGTAGGCATCTGGGCGCTCCTTGGCTTCCTCTTCCAGGAACTTGATGAAGCGGCGGGTGAGGACACGGCTGAGCTTGTTGATCAGGGCGCGGTCCTGCGTGGTCTCGCGCGAGATGTTCAGGGGCAGGTCCTCGCTGTCGATGACGCCTTTGAGGAAGCGCAGCCATTCCGGAAGCAGGTCTTTTGGGCGGGCGTCGATCAGGACCTTGCGGCAGTACATGACGACCTCCGGTTCGCTCCGCACGAGGCCGAAGCGCTCGGGGTTCTCCTCCGGCACGAACAGCAGGGCGTTGATGGCCAGCGGTGCGTCGGCGCTGAAGTGCAGGCGCAGGCGCGGCGTGTCAAAGGCGTTGGCCTGGAACTTGTAGAACTCGACGTATTCCTCGTCCTTGATCTCGTTCTTGTTCCGCAGCCAAAGGGCCTGGACGGTGTTGACGCGCTTGCCGTTCAGGTTGACGGGAAATTGCACGAACGAAGAGTAGCGCTTGAGGATGTCCTCGATCTTCGAGGCGAGGCTGAATTCGGTGCAGTCGTCCTTGAGTTCGACGACGATCTTGCAGCCGCGCCGCTGGCCCTCGGCCTCCTCGATCGAGTAATTGCCGGAGCCATCCGATTCCCAGACGTGTCCCGGCTCGGCGGTCCGCCACGAGTGCGAGTAGACCTGCACGCGTTTTGCGACCATGAAGGCGCTGTAGAAACCGACGCCGAACTGGCCGATGAGGTTGGCGTTCTTGGCGCCGCCCTCGCCCAATGCCTGGAGAAACGCCTTGGAGCCGGAATGGGCGATGGTCCCGAGATTCTCGATCAGCTCGGCCCGCGTCATCCCAACGCCGAAATCCTGGATCGTGAAGGTCCTGGCCTTGTCATCGGTGGTCAGGTTGATTTCCAGGGGCAGCCGGTCGTCGAAGACCTCCTTTTCGACCAACTGAAGGTGGCGCATCTTCTCGAGTGCGTCCGAGCCGTTCGAGACCAGCTCCCGCACGAAGATCTCCTTCTCGGTGTAAAGCGAATGGATGACGATATCGAGCAGCTGTCGGATTTCGGCCTGGAATTCGAATTTTTGAGGCGTGGGCATGGATAAGAGAATATGGGCGAACGGGCGTAAGAGCGAACTGGACGGGAGAATGGATGGACGGTGCGGAGGAGGCGATGGGAATTGGAGGGACAGGTTAGCAAGATGAACCGGGGAAAATCAAGCGGTGGTGGGCCGGGGCGCACAAGATCCCCGTTCGAGCGCCATTTACAAGCACTGCCGGATGCGCACAGTGGCTTCATGTTCAAACGATTCCTGGTCATCGTTTGTGGCGCGGCCTGCGGCATCGTGCTCGCCACGGTGGTGACGCGCCTGCAGCCGTCCTGGGGTTTCTGGCCCGACAGCAAGGTTGCCCGCGACGTGGGGTATTTCCGGTCGGTCCTCGACCTGGTGCAGGCGAATTACGTCGATGAGAAGGATGCGGACTACGATAGGCTCACCCGGGCGGCGCTGGACGGAATGGTTGCGTCGCTGGATCCGCATTCCGAGTTCATGCGGGCCGACGCCTACCGCGAGCTGCGGGAGGAGATCGATGGACGTTTCGGAGGCATCGGAATCCAGGTCGAACGCCGGGGCGGCAAGACCATTGTGGTCGCTCCGATCGCGGACACGCCGGGCGAGCGGGCGGGCATCCGGAGGGGCGACGAGATCGTCAAGGTCGATGGAAAGCCGACCGAGAACGTGGGCATGGACAAGGTCGTCGATGGATTGCGCGGCAAACCCGGGACGAAGGTTGCGGTGACGCTCTATCGCCCGTCGACGAAGGCCGACGTTCAACTCACGTTGACGCGTGAAATCATCCGTGTGGAGAGCATTCGGGATGCGCGTGTGTTGGAGGCCGGGATTGCCTACATCCAGCTGACTCAGTTCAGCGACCGCACTGGCGCGGATTTCAAACAGGCGCTGAAGCGATTGCAGGAGCAGGGAGCCCAGGCGCTGATCCTCGACTTGCGCAACAATCCGGGCGGATTGCTCGATGCGGCGGTTGAGGTGGCGGAGCCCTTTTTCAAGCCGGGAGAGCTCATTGTCTATACGCAGGGACGCACGGCAGAAAGCCGGGAGGAACGGCGTGCCGGGCGCTCGGCGGGCGGTGTTTTGATGCCGATCGCCGTGCTCGTGAACTCCGGGACTGCCAGTGCCGCGGAGATCGTGGCCGGTGCGCTCAAGGATACCGGGCGCGCGGTGGTGGTCGGGGAGACGACCTTTGGCAAGGGATCGGTCCAGACCCTGTTCCGCCTCAAGGACGGGGAGGCGCTCCGCCTCACGACGGCCCACTACTTCACGCCCAGCGGGGTGGTCATCCACGAGAAGGGCATCGAACCGCAGGTGAAGGTCGTGGTTTCGCCGGAGTACGAGTCAAATGTGCG
>Ga0265322_10000533_pt1 | contig 14627 bp, 11 predicted proteins | sample 41222metaG_FD_193584 | JGI IMG/M metagenome (GOLD analysis project Ga0265322, IMG submission 193584) | Rhizosphere microbial communities from Carex aquatilis grown in University of Washington, Seatle, WA, United States - 4-12-22 metaG | ecosystem: Host-associated > Plants > Roots > Rhizosphere...
CACCTCGACGGGTCCGGCGCGGGGAGTGCCCGCCGCGGTCATTGACTGTTCATGCAGGGTGCGGTCAAAGCGGGCACGCTGCGCGGAAAACCGTTCCCGGGCCGTCAGAACATCGCCACCCTGCGCCCGATAGAGTGCGTTGTTCATGAGCGTAGCCGCGTTCTTCATCGCTTCCGTGGCCAGCATCGACCGATAGTTGCCCACGAGCGTGATTTCGACCGACCGGCTCAACTCCAGGCAGGTGAATAGCGCATATCCGCCCATGGCGATGAGCAGCAGCAGAAGCGGCAGCAAACCGAGGGTGAGGCGCGTGCGGAGCATGTTATGGCCAGTCAGTCATCCCGATAGGTCGGAACGCACGGATGGAAGGATTCACAGCAACCCGAGCTTCTGCCGCTTGCGGTAAAGTGTGGCCGGGTCGATGCCCAGCGTGCGGGCAGCCTCCTCGAGGGTTGATGAGGTGGCAAGAATGCGCCGGATATGCTCGGCTTCCAAATCGTCGAGGGAGACGTGTGCGCCCACTTGAATCGATGAATCAGGCCGGTGGAAAAATTCCTCCGGCAGATCGGCCGCCGTGAGCATGTCGCCCCCGGCGAGGATGACGGCGCGCTCGATCACGTTGCGCAGTTCCCGCAGGTTGCCCGGCCAGGGGTAGGCCCGAAACGCCGTCGTGACGTCGGGGGCGAACCCCTGCACCTTTTTGCCGAGCCGGCGGGCAAAGAACACAAGGTAGTTTCCGGCGAGGCGCAGCAGATCGGCGGGACGCTCATGGAGGCCGGGCAGGGCGACGGTGATGACGTTGAGCCGGTAGAAAAGATCCTCGCGGAACCGGCCGGCTTTCATTTCCCCGGCCAGGTTGCGGTTGCTGGCGGCGATCACGCGCACGCCGGCCTGGCGCGGCCGCGCCTCGCCCACCCGCTCATATTCGCGATCCTGCAACAGACGCAGGAACTTGGGCTGGATTTCGAGCGGCATCTCCCCGATCTCGTCCAGGAACAGCGTGCCGCCCTCGGCGGCGGCAACCTTGCCGAAGGTATCCTGCACGGCGCCGGTGAACGCGCCCTTCACATGTCCGAAGAGTTCGCTCTCCAGCAATTCCTTCGAGAGGCTCGGACAGTTGACCGTGACAAAGGGCCGTTCGCGCTGCGCGCTGCGGCGGTGGATTTCGCGGGCCAGCACGTTCTTGCCGGTGCCACTCGGGCCAAGGATGAGGATTGTCGCGGTGGTGTCGGCGGCCTTGAAGGCCATCTCGAGCACGCGCTGCACGGCGGGTTCAAGGGAGGTGAGATCAATCTCCGGCGATTCGTCGGCCAGCTGTGATTCGAGCTGCCGGACGCGCTGCTCAAGCGAGCGAGTCCGGACGATCTTCTGAAGCACCTGGCGGATTTGCTCCGGGGTGAAAGGCTTCGGGATGAAATCAAAGGCGCCCCGGCGCATGGCCTCGACCGCCGTGGCGATACTCGCGAAAGCCGTGAACATGATGACCGCCAGGTTGGGCGAGACCTGCAGCAGTTTGTCCATGACCACCAGGCCGTCCTCGGCACCGAGTTTTACGTCAAGGAAGCATACGTCGAACCCTTCGCTTTCAACGAGCTTGAGGGCGCGGGCTCCATTGGACGCCTCCACTGCCTCATGGCCGGTGGTCTGCACGGCAATGGCGGTGGTTCGGCGGATGCTGGCTTCGTCGTCGACAATGAGGATTCGCATGGAGCTAAGACACTGTCAGATAATGGCGACTGCGGTTCCCGCCAACCCCAAACATGGTCCCTGCCGTCTTTGATGACCCGCCTTGGTTACCGAAAAAAACAAGGCGGGGTCGCCTAAGGCGGCCCCGCCAAGTCCAGCTTCAACTAATCCCGGCCTGTTTGCAGTCGTTGGGCAACAGCTCGCAGTCCGGGAAGTGTATAAAATGACGTTCCTGTTGCGTGGACGGTTTCACGATTTCTACAAATGCTCCTGTTTGCCGGTCGGGTGACTCCAGCCCTCCGCGCATCCATGAAAAAATCACAAAGAACAACGGGCAATAGACTCATTCACATGGAAATGAGTTCCCTGCAGGCCACCGCCGCAAAATCCACACCGCCTGGCGTCGTATCAACATTGATGCACCAAGAACATTTAGTTTATCGAATTGGATATAAATAGGTTATCATGTTATCCAGGGGTGGAAATTGACGCCAGCACCTCGGTCAGGGAGCAGCCCCACGCATCGCTCTGGCTATTAGTTAACAAAATACTCATCGACGGAGACCTACTTGCCATGCCACTCTTGCCCGCACTGTTCGACTCCGTTGTCGAAACCCAAGGACTCGCGTTTTCGGCTTAAGTTTGCGCAAACGGTGCGCTTCACATTCATTAACCACAACCCTTCGAGTCCATGAGCTCCTCGGACTCTCCCGCCCCCCTTTCTCCGGCAGACACTGATCATGGCCGGAAGCCGCTTCCTGCGACCAAGTTTTCCGATTTGGAGATCAAGGACGCACAGCTCATTTTCGATTCTGTCTGGGAGAGCCTCGAAGCTGAGTTTGGTCTGCAAAGCCTGCGCTTTCCCAAGGAGATCATTCTGCTGGGCGGCGCGCCTGGCGCCGGCAAAGGGACCAACACCGCCTTCATCCTCAAAACCCGCGGACTCACCTGCCCCCCGCTGGTGGTGAGTTCGCTGCTGGATTCACCGGAGGCCCGGCGCGTCAAGGACGCTGGTTACATGGTCGGCGATCGTGAGGTCGTGGGCATTCTCTTCCGCCGCCTCCTGCAACCGGAATATCGCGACGGCTGCATCCTCGACGGCTTTCCGCGCACGCAGGTGCAGGTCGAATGCCTGAAATTGCTCGTCGACCGCATGGAGTCGCTGTGGCGCGAGTTTTCGTCGACGCCGCTCAGCATCCATTTCCGCCAGCCCACGATTCACATCATGGTGCTGTTTGTCGACGAGAACACTTCGGTGCAACGCCAGCTCAAACGCGGCCGGGAGGTGCGGGCGCATAACGAGGAGGCGCGGCGCACCGGCATGGGTGAGTTGCTGGAGGAACGCGCCACCGACTACGATGAAAACCTCGCCCGCCGGCGTTATCGTGTGTTCAAGGAGCAGACGTGGGACGCCCTCCAGTCGCTGCGCGACATCTTCCATTACCACTTCGTCGACGCCCAGGGACCGGTCAAGGAGGTCGAGTACAACATTCTCACGGAGCTGCAGTACCAGAGCACGCTCGAACTCGACCCGCGCACGCATGACCGGCTGCGCCGTCTGCCGCTGGCGAGCGAAATCGTCGTCCACGCGCGGCAGGAAATGGTCAAACGGCTCGACACCTATGAGTTCGCGCATCCCGAGCTCTTCCAAAAGGTCGTGGCGTTCATCGAGAAAAAGATGATGTCGATCATCAAGCGCCATGCGATCTCCGGCCTCACCCTCATCAACACCGAGGATCCCCTGCTCGATGATCCGCTCGCACTGGCCATGCTCATCGATGTCTTCTCCGAACGCGGCTATCACGCCGTCGTCGACCTGCACCGCATCGAGGTGCCGGAAAAAGTTGACCCGCAGACCGGCCAGATCACCTGCCGTCTGAAAAAAGTGTTCCGCATCCAGGTGCGCTTCCCGGGTTCGGAAATCCGTCGCGACTAGGCCGGCGCCAGCTATTCGTAGCGCAACGCCTCGATGGGATCGAGCGAGGCGGCCTTCCATGCAGGGTAGAAGCCGAACCCGATGCCGATGCCCGAGCAAACCAGCAGGCCGAGGAAAGCCCAGTCCCACGGAAAGACCGCGCTGGCTTTCATCAACATCGCCACGAGGTCGCCGACGATCACGCCGAGCCCGATGCCCACGACGCCGCCGGCGAGCGAAATGGTCACGGCCTCGATGAGAAACTGGGTCAGGATGGACCGCTTGCGCGCGCCGATGGATTTGCGGATGCCGATCTCCTTCGTGCGCTCGGTGACGCTGACGAGCATGATGTTCATGATGCCCACGCCCGCGGCGAGCAGCGCGATGCCACTGATGACGAACGAGCCGGCGGTGATGTAGTCGGCGACCTTGGCGAAGGCGCCGAGCAGCGACTCGTTGGAATACACTTCAAAATCATTGTCGTCCTCGGGCTTGAGGCCGCGCACCACGCGCATGGCCGTGACGCCCTTGTCCATCGTGTCGTTATAGAGGAGATGACTGGGCGCCGCGGTGGCGATATTGATGGTGCGGCGAGCGGCGCCCAGGTCGCCGTAAAAGCGGGAGATGGGAATGATCGCGATGTTGTCCTGGCTTTGCCCGAAGGAGGTGCCTTTGTCGGCAAAGGTGCCGATGATCACATAAGTGCGCCCCTCCATTTTGATGGTCTTGCCCAGGGGATTCTCGGACGGGAAGAGCTTCTTGACGATCTCCTGGCCGACGACGGTCACCGGCCGGCCGAGATCGATGTCATCGGTTTGAAAATTGCGTCCCAGGTCGATGCTGTACTGGTTGGCGTTGATGAAGTATTCGTTGGTGCCCACGAAGGTGATGTCTGGAGTGGTCTTGCGGCCGCCGTAGACCGCCTGGGCACCGTTGTAGTCAAACACCTTCAGGCAGACCATTTCCGCGGTACCTTCCATGAGTTGCTTGTAGCGCATCGCCTGTTCGAGGGTGATGTCGCGGCGCATTTCGATCTGGCGGCGGTTGGAACCACCGCCCATCACTGGATATTTGCCGAATTGGAACATGTTCGACCCGAGAAAACTGAGTCCGGTCTCGATCGAGCTGCGCAGGGCGGTGACCGTGGTCATGACCCCGATGACCGAGAAGACCCCGATGGTGATGCCCAGCATGGTGAGGGCCGAGCGGAGTTTGTTCACCCCGATCGAGCTGAGGGCGATTCTCAGGATTTCGATGAGCGGCATGGCGGACGGCTATCTTCGATAATTATACCCAGAGCCCATGAGCGAACCGGCGGATTCACTCGTACCGGAGCGCCACCACCGGATCGAGGCGCGAGGCGCCCCAGGCCGGGGCGAAGCCGGAAATGATGCCGGTGACGACCGAGACCAGCATGCTGATAACGACGAGGTCGGGCGAGAACTGGACGGGGAACCAGGGAAGCTGGAAATGGATGCCGAGAAAGACCGCATAGGAGACCACCATGCCGACGGTCCCACCGATCAGGCAGATGGACACCGCCTCGATCAGGAATTGCAGGAGGATGGTGCGACGCCGGGCGCCGAGGGCCTTGCGCGTCCCGATCTCCTTCGTGCGCTCCTTTACGCTGACAAAGGTGATGTTCATGATGCCGATCGCGCCCACAAAGAGCGACAGCCCGGTGATGAACAGGCCGGCAAAGGCAATGGCCGTTTTCACCGGATCCAGCACCGCCTTGAAGGCCTGTTGCTCGTTGATGGAAAAATTGTCGCGTTCTCCGGGCAGCTGGCCCCGTACGCGGCGCATGGCGCCGACCAGCTCTTCCTTGGCCTGCAGTAACCGGGTTTTGTCCTTCACCTTCACCCGCAGGTCGGTGCTGCGGCGGATGCTGAACATCTTCCGGTAGGCGTTGAGCGGCATGACCAGCTGATTGTCGAAGCTGATGAGCCCGAGAAACTCGCCCTGCTTGGCGAAGACGCCGATGATGGTGAGGGGATGACCACCGACCCTCACCGTCCCGCCCAGCGCGGAACGCCCGGGAAACAGCGCCTCGGCAACATCGTAGCCCAGTACGCACACCGAGCGGCCGCCACTGGCCTCAATTTCGTTGAACAGGCGGCCCTCCTTGTAATCGACGCCGCTGATGCGCGCATAATCAGCCGTGGTGCCGAAGACGTAGATGCCATCCACGCTGCTGTCGCCTGCTTTCACCGAAGCACCGCGCCCCGCCACCGGCACGACGACGTCCAGCAGCGAATTCGGGGTGTTCTCGATGATGCGGCTGAGCCGCTCGGCTTCAGCGGCCTGGGGTGCCGGGCGGTTGACGTAATTCCACCAATCCTCGATGGGCCCCCACGGCCACTTTTGCACGTAGAGCACGTCGTCACCGAGCATGGCAAGGCTGTCGTTGAAGCCCGTGTCGATGCCGCGGATGGCGGTGCCCATGAGCGTGACCGCGACGATGCCGATGATGACCCCCAGCGCGGTGAGCACGGAACGCAGCTTGTTCGCGCGGATCTGCGCCCACGCTATGCGGATGGATTCGGTGAACTCGTAGAAGAAACGGGCCAGGATTTTCATGGCGGGACGGGGCCGGAGGCTAGTTGCCGGTCATCCGGTCGCTCTCGATCAATCCGTCGTGCAGGCGGATGGCGCGACGGGCATGCCGGGCAATGTCCTCCTCGTGGGTGACGACGATGATGGTGTTCCCCTGCTCATAGAGCTGGTCGAAAAGCTGCATGATCTCCTCGCCGGTCTTGGAGTCGAGGTTGCCGGTCGGTTCGTCGGCCAGAATGATCGAGGGATTATTGACGAGCGCCCGGGCGACGGCCACGCGCTGGCGCTGGCCACCGGACAGCTCGTTGGGCTTGTGCAGCATGCGGTCGCCCAGACCGACGTTCGCGAGCGCCTCGCGGGCCCGCTCCCGCCGGGCGGCGGGCGGCAGGCCGGCGTAGATCAGCGGCAGCTCGACGTTATGCAGTGAGGTTGAGCGCGGCAGGAGGTTGAAGGTCTGGAAGACAAAGCCGATCTCGTGGTTGCGGATGCTGGCCAGCTCGTCGTCCGACATGCTGGAGACGTCCTTGCCGTTGAAGTGGTAGTGTCCGCTGGTGGGGGTGTCGAGGCAGCCGAGCATGTTCATCAGGGTCGACTTGCCGCTGCCGGACGGGCCCATGATGGCCATGTACTCGTTGCGATGAACCTTCAGGGCGACGCCCCGGAGGGCATGCACGATCTCCGCCCCCATGCGATACAGTTTGGTGACATCCTCGATGTCGATCACCAGGGGGCCCGGCGGACGGACGGTGCGGGGGACATGAGCGGCGGGGGCGGGCGGTGGGATCATGGCAGAAGGAGAAGGATGCGCGGCGATGGTTAAACCGGGCAGGCGCCGGGACGGGCCGCCTTAGCTCTTGTTGTCATCCTTCTTCGGTTTTTCCACGAGGATCTTGGAGCCATCCTTGAGGGTGCGGCTGATGGCGGCGTAGCTGCCGGACACCACTTCCTCACCGACCTTCACGCCGTTTTTGACTTCAATATAGGTGTTGTCGGAGACGCCGGTCTCCACCCGGCGCTGTTTGACCTTGTCGCCCTCCCGCACGAAGACGATCCGCAGGAGTTTCTCCTGGGTGCGCTTGGCATCCTGGCGCTCCTTGACCAGCTCAAGATCGTTGCCCGTGCGCTCCTTGGCCTCCTTGGCCCGCTGCTGCTGGAGCTCCTCGGTGGTCTTGCCGCCCTCGGCGCGGACGGTGACGCTCTGGATGGGCACGGCGATGACGTTGCTCACGGTCTCCGTCTCGATGTCGACCGTGCCGCTCATGCCAGGACGCAGCCGGGCTTCCCGATCCGTGACGCGGATGCGTACGAGGAAATTGGTAACCTCGTCGGAGGCGGAGGCGGCGAGGGCCGCCTGGTTGTTGCTGGCGGCGGTGGCGCCCGTGCTCAGCGCGGAACTGCTGATCTCGCTCACCGTGCCGTCAAAATTGCGGGCGGGAAAAGCGTCGACGGCGACATTCGTGTGATCCCCGATCTTCACGTTGACGATATCGTTTTCGTTCACCTTCACGCGCACCTCCATGTGGCTCAAGTCGGCGATGCGCATGACCTCGGTGCCGGCATACGTGCCGGTGCCGACGACCCGTTCGCCCACCTCATTGTTGAGCACGCTGATGATTCCATCCATGGGCGAGTAGATGGTGGTCTTGCTCAGCTGGTCGCGATACTGGTTGAGGGCGCCCTCCGTCTGGCGAATCGTCGCGAGTGAGGATTGATAGTTGGCGCGGGCGACCTCCCGACTGGTCTTGGCGGTGGTGTTGTCGGCGTCCGAGATCAGCTTCTTCTGGTAAAGATCGTCGGCCCGGTGGTAATCCTCGTCGGCCTTGTCGAGATTGGCCTTGCTGAGAAGGCTTGCGGCCTTGGCCACGGCCAGAGCGGCTTCCTGCTGGTCAACGAGCGCGACATAAAGGTCAGGCTTGATGCGCACAATGACGTCGCCCTTCTTCACCACGGCGCCCTCCTTCAAGGGAAGGGCGATGATCTCTCCGGATACTTCCGGGGCGATTCCAACCTCGAGCTCCGGCTGCACCTTGCCGGTGGCAGTGACGAGGTGCGTGATGGTCTTGATGACGGCCTTGTCGGTCGTAACGGTGGTCGGTTTCTCGCTCTTTTTGCTCTTGATCACGGCGACGACGATCAGGCCGATCACGAACACGATGGCGGCAATGATCCACCATTTTCGGCGTGATTTCTTGCGTGCAGGAACCGCCGCCGCCGCGGGTGCGGCGTCGGAGCGTGGAAGGGTGTCTGAGCTCATGGTAAGGGGGTCGATAAAGCGGAAAGGTCTGGCTTATCCGGGCGTCCAAGGCAAGCAAGGGAATCCTTAATGCGGAGAATTCGCTGAATTGCGGGAAAGAACACCGAGGCCGGCCGGTCACCGGCAGACTGCGTGACGTTTCTCCAAGACACCCTAACGACGCGTCGAGTTGCAGTGATTTTGGATGAACGGACAGGGGAAGGGACAGGTGGCGGGGGCCGGGCGTCCACGGGGGTGCGCCGCCCAAGCAACCGTTCTCTGGAGAAAAACCCCTTGCTTCGCCCGGCCTGCGGAGCATTGCATCATGCCTCTCCATGGCCCTGCGGTTTTGCATCCTCGGCAGCGGCAGTGAGGGCAATTGCGCCCTGCTCCAGACCCCCCACGCCCGCGTACTCGTCGACGCCGGTTTCTCGGCCCGCCGGATTGCGCAGCTGCTGGCGGCCGCCGGCGAGTCGCTCGACCACATCGATGCCATCTTCCTCACGCATGAGCACGGCGATCATGCCGCCGGCATCGGTGGGCTGACCCGCCGCCGGCCGATCAAGGTCTTTGCCAACCACGCCACCGCTCGCGCGGTGCAGGCCGGGCTGAAGCACCGCCCCGATTGGCAGTTTTTCGAGACGGGCACGCGCTTCCAGTTCCGCGATCTCGAGGTCGAGAGCTTTGCGGTGCCGCATGACGCGCACGACCCGGTGGCCTTTCTCTTCACCCACGGGGCGGATGATCTCTTCACCCCGGCGCACCGTCTCGCCTGGCTCACCGATCTCGGCCACGCGCCGCAACACATCAAGGAGCGCATCCGCGAGGCCGACGTCCTGGTGATCGAAGCCAATTATTGCCCGCAGATGCTGAAGGATGACCCGAAACGCCCGTGGTCGGTCAAACAGCGCATCAGCGGCCGGCATGGCCACCTCTCCAACGAAGGCGCCTGTGAGCTCCTCACCTCGGTGGCCTCGCCGCGCTGGCGTCATGTCTTCCTCGCCCACCTCAGCCGCGAGTGCAACAGCCCCGCCGCCGTCGAAACCGCCTGCGCCGGTATCCTGGGCGCGATCAAGTGCGGCTTCTCGATCGTCGCCCCCGGCGCCGGCACGCCTTTCTACGAGTTTTGAGCGGAGCCATGGGGCTGGCCGGCGCGGAATTTGCTTCCTGCCTCCGCGCACATAGCCTGTCCCCTCGCATGCACCCGCCTTTCCGCCGCACCCGGATCATCTTCACCGTCGGCCCCGCCACGGAGAGCGAGGCCACGCTCGAGAACATCATCCGCGCGGGGGCCGACGTCTGCCGCATCAACATGGCGCATGCGACCCACGACTGGACGCGCCAGATCATCCGACGCCTCCGCACGGTCACGCAACGCCTCGACCGGGAGATCGCGATCATGATGGACATCAAGGGCCCGGAGATCCGCACCGGCGACCTGGCCGCGCCCATCGAGCTCAAACCCGGCGAGATCTTCGACTTCACCGTCAAACCCGCCGGACCCCGCGAAAGCACCGAGGAGGTGCGCTCAGTCGACGTCAACTACCAGGACCTCGTCAACGACATCAGCGTGGGCGACACCGTGCTCGTCGACAACGGCCTCATCCGCCTGGAGGTTTTGGAAAAAAGGGACGCCCATATTCGCTGCCGCGTGCTCACGCCCGGCCAGCTCACCTCCCGCCGCCACATCAATCTGCCCGGGGTCAACGTCCACCTGCCCGCCTTCACTGAAAAGGACCGGGCCGACACCATCGTCGGCCTTGAGGAAGGAATCGACCTGGTGGCGCTTTCCTTCGTGCGATCGGCAACGGACATCGAAAACCTCCGGGAATTCCTGCGCAGCCGCAATTCCCGCGCCCGCATCATCGCCAAGATCGAGGACCAGTCGGCCATCACCAATCTGGATGAGATCGTCCAGGCCTGCGACGGTCTGATGGTGGCACGCGGCGACCTCGGCATCGAATGCCCGTTTGAAGAGCTGCCCATCATCCAGCGCCGCGCCGTCCGGGCCTGTCTCCACCATGGCCGGGCCGTGATCATCGCCACGCACATGCTTGAATCGATGATCTCGCAGCCGATGCCCACCCGCGCCGAGATCACCGATGTCGCCAACGCGGTCGACGAGCGGGCCGACTGCGTGATGCTGTCCGGCGAGACGACGGTCGGCCGCCATCCGGTCGAATGCGTGCAGGTCCTCGACAAGATCGCCCGCCGCACCGAGCAGGAGGAGCCCGACGACGTGCTTGATCCTGTCAGCCTTGGCGGCGACAAGGTGAAACTCCTGCATTCCGCCGTGGTGATGGCCAACGAGCTGCCCGGTTCGCTCCTCCTCACCTTCACGCGCCAGGGCTTCATGGCGCAGGGCCTCGCGGCCATGCGGCCGCGCAGTGCCGTGATCCTCGCTTTCACCCCCTCGCTGGAAACCCTGCGCCAGCTGCGTTTCCTGCGCGGCGTCGAGCCCTACCTGATGGCTTTCTCCGCCGATCCGGACGTGACGATCGAAAGCGCCCTCCAGCAGCTCAAGCGCCTCGGCCGGATCGTCGCGGGCGCCAAGCTCATCGTCGTCACCGACATCCTTTCGCAGGACCGCCTCGTGGACAGCATCCAGCTTCGCACCATGCGGTGACCGCGGTCACGCGCCGGCAGGCTCACTCCTTCCGAAAACCGGCCTCGGCCAGCTCCACCCGCAGCGCGGTGAGCGACATCTGCAAATCGAGGAGAAACGCGACAAGCGAGGCGATCAACGATGCCATGCACAGGATAAAGCACAGCATGACCAGCAGCGCCGCCTCGACCTGCAGGAGCGCCGCGAGAAACATCGAAATAATCAGCAGGCCGGCCAGCAGGAGGCTCGCTGCGGCCAGGATGATCGCGAGTCGGATGATCTTCGCGCGCCGGTAGAGGATCGCGAGCAGACCGGACAGATGCTCGCGCTGGGCTGCGGTGGCCGCGGGCAGGTCACGCATCAGCACACGGGCGCGATCGAGCACGCGGCCAAAGCGGTTCGTCATCGACAGCAGCAGCAGGCCGACCCCGGAGATGAGGATCACCGGCCCGACCGCCGTCTGGATCACCGGAATGAGTTGTTGGAGGGTGAGTACTGCCATAAGCCGCGGTGGATTCCACCGCGGACAGGACGACTAGCACAGTGGCGTTGTTTTGTCGTCACCGAAAACAGCGCCGCGCGGGAGTGGCAAACTCTCCCGTGCGCTTGCCGCCCGGCAAAATTGCAGTATGAATTCTGCCAGGCGCCCTATGACGGCCCTTGCTCTACACTTGCGCGTTTCCCGCTCCTCCCTGCATCGCCTTCTGGCCGCCGGGGGTGTGGCGCTGGTGCTTTTGCTCAGCGTGCTGGCTGTCAGTCCCGGGTTGCATGCCTGGTTGCACGGCAACGCCGGCGAAACGGACCACGAGTGTGTCATCACCCTCTTCCAACATGGCGTGGTCGCCGCTACGGCCGGAGTTGCGCTGGTGTTCGTGGCGCTGGTTTTGCTCGCGTGGGTTGCAGCCGCACCCGCGGCGTTGCACCTCGTTCCGCCGCGCTACTGGCTCCCCCGGGGGCACGCCCCGCCGGTGTGTTGAGTTGATCATGGCTTCGCGGCGGACGCATGTGTTCGCCCGCCGCGCCCATCGGACCCATGGCGGTATCCGCCGGTCCGGGGCATCCCGCAGCAAACTCAACCCAGTCGCATCATGTCTCCCCGTCTTCTACTGCCGTTCTTATTCTTCTCCGCCGCGGCTTTCGCCGCGGACGACAATGCCAACGACAATCCCGTCAACCAGACCCCGGTGGCCCTCGATCCCGTCGTGGTCACCGGCGAACTCGACAAGGCCCGCGAGGACATCGTGCCGAGTCTCGGGGCCACCGCCTATCAGATCGACAAGATCCAGATCGACACCCAGGCCGTCGGGGCCAACGCCAATTTCAGCGGTGTGTTGCTGCACGTCCCCGGCGTGGCGCAGGATTCCTTCGGACAGATCCACCTGCGCGGCGAGCACGCCAACCTCCAGTATCGCATCAACGAAGTGACGCTGCCTGAGGGGATCAGCGGCTTCGGCCAGGAACTGGACACGCGCTTCGTCGACACGGTGAATGTGCTCACCGGTTCGCTGCCGGCGCAATACGGTTACCGCACGGCCGGCGTGGTGGACATCCACACCCGGAGCGGTGCATCAGCCCGGGCGGGCGATGTCACCCTCTATGGCGGCAGCTTCGACACCCTGCGCGCCAGCGTGGAGGCGACCGGATCGATGGACAAACTCCAGGCCTATGTCACCGCCAGCGCCGGCACCAGCGGCATCGGCATTGAGAATCCCACCGCCAGCCGCGATCCGCTGCATGACCGCTCTGATCAGTTCAAGGCGTTCGGCTATTTCTCGGACGTCATCGATTCCACCAGCCGCCTCAACCTCATGGTCAGCGGTTCCGTCTCCCGCTTTCAGATTCCCAATAATCCCGGGCAGGCGGCGGCCTTCACGCTGGCCGGTGTCAGCAGTTTCGATTCCGCCAATCTCGACGAAAACCAGCGCGAAGAAAACGACTACGCCGTCCTTTCCTACCAGAGGACCGTGGATGGCTTCAGCGCGCAGCTCTCTGCCTTCGCCCGTTACAGCCTCGTCCAGTTCGCGCCCGACCGCGCCGGCGATCTCATTTTTAACGGCGTGGCCGGCGCCGTGCATCGCGACCTGGCCGGCGGCGGCTTCGAGGCTGATCTCAAGTGGTCCGCCGCCGCCACACACACCGTGCGCGGCGGCCTGCTCCTCACGGGCACCAACGCCGGCACGCGTACCACCACGACGGTCTTTCCGGTCGACGCCAATGGCGGCCAGGCCTCCGCCACGCCTTTCGACATTCCCGACAACCAGCGCAAACTCGGCTGGCTCTATGGCGCCTACCTGCAGGACGAGTGGAAGCCTGCTGCCGGGTTAACGATCAACTACGGAGTGCGCGCCGATCTTTCACGCGCCTACGTCACCGAAGGCCAGCTCAGCCCGCGCGTAAACCTCGTCTACCAGTTGACCGACTCCACCAGCATGCACGCCGGTTATGCCCGTTATTTCACGCCGCCGCCGCTGGAGCTCGTACAGACGTCAAGCCTCGACAAGTTCACCGGCACGACCAATGCGCCGGAGGTCGCTGCCAGCTCGCCTGTGCGCTCCGAGCGCGCCCATTACTTCGACGCCGGCCTCTCGCACCAGTTCACGTCCGCCCTCACCGCCACGCTTGACGCCTATTACAAGCGCGCCGCCAACCAGCTCGACGAGGGCCAATTCGGCCAGGCGCTCATCTTCTCGCCATTCAACTACCGCCGCGGGCGGGTCTATGGCGTCGAGCTGACCACCAACTACACGCGGAACGGATTCTCCGCGTATGCCAATCTCGCCCTCAGCCGCGCCACCGGGCGGGAAATCGTCTCGGGCGAGTTCCAGTTCGGCCCGGATGAACTGGTGTACATTGCCACGCATGACGTATCCCTCGACCACGACCAGACCGTGAGCGCCTCCACCGGCGGATCCTACCGGTGGGGCGGCACGGTGGTCTACGCCGACCTGCTCTACGGCAGCGGCCTGCGTCGCGGCTTCGTCAACACCGACCACCTGCCCGACGATCACCCGCTCAATGTCGGCGCGCAGCACACCTTCAAACTCGGCGGCCGGCGGGAACTCATCACCCGCCTCGACGTGATGAACGTCTTCGATGAAATCTATGAACTGCGTGACGGTTCCGGCATCGGCGTGGGCGCGCCACAGTTCGGCCAGCGTCGCGGCCTCTATGGCGGGCTCACCCTGGCATTCTAGCAGCTGGACCGCTCCCTATTCTTCCAGCCCGAAGATCGCCCTGACATAGTTGTCGACACTGAAGGGCTGCAGGTCCTCGGCCTGCTCGCCCAGACCGACGAAATAGACCGGCAGCTTCAGCTCGCGCCAGATGCCGGCGATGGCGCCGCCGCGCGAGGTGCCGTCGAGTTTCGTCACGACGAGGCCGGTGAGGCCGAAGCTCCGGTGGAACACCTTGGCCTGCTCGATGGAGTTGGCGCCCAGCGAGCCGTCGACCACCAGCCAGGCGTGCTGCGGCGCCGCCGGGTCGTGCTTCTGCAGCACGCGCCGGATCTTCGCCAGCTCCTCCATGAGGTTGCCCTTGGTGTGCAGGCGTCCGGCGGTGTCGATGACGAGAAAGTCGCGGCCGCGCGCCTTCGCTGCCTGCCAGGCGTCGAAGGCCACCGCGGCGGCGTCGGC
>Ga0265322_10000534_pt1 | contig 14626 bp, 12 predicted proteins | sample 41222metaG_FD_193584 | JGI IMG/M metagenome (GOLD analysis project Ga0265322, IMG submission 193584) | Rhizosphere microbial communities from Carex aquatilis grown in University of Washington, Seatle, WA, United States - 4-12-22 metaG | ecosystem: Host-associated > Plants > Roots > Rhizosphere...
CTTCTCCATGAAACCGGGATCATGGAAAGTCCGGGTGTTCGATGCTCTCATCATCGTTTCCGTAGTTTCGTTCATCACTGTTCTTTCTGTATTGACAAAAAGTTTTTGGGGCGACGAGATTTTAAGCATCTCATTTTCTTCAGGGACCGTTGCAAACGTTCTTTCATCCCTCGCCTCAGATTACCATCCGCCGTTATATTTCTTATTTTTAAAACTGTGGATCACAATCTTCGGAACCGGGGAAGTGATCTTGCGTACTTTTCAGGGCATCCAGAGTGCAATTTTCCTTTGGCTTTCACTTATCTTGTTCCGTAAATCATTCCCTTCAAATTGGTATCATCCGTTTTGGATTCTCTTGTTGGTTTCAAGTGAGTTCTGGCTTTTCGCGCCGATGGTTCGATATTATATCTTCGCGGCTGATCTTGTTTTGCTTGCAACAATTGTGTTTTTTCATTGGTTGAAAAATTCGGATATCAAAACGACCATCGTTTTGATTTTGACCTATGTTGCGGTTCTGTATGCGGATTATCTGTCGGCGATTGTTCTTTTTGTGCATGCAATAATCGTGTTTTGGAAATATCGTTTTTTGCTGAGAACATTATTCATTGCGTATGCACTTTCTCTTCTTGCGTTCATTCCGTCGATCATGATCGTGCTGAACCAGGTTCAACATCTCGTGAATACTCATCATGATGCCGATCTCAACGCTTCGCCGTTGGCTATCATCATAAAAATAGCGTTCAGCTTCTATGCATTCATATTCGGAGAAATGTTGTATCCGTTTGAGCCGATTGCTGTTATCGGTATATTATTATTTTTTCTGATATTTGTTTGGATTTTGATTAAGAGAGATTATCCGAAGTATGAAAATCTTTTTTACGCGATATTACTCATCACGGCTGGAATTGTCTTTACGGCATTTGTTACGACCTATATCGCCTCACGAACCAGTTTCATTTATACGCCGTCACGAACATTATTTGCCTTGCCGTTTGTTTTTTTGCTTGGTGGTATGATGTATTCTTCGATCCGTTCACGGTGGGTTCAATTCATTTTTTTCGGAGGACTGCTGGCAGTCAATCTTACGGGAGACATTCATTGGATTGAGAATAGTCACTTCATCATGCCCGTATACGCTTCACCATGGAAAGCGGTGGTCCACGATTTGCAAGGAACCAAAGGAATTGTTGTTTCGGATGAAAGTTTATGTTATGATTATTATCGACGGCAGAGTGAGGGCATTTTTCCGCTCCTGCTAAAACCGAAAACAGTCGAAGATTTGAAAGAAATTGTTCATGATTCATCCATTACGTTGATTCTGGTCGGGCGCGAGTCAACGGAGTCTGAAGTTCATCAGGAAATTATCGATTATCTGAATGCGAACGCGAAACTGATCGGCACAAAGAAATATCTTCCGATCGACAAAGAATATCAGGGATTCAAATCGACAATTCTTCATCGCCCGTCGTACGACGCGAAGATCATGGTATTTCATTATGAACTTTAAAATTCCATAAATTATCCTTTATGCCGTCGATAAAACCTTTCAAAGGAATTTTCTATAATCAACGTACAGTCAATATCGGTGATGTGGTGGCTCCGCCGTACGATGTTATTTCACCGGAACTTCAAACGAAGTTGTATGACCGGCATCCGGCGAATGTTGTCCGTTTAATTTATGGCCGTGAAGAAGATCGGTATGCTTCAGCCGCTCGGTATTTTTCCGAGTGGCAGACATCCGGTATTCTGAAAACCGACGAAACGGAATCGATATATTTGTTGTTTCAGAATTTCGTTCTGCAAGACGGTTCCCGGGTAGAGCGAAAAGGATTCATCGCTGCATGTGAACTCGAGGATATCGGAAAAGGGTCGATCGTTCCGCATGAACGAACTCTTGCAAATCCCAAAGAAGATCGTTTCAAATTATTCCAATCGACGAAAGCGATGTTCAGCCAAATTTTTTCTCTGTACAACGATCCGCATCATGCGCTGGATAGTATTTTCGATCAGTCAAAAAAAACACCCCCGATGTTTGATGTTGTTTTTGAAGAAATCAGAAACCGGATATGGAAAATATCCGATGCCGGTACCATCGGATTGATCAGACAATTCCTTGCTGACCGGCGCGTGTATATTGCCGATGGTCATCACCGGTACGAGACGGCATTGATATATCGGGATTCCATGCGACTGCTTTACCCGTCCAGAGGAACGGAACCGTTTAATTTTGTGCCGATGTTCTTTACGAATATGCATGATCCCGGACTGATCGTGTTGCCGACTCACCGGATTCTTCACAGCATTCCGGAATTCAACCGGCAAAAATTATTGGAAAAATTACGGTCGTCTTTTATAACCGAAACGAAACAGTCACTGCAGGAATTGGAATCGGCGTTGCGGGCGGAAAAATCTCGATCGTTCGGACTTATCATCGGTAATCCTCTCGAGTTTATATTGTTACGATTGAATCAATCGACTGCTTCTATGAAACATGAAATTCCGAATGTACTGGCTGATCTGGATGTAACAATCCTTCATTCGATCATTATAAAAAATATTCTTGGAGTGAGCGAAGAGGATCAAATCAACAAGATGAATCTCGATTATGTCAAGGAAACGCAACAGGCATACGACTATGTCCGTGAGGGAAAAGCACAAGCCGCATTTCTCATGAATCCGACACGAGTCGATCAGGTGTGCGCCGTCGCCGAAGCGGGCTACACGATGCCGCAGAAGTCGACATATTTTTATCCGAAACTCCTTTCCGGGTTGGTTATGTATTCTTTTATCGATCGATAAATTTGCATGAAATCTGAACGTTTACCGGTTGTTGTCGGATTTATTTTGATTTCCATTATTTGGGGATCGACCTGGCTGGCGATCAAAATCGGCTTGGAAAATATTCCGCCATTTTTCGGTGTAGCCCTGAGATTTACCGTTGCCGGCGTTATTCTCCTGACAATTACATTCCTTCGCGGAAAAAAAATCCCTTTGGATAAACAGATGGTGATGTTATATCTGTCGCTCGGATTGCTTTCGTTCAGTCTTCCGTATGCTTTGGTATATTGGGGTGAACAGTCTATTCCCTCCGGACTCACGTCGATCCTTTTTGCATTCTATCCGTTTGTCGTTGCCGTGGTATCTCATTTTTTTCTACCGAACGAGAAATTGACTGCCGGAAAAATTATCGGGATTGTTCTCGGATTCGCGGGCTTATTCATTATTTTTCGCTCCGATATTCATATTGAAAATGGGAAAATGCTTGCCATGTTCGCGATTATTTTGAGTACGCTGATGCAGGGAGTGAGCCTCGTTATCGTCAAACGGATGGGAAAACATATCGATCCGCTGACGATGAACTGCGGAGGCATTTTAGCCGGCATCCCCGTCATGTATCTTCTGGCGTTTTCCCTGGAAGATCCCGGCACGATCCATTTTGGTGTTCAGGGCATTTCATCCATTCTGTATCTCGGTTCGTTCGGTACCGTATTGACGTTCGGGGTTTTTTACTGGTTATTGAAACGGGTTGAGGCAGTCTATCTCGCATTGACTTCATTGATCACACCGATACTGGCGGTTGTTTTAGGAGCCATTTGGTACGGTGAAATGCTTTCATCGAATGTGTTCGTCGGTGCATCGATGGTGTTTGCAGGCATTGGCGTAATCAACGGCAAGGAATTGATAAAAAAAATGTATTTTCAGAAAAAGGATAAAACAAAATGATAAAAAAACTTGCCCATGTCGGTATTGCCGTGAAAAACCTCGAGGAATCGAAGAACATATTTTCCCGGTTGTTTCAGATACAAAATATAGAAACGGAAACGGTTGCCGACCAAAAAGTAAAGCTCGCTTTTTTCCATGTTGGTGAAGCTTCCGTAGAACTGACGGAATCGACGGCGCCGGATTCTCCGATCAGTAAATTCCTTGAACGGCGGGGTGAGGGTGTTCATCATCTTTCGTTCGAAGTGGATGATATCCGCACGGAGCTTGCAAGACTCAAAAAAGAAGGGTTTCAATTGATCGACGAGGAGCCGCGAAAAGGGGCCGGCGGATACTGGATTGCTTTCATTCATCCGAAATCAACAAACGGGGTCTTGGTAGAAATCAGTCAGAAAATCAAATAGTGAAACGTTGATTTTTTGAATCGATATTATTACATTTTATAAGGCGATGGAGTTCGCCGCAAACTATTCCGATGAATGAATATCGGGATTAATGACTCCTACACATACGCTTGTCAGCAAACGTGGTAGGAGTTTTTTATTTGTTGAATATCGACAGGAATAACGTTGTGATGAATCTTTCATTAGTTTTTGTCGGCGGGGGAATCGGTGCAGTTGCACGATACTGGATGCAGGGGATTGTGTACCGTTTTATGAGCGGTGTTTTTCCGTACGGGACGATTGCCGTGAACGTTCTCGGATGTTTCATGATCGGATTACTGATGACCGGCATGGAAGAACGTTTCATGGTGAACCCGTCCTTGCGGATATTTATCACTATCGGTATTCTCGGCGGATTTACCACGTTTTCATCATTCAGTTTTGAAACGATAGCATTATTTCAGGGCGGAGAAATATTCTTCGGGATGTTGAACATATTTGCAAGCGTCATCATCTGTCTTTCAGCAACATATGTCGGTGTCTTCACCGGAAAATTATTTTAATAAAGGGACTGTATGAAACTTGAAGGCGAAGGAAAATTGTTAAGAATATTTTTAGGTGAGATGGATAAAATTGATCACAAACCGTTATACGAAGTTTTCGTGATGAGAGCGCGGGAAATGGGGCTGGCAGGGGCAACTGTTCTTCGCGGTGTGGAAGGATTCGGTGCGGTGAGCCGAAGAATTCATACGGCAAAAATTCTCCGGTTGTCGGAAGATTTGCCGATCGTTATTGAGATCGTCGACGAAGAACAAAAACTGAAAGATTTTTTACCGGTGATCGATGAACTTTTCGAAAAAGTGAAATGCGGAGGTATGGTGACGATCGAGAAAGTCGAAATCGTAAAATATACTGCCGGCAAATAACGTTATCATTGAATAATTATGCCGGAATTGAAGTTCGTCGGAATTAAATTTTCTTTTAAAAAAATTGCCAAACCATTTTACCTTGTGATGCTGTTCCTGGCATTTTATTCAACACGAACATTTGCGCAGGAAGACTCATCCTCGATAACTACAATCGTCTCGAATGATGTGGTCGATGTCTGGCACCATACCGGATCTTTTTTTTCCGCACCATTGCATTTTAGCGAGAAGGATTGGATCATTACCGGATCCATTGTGGGTGGGACAGTCCTATTATTTATATCCGATCATGCAATTCGTGATATCGCACAGCGGAATCAAACGTCGCAAGCGGATAAGATATTCAGTATCGGAGAGCAGTACGGATCCCCGATTTACGGTCTGGCGTTGGGTGCCGGGTTATACGCGGGCGGGTTGGCGTTAAAACAATCTGATATCCGAACAACGGGTGTGATGCTTTACGAGTCGCTTGGCTTTGCCGGTTTAACGACAACGGTGTTGAAAGCCCTTGTCGGCCGGAGCAGACCGTACGTCGGTGAAGGGGAGTACCGGTTTCATGGTTTACAATTTAATACCGAACACACATCGCTTCCCTCCGGACATGTGACCGTTGCATTTTCCGTTTCATCCGTTCTTGCAGAACGAATTCATAATGTGTATGCGACTATCGGATTATATTCACTTGCGTCGTTGACGGTCGGTGCGAGAGTCTACAACGATGAGCATTGGTTTTCAGATACATTTTTAGGCGCTGCGATCGGAACGGTTTCCGGTTTAGCAGTCGCTCGGTTTCATGAACAAAAAAATGACGGCTTATCGATTTCCATCGTTCCTTCGATTGATCGGATAGGAATTTGCCTTGCGTTCTGATTTCGAAATGCCGAACAGAAAACGATGGCTGAGCAGAACGGTGCTCGGCATCGGTTTGGCGAGTTTCTTTTCCGACCTCGGGCACGAAGCGGCAACTGCCATTTTACCGATGTTCCTGGTCAGCATCGGCGCTGCTCCGGCGGCTCTCGGCATCATCGAAGGGGTGTCCGACGCAATTTCGAGTTTTGCAAAGTTATGGTCGGGATGGTACAGCGATCGGTTGGTACATCGCAAACCGATGGCTGTCACAGGATATATCCTGACCGGAATTGCAAAAGCTTCTTTTGCCTTTGCCACCAGTTGGGTGCAAATACTGTTCGGCAGAACGATCGGATGGTTGGGAAGAGGAATTCGAGGTCCGGTGAGAGATTCCATTCTGACCGATGCCGTTCCGGCCGAAGTAAAAGGGCGGGCATTCGGATTTGATCGGGCGCTGGATACACTCGGAGCTGTTTTAGGACCCGTTGCTGCGTTGTGGTTGATCAGTCTGGTGTCGTTTCGAACCGTTTTTCTACTGACGCTGATTCCCGGAATTTGTGCTGCTTTGGCATTCGGTATGATTGTGCAAGAACGTCGGCGGGAAACAGTACAGCCGAAAAATTTTCGTATGAGCCTTTCCCATCTTCCGAAAGAATTCAAGCGCTTTCTTGTTGCCGTGGGGGTTTTCGGTGCCGGAGATTTTGCTCACACACTTCTTATTCTTCGGGCTGCACAACTTTTTACTTCTGCCAATGTTCCTGATGCTTCGCAGCGTGCGGTTACATTATATATTATTCACAATATCATTTATGCCGCCGCATCGTATCCTATTGGCGCCATTGCGGATCGTATGGATAAGCGTTTTCTGCTTTTCATCGGATATGTCTTAGCAGGGCTCATGTGTTTTGGATTTCTGTACCCGACCTCGGATTATGGCTTTTTGATTTTACTTTTCTCCGTTGGCGGTATATATATTGCCATTGAAGATACGGTTGAACGCGCGCTTGCCGCAGAAATGCTGCCGTCAGATATACGGGGAACCGGATTTGGGGTACTTGCAGGTCTTAACGGAATTGGTGATTTTATTTCAAGCACGTTTGTCGGAATAATTTGGACCACCGTTTCGGTCAATGCAGGATTTGTGGTTTCCGGCAGTCTGAGCATTGCCGGCGCGTTTTTACTTCTGTTGATGGTTCCATCGTTGAAATCTCGGAAAACTTGATTTCATATTTCTGAATATTCTTTGATGACAATGTCACTTGACCGATAAAAAATGTCACTACCTGATTCTCCGCATATTGTTATTGCAAAAGATGCAATTGCGTTAAAAGAAAAACTGGAAAATCTTCCGACGCAACCCGGGGTGTATCAATTCAAAAGCGCATCGGGGGAAGTGCTGTATGTCGGAAAAGCCGTCAATTTGCGTAATCGCGTCCGCCAATATTTTCAAAAATCCCACCGTCCCGATCCCCGCCGCAGGGCAATGATATCCAAAATTCGGGATGTGGAATTGATCGTTACCGATTCCGAGGTTGAAGCTCTTATCCTCGAAACGACGCTGATCAAGAAAATCAAACCGAAATATAATATCGACCTGAAAGACGACAAAACATTCCCCTATATTGTCGTCACCAACGAGCCGTACCCCCGTGTTTTTGCCACACGGCGTGTCGTGCGCGACGGTTCAAAATATTTCGGACCGTATACCGATGTCAAAAACATGCACGCCTCGCTGAAACTGATTCGTGAAATTTATAAAGTGCGGAGTTGTAATTACCTGATCGACGAAGCCGTCATTCAAAAAAAGTCGATAAAAATATGTTTCGATTATCATATCAAAAAATGTGAAGGGCCCTGTGAGGGATTGATTTCATTCGAACGGTACCAGGAAATGATCGGCGATGTGATCGAGGTATTACGGGGGAAAACAGGGGCATTGGTGCGCTCGCTGGAACAGCGGATGAACGCCGCATCGGGAGATCTTCGATTCGAAGATGCCGCGCGGTTCCGGGATGAAATACGCCAGTTGAGTGTCTACAATGACCGTCAAAAAGTCGTCGACGCGGAACATATCGATCGCGATCTTTTTGCTCTCGCGGTCGGTGGCGACGATGCCTGCGGTGTTGTCTTTAAAGTTCGTGAAGGGAAGATCAACGGGCGTCAGCATTTTTATATGTCCGGAGTCGACGGCAAACCGGAAGAAGAAATTCTTCACCAGTTTCTCGACCGGTATTATCTGGATGCCATGGATATACCGCTGGAAATATTTTTACCGGTAGAACTTGAGGCAGCACGAGTCATCGAGCAGTGGCTGAGCGACCGGAGAACGGAAACCGTTTCGATCGTCGTGCCGAAGATCGGCGAAAAAGCAAAATTGATGGCAATGTGCAAAAACAACGCAGAGTTGTTGCTGGATATGTTGAAAATACAGAAGGAAAAAAATAAGGACTTTGTTCCGCATGCCGTACAGGCGCTTCAGCGTGATCTTCGACTGGATTCCATTCCGCGAAGGATAGAATGTTTTGATATTTCCAATTTCCAGGGGACGGACAACGTTGCTTCGATGGTCGTTTTTGTCGATGGAAGAGCCCGGAAATCGGAATATCGAAAATTTAAAATTGAGACGGTGCACGGCGCGAATGATTTTGCCAGTATGAAAGAGGTGATCGGACGACGTTACTCGCGCGTGATCCAGGAACAACGTGAACTCCCCGATCTGATTATCGTTGACGGTGGAAAAGGGCAGCTTTCCAGCGCCGTGGAAGCTCTTGCCGAAATAGGGTTGCGGATGGTCGATGGTGGCCAGGCAACGAAAAATATTCCGATTATCGGACTTGCCAAGAGACTGGAAGAGGTATTTGTTCCTGCTGCGAGCGAGCCGCAATCGATTCCCAAAACTTCTTCCGGATTAAAATTGCTTCAACAAATCCGCAATGAAGCGCACCGTTTTGCCATTACCTATCACCGGACTTTACGGAAAAAGCGGACATTGCAGACCGAGCTCGATCTGATTGAAGGGATCGGTAAAAAAAGAGCCAAGGAATTGCTTGAAATTTTCGGCAGTGTGCAAGGTGTGAAATTTGCAACCTTGGAACAATTGTCGGAAGTTGTCGGAGAAAAAGTTGCTGCCACCATCAAGGAATATTTTAATGATGAGGAAAACGTTTCTGTTTCAGTCTAGTTTTTGCGATAATTAAAAAAATTAATAATTCCATTTTTGTTTTGCGAAAATTCGTTCTGACTAAATCATTTTTTTAAAAAAACATTGACTTTCATTATCCAATTTCTTACATTAAAGCGTTTCGATTAAGGTTTTTGTTGGAAGTGGTTCATATAATGATCTTTGTAATGTAATGATACTTATTGGAACTATTGTAAGAAAAAGTTTTGTTCCCTTAGTGAGACCTTGTTCGCTGTAACTCTTTTTTATTGAAATTATTTGAAGTACTGATTTGGTGTGAGTCTGGCTCCCACTTCGAAATCAAGGCCCTCCCACTTGGTTTCACCGCTGGACTCACATCTTTTTTTCACCTTATCAGAAATAGCTATTCTTTCCGAAAAATGGGCAGTAATTTAGCCCAGATCCCCAAAAACTTCCTTGAATTGAAATGTTACACCGGGTCATGTATGCAGAATTGTCCATCTGAAGGGAAAGCTATTTTCGGTTTAGCATAGGACGGTGAACATGTCCGCCGAAACCCATTTTCCGATTGCCCGGCGAACGAGGAAAAAATACGTTTTCAGAATTGAAGATCTCGTACTACAACAGGAAGTCGCTTACTTTTTTACTGACGCAGGCAATGTCGAACGGTTTGTAAAAAACCGCGTCTACATACGCATGCTGTTTTTCTTCCCATAGCTGAGACTGTTTGCGGAACACGTAGAGAAGAATGATCGAAATATCATTGTTAATCAGTTTGATATATTGACAGAGTTGTTCTGTCGTTTTGGAGGGAGGTGCATCGATGATAACAAGATTGACGGATGAAACTCCGACAAGATTTTTGAGCATTTCAATATCAGTAGTGGTCGTGACGCGAAATTGCTCTTCGAAGAGCATCAAAAGACTCGTACAAAAAGTCATATCCTGACTGTAAATCAGAATAGTCTTCATCGACTCGTCGTCCTTTGAAGTGATTTCGTGTTGGTTTTTTTGTCTTTGTATCATTGGATGATTTTGAACAAGTAAAAGTTACTCACGGAATATAATCGCAATTTGTATGCCAGCCTCAAAAATTCAACATTTGGAGTTGAATAATCCGTGCAGTTTACAAAATGATGAAATTAGAAGCGATCTAAAAAGATTTTTCTGAAAAGAGATGGTGGAAATATCAATTGTGATAATCGGGAGGGGATTTATCTAAGAAAGTTGATAAATCCGGGCTCTAAGAATTAATGTTCCTTGATACCCAGATCCTTAATGCGGCGGTAGAGAGTCGGAAGACTGATTTTTAATTCCTCGGAGCTCTTTTCTTTGTCAAATTTGAATCGGTTGAGAACTACTGTGATATATTGTTTCTCAAATTGGTTCAGAGCAGTTTCTAAAGATTCATTCTCAACCAGTGGAATCGAAGATGACCGGATCAGTTCGGGAAGGTCCTCTTTCGTGATGAATTCTCCTTTGGCAAAAATCATTCCCCGCTCGATGATATTCTCGAGTTCACGGATTTCGCCTTTCCAGACATTGTGTACGAGTGCTTGCATGACATCATTTTCAACACCCTTAATATTTTTCCGGAGAATGGTCCTATACTTATTGATAAAATGTTCGACAATGAGCGGAATGTCTTCTTTGCGTTCTGCCAGCGGTGGAAGTGAAAGTTCTACAACATTCAAACGGTAAAAAAGGTCTTCACGGAACCGGCCGTTTTCAACTTCTTTTCTCAGGTCCCGGTTTGTGGCGGCAATGATGCGAACGTCAATCGAGATAGGTGAAGTCGCTCCAACAGGTGTAATTTCATGTTGCTCGAGTGAACGGAGGAGTTTTACTTGAAGAGAAAGCGGAGTCTCACTGATTTCATCGAGAAGAAGTGTCCCGCCGTCAGCAGCTTTAAAATATCCGATTTTATCCGATGCAGCGCCGGTGAACGACCCTTTTTTGTGACCGAACAGTTCGCTTTCAAACAATGTTTCGGTAATAGCGCCGCAATTAACCGCAATCAATGGTTTCTGCGCACGCCGGCTATTGAAATGAATAGCCCGGGCTACGAGCTCTTTTCCCGTTCCGCTTTTACCGGTAATCAAAACCGTTCCATCGGTCGGGGCAACCATCCGGATTGTTTCGAATACCTTTTGCATGACAGGACTCTTGCCGACGAGATGGGAAAAATCATATTCCTGATGGAGTTCTCTCCGGAGAAGCTGGTTTTCAAGGATGAGATGCTTGTGTTCAAGCAGTCGCTTCACTTTGACCATGAGCTCGTCAAATTCTACCGGTTTCAGAATGTAGTCGCTAGCCCCTTTCCGGAGTGCGGGAACTGCCGTGTCGAGCGATCCATAGGCGGTAATGATGATGAACATCGTTTGGGGATTTAATTGCATGACCCTGTCGAGTAAATCTATCCCATTCATAACCGGCATTTCCAGATCGCTGATGACAAGATCGAATGCTTCAGATTGGATCTTTTCATATGCTACGGCTCCGTTTGGTGCTTCCGCAACAGTGAATCCTTCTTTTTTTAAAATGAATGCAATCGATTCTCTGATCAATTGTTCATCGTCAACAACGAGAATTCTATCCGCCATGAGAGTGAGTGTTATTCCGATTGGATGGGTAGTGTGATAGTGAAGGTTGTGCAGCGCCCTTCTGTGCTTTCGACTTTGATGTCTCCCTGAAATGTTTTGACGATACCGTAGCTGACCCAGAGTCCCAAGCCTGTCCCCTCGCCGACTTTCTTTGTCGTGAAGAATGGCTCGAAAATTTTCGGAAGATTTTCTTCTGTAATCCCGCTTCCATTATCCTGAACGATGATCGAAATCTCGTTCGCTTCGCCGTACGCCGAAACATTGATCTCTTGCGAGCTACCGGTCGGAAGGTTACTGACAGCGTCAACCGCATTCATAAAAATATTGATGAATACCTGTTCGATCTGATCGGGAACAAGCTGAAGAAGCGGAAGTGCACCTCTCAGATTGACATCGAATTTCACCTGTTTGGCTTTCTTGCCTGCCCGGACGATCTCCAATGCCTGAAGAATACATTTGGTGATGTCCGTATTCTGGATTTGATAATTGGAAGGACGTGAGAAGTCCACGAGATCGTGAATGATTTTGGAAATCCGGTTGACCTGACTCTTCACCAACTCGAGTTTTTCTTTTGCAAACTCGTCGTTCGTTGTGCGTTGAACGACCTGAACAATGGAAGAAATAGACGCGAGCGGATTGCCCACCTCATGGGCAATGCCGGCAGCCATCGTCCCGATGATTTCCATCTTTTGAGCGTGGGCAAGCTGTTCTTCCAGGAACTTCTGTTCTGAAATATCACGGTGTACGCCGAAATACCCGACAATCTTTTTGTTGCCGTCGATAATCGGAGAAATGAGCAACTGACTGTAGAACGGTGTTCCGTCTTTCTTCCTGTTCTCGACTTTTCCTACCCAAACATTTCCCGAATTGATCGTATTCCACATTTGATCCCAGAAACTCTTCGGATGCCGGCCGCTTCCAAACAGTTTTGGGTTTTTGCCGAGCATTTCTTGTTTGGTATAACCGCTCGACCGTTCAAAAGCCGGATTGATATAAATGATTTTACCGTTTGCATCGGTTATTTCGACAGGGTTGATCGTATACTGTGCGATGTTGTAAAAACGAAGAAGGTCGAGTTCTGTCCGTTTATGGTCGGAAATGTCACGAATGATGATGAAAAAGAAAGCACTTTGGTCATGATCGTTATGAATTCGCCGAATGGAAACCTTTGCATCAAGGTCAGAAATACCGTCTGCAGATTGAAAACAAACCTCCGTTTCCGCAGAAGCAGTCATTTTGTCCGGGTAGAATGATTGGGAAATCGACGAATCTTCAGAGATTAAATCTTTAAAGGAATGGTTGCTAATCCACTGATCGTCAATTGCAAAAATCGACCGGGCAGATTGATTGCATCGTAATATATTTTGACTTTCGTCAATAATGAACCACGGATCAGGTAAAAGGTCCAAAAGTAGCGAAGAATCAAGGTCTTGAAAATCCGTAATGTTCCAATTCTTGCCTGACACGTCTGCTTAATTTTGAATGAGCATAATGATTTTTCTTAATATATGGGATTTTTATGTCATCTCAAAGGAAAGTACCATTCAATTTTGGAGCAAAGATTTCATCAGAATGGCAAATTCTAATGAAACTCAAATGTACGAAATCGAATGGATGAAATTAGAAGTGTTTTCTCTATCCCAATTGAAAATTTCGATATTTAATTTATCAAATTTAATAATGTTCTGAATTTCATTCAACTGAAAAATAGACACTTTTCTAATTTTTCGATCAATTTTCAAGAAATTAATGTGGCATAGCAATTGTGATAAAAAATAAAGTAAATAGACTTTTTATGAGGCAGAATTAATCGTATGTCGATGAGTAACGTTGAGATGAACATTCTTAGTTTATTACAGAAATTCGATAAGCCCGGTCCGCGGTATACGAGCTATCCGACTGCTCCGCTCTTTTCATCATCGTTCGGAAGAAAAGAGTACGAGGAAGAAATCATTCGGACGAATGCAGCAGAACGAGGTTCCAATCTTTCGTTATATTTTCATTTTCCTTTTTGCGATACGCTCTGTTATTTTTGCGGCTGTACGACGATTGTCACGAACAACCAGAGCCGTATTGCCGATTATTTAGTTCGTCTGAAAGCAGAAATTGATCTCCTGTCGTCGCGGATAGCACCGGGGCGGCAGGTAGTTCAAATGCACTGGGGCGGCGGAACGCCGACGTATTTGTCGCCGGAACAAATCAGCGACATTGCGGAATATATTCAGAAGCGGTTCACATTCAGCGACAGTCCGGAAATCAGTGTGGAAATTGATCCCCGGGGTTTGACGTTTGAACATCTTCAAGCTTTGCGTAATTCCGGGTTTAACCGCGTGAGTCTTGGACTGCAGGACTTTAACACGGACGTTCAACGGGCAATCAACCGCAATCAATCTGAAGAAATGACGCGTCAAGCCATTGCATTTTCGCGCCAGCTTGGATTTTCCAGTCTCAATCTCGATCTGATTTACGGATTGCCGTACCAGACACCGGAATCGTTTAGCGCAACATTGGACAAAGTGATCGATATACATCCCAACAGAATTGCTGCCTATAATTTTGCCTACGTGCCATGGATTAAACCACATCAGAAATTAATTCATGAGGAAGATCTTCCGACTCCGGAAATGAAGATGAGAATCCTCACATTGATCATTGAGCGACTTGTGGAAGCCGGTTACGTGTATATCGGCATGGACCATTTTGCCACTGCCGATGACGAACTAACAATCGCTCAGCGACAGCACACATTGTACCGGAATTTTCAGGGGTATTCAACAAATGCCGGATGTGATCTTTTCGGTCTCGGTATGTCGGCAATAAGCCATATCGGATCGGTGTACGCACAAAATGCAAAACATCTCGAGGATTATGAATCGGCGGTAGATGCAGGAATGCTTCCCACGGAAGTCGGGTACCACATGTCGGCTGACGATCAGCTTCGCAAATACGTCATTATGAGATTGATGTGCGATCTCGTTCTCAATACCGAAGAAGTGGAACGCC
>Ga0265322_10000535_pt1 | contig 14625 bp, 17 predicted proteins | sample 41222metaG_FD_193584 | JGI IMG/M metagenome (GOLD analysis project Ga0265322, IMG submission 193584) | Rhizosphere microbial communities from Carex aquatilis grown in University of Washington, Seatle, WA, United States - 4-12-22 metaG | ecosystem: Host-associated > Plants > Roots > Rhizosphere...
ACCTGTTTGTCCCGATGTACCAACACCAGTAACGAACATTAATCCGGTGGCACCTTGTATACCTGTATTACCTTGAACACCGGTGTAACCTTGAACGCCCGTATCACCAATTTGACCTTGAAGCCCCATTGAACCGGTCGTACCCTGAACACCTGTGGCGCCATCGACGCCGGTGTTACCTTGAATACCTTGAACGCCGGTCTGACCTGCAACTCCGGTATCACCTTGAATACCTTGAACACCGGTTTGCCCGGAGACACCCTGTACGCCAGTTTGACCAGCAACACCTTGTACGCCAGTTGCTCCTTGGATACCTGTGGCACCTAATTGACCTTGTGCTCCGAGAGATCCTGTGGATCCTTGTATACCAGTCGCACCGGCAACGCCGGTCTGACCTTGCACACCAGTGTTACCTTGAACACCGGTTGTACCGTCGACGCCAGTGTTACCTTGAACACCTTGTACGCCGGTGTCGCCTTGAATACCTTGAACTCCTGTGTCGCCTTGAACACCTTGAACTCCGGTTGTTCCTTGAACACCAGTGTCACCTTGAATACCTTGAATACCTGTTGTTCCGTCAACACCTGTTTGACCATCGACGCCCGTGTATCCTTGAACACCGGTAGAACCTTGTATGCCTTGGATACCTTGGATACCTTGCACGCCTGTCGCACCGGCTACGCCGGTCTGACCTTGAACGCCAGTGTCACCTTGAATACCTTGAACACCTGTAGTTCCGTCGACACCTGTATTGCCCTGAACGCCGGTGTTACCTTGAACACCTGTGTTACCCTGAATTCCGGTGTCACCTTGAACACCTTGTACGCCTGTCGCTCCGTCTACGCCGGTTTGACCTTGGACTCCGGTAGTGCCTTGCACGCCGGTGTTGCCTTGAAGACCTGTAATTCCTTGGACTCCTGTGGAGCCTTGAACACCTGTTTCACCTTGTACGCCGACGCCAATAGTGTTGACAAACCAAACTGGAGGTTGACCGAATGCGGGGTTCGAAGAATCGTCATCGAGAACTACGATTACAGAGTAATTTGGCTGAGCTACGTAAACTACGTTTCCGTTAAAATCTACGATTGAGACGTTTTGATTTGAAATGTTATAAAATTTGAAAGTTTTTCCGACGCTGTAAGTAACAACGTCACCAAGATTAATTTCAAATCCAGGAGTAGTTCCTGTGAAGAAAAATTGGTCAGCAGAAGCATATGTTAAATCTAATGGACTAGCCGAACTTGTATTAACAACGTTCGCGTACTCACTTACTCCTTTAAAGAAGTCGGTGTCAGCTGGTCCTGTTTTTGAATAGAGTTGACCGTCAAAAATGACAAGCGTCCCGATTGCAGTTTTAATGCCGGGGCTGGAAACGGGATTGGTCGTCGAGACTAAAATCTCGATCCCGTTATTAAGTGTTAGCCTACCTGTAATTGCCATAACTCACCTCAAACTTCTAAAGTTTCTGTCAAGCTGTGCCAGTTAATATTATTGTTGTTTGCACCTTGGACAGTGACTTGTACATTTGTGCCACTTGCGATGACTACTACATCCCAAGGGAATTGATCTTCATAAGTAAAGTCGGTGTTATTGATCGGAACAGTTACAACGCCCCCAATATTTTTTACTACTGCAGTTCTAAAATATCCTGCAGCGTCACCGGGATCGCCAGCTGTTCCGCCAGTCCTGCGAGCTATTACCCTTACTCTTAAAATTAGGTGTTTATCCGTGTCCGTGGGTATCGTCGAAATAACCGTTACAGTATCATCAGTTGTAGAGACTATGTCCTCGAAAATTTGCCAAGTGGTGCTCTTAATATCGCCAACTGTGTCCGAGAATATTGCCACAGCGTTTAGAGTTGATGTCCCCGGACCTATGCTTACGCCCGTCGCACCTTGAATTCCTGTGAATCCTTGTATGCCTGTAATTCCGGCGACACCTGTAGTACCCTGAATACCTTGGATACCCTGAACACCTGTAGTTCCGTCTACACCAGTAGCACCTTGAGCACCGTCAATACCGGTTCCGCCGCCTGGCATACCGGTGACACCTTGAACACCGGTATATCCCTGTAGCCCTGTTACTCCGTCACTACCTTGAATACCAGTTTGACCTTGAATACCCTGAACGCCTGTGGCGCCGTCGACACCTGTCTGACCGTCTACTCCAGTAGCTCCTTGAATACCTGTTTGTCCGTCAACGCCTGCAATCCCGGTAACTCCGTTCACTCCAGCGATACCTGTCAAGCCTTGAATACCTGTTGCTCCGTCGACTCCAGGTGTTCCTTGAACTCCAGTTTGTCCGTCAATTCCGGCAATACCTGTGACACCGTTCACTCCAGCGATACCAGTTACACCTTGAATACCTGTTGTACCGTCCACCCCGGCGATACCAGTCACACCATCAATACCGGCGATCCCGGTAATACCTTGGGCTCCCGTTTGACCTTGAATACCTGTCGTGCCCTGAATTCCTGATAATCCTGTTGCACCATCGGCACCAGTTTGCCCAGCTACACCGGTGTTACCTTGAATACCTGCGGAGCCAGTTACACCCTGAGTTCCTTGAACGCCTGTGATACCTTGAACGCCTGTATCACCGACTTGACCTTGAAGACCTATTGATCCGGTGATGCCTTGAACGCCGGTTGCACCGCTCGCTCCAGTTGTACCTTGAATACCGGTTGGACCTGGTGTGCCTACACCGGTTATGGAAACTACTCCGGTTGAACCTTGCATTCCGGGAATACCTGTCGCACCAATTGGACCTTGTATACCCATGGATCCGGTAACACCCTGAGTGCCTACACCTGTGGTACCTTGAATTCCAGTTACACCAAATCCTGCCGGACCTTGAATACCCATTGAGCCGGTGACACCTTGAGTGCCAACACCTGTTGTACCTTGGATTCCAGTTACGCCGACGCCAGCTGGACCCTGAATACCTATTGAACCTGTGACACCTTTAGTGCCTACACCAGTTGTGCCCTGTATCCCTGTTACGCCAAATCCTGCTGGACCTTGAATACCGACAGACCCTGTCGTTCCAGACGTTCCCGGTAATCCTGTTACACCTTGTGGACCGCCCGAAGGTCCAGTCGAACCTGCAACCCCTGTCGCACCAGCAACACCGGTGAATCCTTGTGAACCTACACCAGTAGCTCCGACTGAAATACCTGTGGCGCCTTGAATACCTTGGGTACCAGTTGTTCCTTGGGTTCCAATGCCAGTGGTTCCTTGAAAACCTTGAGCGCCGGTTTGTCCTTGAATTCCTGTTGGTCCTGGTAAACCTGTAACGCCTTGACCTGTGGCACCCGTAGCACCTTGTGAACCTGCGCTACCTATACCAGTTACACCTTGGATGCCGAGCCCGGTAATACCTTGCGCACCTTGCAATCCTTGAGATCCGGTTACACCTTGAGATCCGACGCCTGTGGCACCTTGCGCTCCAGCGCCTGCCGGTCCTGTAGCACCTTGAGAACCAGTTAATCCTTGAGATCCGATACCAGTGCTACCAGCAATACCGGTAATACCTTGAATACCGGTTTCTCCCATTTGACCCTGTATACCTATAGAGCCTGTTGCACCCTGCGTTCCAGCGCCAGTTGCACCTTGAGATCCAGTATTTCCTTGAAAACCTTGAATACCGGTTGCACCTTGAGCGCCATTAGCTCCCGTGCCACCGCCTGCAGGACCAGTTACCCCTTGGGAGCCAGTCGCACCTTTAGTTCCGACGCCTGTGGCACCTTGAGTTCCTGCAATACCTGTCGCTCCGTTAGCGCCAGCGATACCAGTTACACCTTGTTGCCCCTGAATTCCGCCTACGCCCGTCGCGCCTTGTGATCCTGCGCCGCCTGTTGCGCCTTGTGATCCCTGTGCCCCAACACCTGTCGCACCTTGGGATCCAGCTACACCTGTAAAACCTTGATTACCTGGTAAACCTTGAACACCAATACCGGTGGCACCTTGTGTTCCGACACCTGTTTCACCTAATTGACCTTGAAGACCTATTGATCCGGTTACGCCTTGATGACCTGTAACACCGAGGGGACCTTGAAGACCTTCAGAACCTGTAACACCTGCTGCACCTTGGGAGCCTGTAGTACCTTGAATTCCAGTCGCACCGAAATAAAATACAGCAATTCCAGTGAAGTCGGGGATTAACTCATTGCCGGATAGACCACCAATCCAGAGTTCTCTGGTGTCTTGAGCGTAAGCTAATTGTCCTCTGGATAGGGCAGGTAAGTACTGCTTTGCACCCCGAGTAATCCGTCTCGCCATTCATTATCCTCAGAAATAAAATTCATTAACTCTTTATGATTAAAGATTAATTTGAGATCTCTATAATAGTATTGTGATGTCGCGGTTTGGCGGCGGCATAGACTAGTAATAAATTTATTATCTAGTTACGTACGTTGAATTTATATAATTCTGAAAAGGAGAATTTTATGGCAGCAATTTTAGCATGGCTTCAAGCAAACTGGTCTGTGATCATGACGGTGCTTTTCGCACTCGACCAGGCTCTCGCAGCAATCCCAGCAGTGGAATCAAACTCTACTTTCCAATTGGTTGGTAAGGTTCTCGTCTGGTTCAAATCGCTTTTCGGCGGTGGCACCCCTCCAGCGGCTTCGTAAGTCAAAAATCTATAGTTATTACGGTAAAGACGGCTTTAGAGTCGTCTTTACTTTTTTCTTTGCATTCATAATCAATTCATCTATAATGTAAGTATGAAGAAAATCACTTCCTCCATATCGAGTTCGAGTTCATCCAGTCACTCTGGTATCGGGGAGGTTTACGCTTAATTTGATCTAAAAATTCAAGTGTAACTAAAGAACCCTGGTACCAAAAGTACCGGGGTTTTTTATTTTCATTTTTGGAAGAGTGGCAGAGAAGGGCTTATTGCGTCAGTCTTGAAAACTGAAAGACCGAAAGGTTTCGTGGGTTCGAACCCCACCTCTTCCTCCAAATTTAAATGGTGAGATGGCTGAGTGGCTGAAAGCACCTGTCTGGAAAGCAGGAAGCTGGCGAACGTTAAATGCTGGTTCGTGGGTTCAAATCCCACTCTCACCGCCAAGTTTTAGGAGAGTAGGGTAGGTGGCTACAATCGGTTTCGAAAACCGTCCGATGCCCGCAAGGGATCACAGTTCGACTCTGTTATTCTCCGCCAAAGTTTTTTTATGGAAAGTATCCCAATCGTCGGTGATTGGACCAACCTGCTAAGTTGCGTCAAGGGGTAACACTCTTGGGAGTTCGACTCTCCTGCTTTCCTCCAATTTTTTATCTGCTCGTATCGGATCACTCTTATAAGGTGTAGAAACCGTAACCTGGTCACATGATGGTTCGAATCCATCCGGGCAGACCATTTATTTACAGTCACATTCGACAGATTCTTCCTCAATCCAGCACCCGTCTCTAACTCCAGGTTTATGATCTTGGATGTATTTTTCAGCCTCTTCTCGAGTGTCAAAAGCTCTGTCGCGGAAGGGGAACTCATAAACGGCAAATTGGATTTTTTTCATATACCCTATGTTACTCTAAAACTATTTGCAGTAACATAGAAAACATGTTTTCATTTATATAACCAAGGATGGTAAAAAAATGAAACAGATGTTGAAGTTATACGAGGATGGGATCAGTTACCCTGATAGAAAATTAGAAAAAAGAAAAAGAATTCAAATAATAAACAAACAATTGAAGGAGCTACGGGATGGACTCTGTATTACTGCTCCTAATTTTGATGATCTCTTGTTAGCTCAATACGCTTACATAGTTACCAGTTTGAACATACGAAATAGGATTTGGTCTTACGATGAAGATTCGATGAGTTTTCAAAGGCGTATAGGCGAACTTTGGGAGAGTTTTTGTAAAGCGACATTCCACGAATCAAAACAAACCAGAGCGGTCGAATTTCCTGATTTTAATGATGTTAAAAATGAATTGTCGGAAAAAAGGATCCCTAAAGATTTTTGGTCACTGCTCGGGAATGTTAATTTAAAGGTTGATAGCCTATTCGTTTCGCAAAAAAGATTGACTGCCGTCGATCTGAAGTACGGATTTAACTCCCACGAAAAAGGAAATATGCAGCGCCTTAAAACGGTTGGGCAGGTTTATAAAAAATGGAAGCCAAAAATTAGGCTCCATATCCTGGTGAGAGAGCCCGACAATACCCACTATTTAGAGGAGCTATCTTCTTGCTGGGATGTAAAACAAGGTGACGCGGCGTACCAAACCATCAAAGATTTGACCGGCTATGATCTGAGGACGTGGATTGACAGTAACATAGCGTTCAAAAAGCACTTAGATAAAGACCTTTACAGTAACATTCAGGAAAAAAACTTAGAAAAATACTTGCAATGGTGATTTTTACAGTTACACTGATATTGCTAGCTAACAAAATTCACGGAGGATACTAAAATGGCTACACCAAGAAAAACTAGAAATGCAATCCCAACTGGCGAAGTTTTCCGCTCAATCGTAAGTTCGATCCTTGCTCGCAAGACCGAATTCACTTCAACGGAAATCGCGGAGGCTTCCGAAGCTTCTCCTCGCCACTCACGTCGTACGCTTGCTGAGCTTGCTCAAAAACGCGTTCTTCGTGTGCAACGGGGATCCGCTCCTTTCACGTACACTGTTGCGCAACGGGAAGCGCTTCGTCGTATGGTTGATTAATTTTCAAAAATTAATTTGGTTTTAAGGGCGGATGCAAATCCGCCCTTTTTTTGTCCAAAATTCCATGTTACTGTAAATCCGAGGTTGTTATGAAATCGTCGATGAACAAAAATGAGGCGAAAGCTGATAAAATCAGCATCAAAAATCTGGCAGAAGTCGGGATGGTTCATAGTTATAAAGTGGAGATCAGCAGCCGTTGTACTCATTCTCATAGAGAGCCTGAAGAGTATGGGAGCTGGAAAAAGGCATTTGATAACTCTTTAGGTTCTGTGAAAAGGACTTCTAAAAATCAGTACGGTGACGTTCTCTCGAAACACGATTTGAAAAAGGGTGACGACGCGTTCGTTGTCTGGATTGAATATTCCACCGGAGATTCATTCGGTCGCGCCGATCGAGGAAGCACCATGGCTATTGGTATTTTTACAGATATTAAAGCCGCTCGTGTGCTTGCGACGAAGATCAAAGACTTTGATCGGGATGTGAACACCTCTGCAGGCGATAAGTTCAAATACGGATTTAAAACTCCGGATGGTCAGTTTTTCGAGTGCGGGTATGCGCCATGGCTTGGTTACTTTGAGCATCTTGATGAAGTTCACGTTGATGTGGTGGAGATACAATAATGAGCGTAAGATTAATTTCGATTACAAAAGGCGTAGATGGCTTGTCAGCGGAGGAGCTGATCGCATTTACTGCGCGTGTTTCTAATCCGGCGAATCAAATGAACATGGAGACAGCTCCAAAGTTGATTGGTTACCTGATTAAGAATAAGCATTGGAGCCCGCTCGAGATGGCTTCTGCAACGATTGAAATTAAAACGACGCGTGGTATCGCTGCCCAAGTTTTGCGGCACCGATCATTCTCTTTCCAAGAATTTTCACAACGATACGCTGAAGCCCAAGAAGTTGTTTTTTATCCAGCTCGTCGTCAGGATCAAAAAAATCGTCAAAATTCTGTCGATGATATGAGCGAAGACGATCGGCTGTGGTTTGAAGAAGCGCAAAAAAAGGTTTGGGGTGATTCCCTGTCTTTGTATAAAGAAGCTCTGCAAAGAAACATCGCCAAAGAGCAGGCTCGATTTCTTTTGCCGCTCAATACAGCCACCACCTTATATATGTCTGGTACCGCGCGAAGCTGGGTGCATTATATAGATCTCAGATCTTCGAATGGAACCCAAAAAGAGCACATGGATATTGCAAACGGTGCAAAGGGGATTTTTGTAGAGCATTTCCCAAGCGTTTCAAAAGCTATGGGGTGGATCCGCGATGAGTGATTTTAAAAGATATGCGATTTTCACATTCGGTTTTCCTGTGTGTATCGCTTTATGGATTCTGGTTACCCTCGACGTAAGAATAAATCCACGTATGGATAAAATTTTGGCGGAACGTCCTATACATGTTGTTGCAGGCGCTATGGTTATGGCGTTGCCGATCTTTACTGTACTGGCAACCGTTTTTTGGACTTACGCTCTCGGGCTCCCGCTTATTCTTTGGTTGAGGTCGATATGATGAAGGTTTTTTGGTGGACGTTCTGGATATTTTTTCTTTTCAGCTTGTTTGTCGATATGTTTGATGAAGATCGCGCCGTGGAAAGAATCGTTGTTTCCAGCCTTTTAAACGGGCTGATCTGGGGTGCTATTATCTCCTGGATTTATGCTCTAGTTCATATCGTTTTAGTCAGTGGTGTGTAATTTACTCAACTATTATTTTTAGTTTTGACTCGGTGTGTATAAATTGACATTGAACTGAAAGCCTTTTAGCCTTCCGTTATTACTTTAACAAGGGGTGCTTAATGGGAGAATGTAAAGAACAAATGACTTCTACTACACAAAAAGCGAAAGATCTTTTCGGAAAAATCGCAGGCAAAACGAAAAAAGGCGGCGCCAAAGATGGCGCTTCTACCGCAAAAACTTTCTGCGATAAGTTGGCAGAACTCGATACCGATCTCGAGAAATTACTGACGATCAAAGAAACTGATCTCAATAATGAAAAAGGCAAAGAAGCCGAAAACCGGGAAAAACTTGCCTTTCTTCAGACGATCCGATTTCACCTTGACTCAGCAATTGAGAACGCGTCACAATATTCTCAGTAATATATAGAGGGGTGAGGGGAATGGCTCGTCGTAGAGAAGAAGAATTCTATTGCGCTACAGAATGTAGAAAATATTTTAAGACCTGGCTCCGCGACAATATGTGGGGCAATTATACGATTGAATGCCCTAACTGCGGGCACCATCATTACAGAGTGATCAAAGAAGGTCTTGTTACGGAAGATCGTCACGATATGAAGTTGGGTGACGCCGAAATTCTTATTGGCTTAAAGTCGACGGTGCGTGATACACCGTGGCATGAAGATCCGCAATTTAAGCGAGATCAGTTAAGAGTATACAATGGGGGCGCTCGTGCAGACAGCAACACTTGAAAAACCTTTACACAACGCTTCCCTCAGAATCGATTTCAACCCTCTCAATAGAAAGCAGGTTGATGATGCTAAGAAGAAATATATTCAGGCTAAATCGGACAATCGAAAAATCCTTAGTCCTGATCGTGTTCCTATCCCTAGCTTTGTACATGCTATTCGTGACGGTGGTTTCATCATAGATGAAACCGAAACTTCCGAAACAGAGATGGCGATGCATTTCATTGATGATACGGGCGATCGTCGTGTGATCTGGAACATGAATGATCCAGCACAGGTGAAAGAAGCCGCAAAAAATTTCAAAGACTATGTGGCGAAGGGTTGGAAGCCCTATGCGATCGACCGTAAAGGCAAGCGCGGCATGAGGATTTTTTCCTTTAACGCTGAAGCTCAAGAAATCATCTTTGAAGACAAAACTACCGTTGAGAAGCTGGCAAATTTTGTGAAGAAATTCAAAGAGATCAAAATGATGCCGAAAACAATGCCGGGGTAGTCAATGCCCACGATGATGCGCGATGTTGTAGCTTTATCCAAAACGCCTGGTGCCCTATCCGAATTGAAAGCCTCTGCACCTCACGCATCAGGTGGGACTATTCCTTTTCCAGTTCTTCTCCCTACTGAATGTCAGTCAGATTGGGGTGGCGTGGATGAGTCGCAGGTTCATCCTGCCATCCGCAGTCGCATTGAACAATCTCCTGATCGAGAGCAAATTAAAGAGATCATCCAACGTATGCGACCGGACCACCTTCGTCCGGCACTTCCCCTCGCCACTGATGATTTTATAGGAACTCGCGCCAGCGCTGAGAATATTCACGCTCTTAATCAAATTAAGCATCAGGTCCAACAGGATCTTTTGAACAGGGCAAATTCCAACCCGGCGTGGAATGGTCGACACCTTCAACTAAATACAGTTACAAATAAAGTTGAAGAATACGATTACGCCACACATCAGCGATTCGCTTCAGTTTTAGTGGAATCTGTAGAATTTCATGGTTCTCCGTATACATACGAGCTTACTACTCGTAGAGGGTATATGGAGGCGCGCTCTCAGCAGGTTCACGGGCTTGAACACGGCTATTTAGCGGCTCGAAAATCCACTTGTGTATTTGCGGTTCGGTATAGCCCGAACGTGGAAGGTATTTCAGTTGTAAATACTTTGGGCAGTCTCAGAAATTATCTTCAAGAGAGAGCTGCTGAGCTTTTAAGTAATTTCATGCCTCCTCAACAAATGGTGAGGATGGTTAATCCCCCTGTTGCTAATCCATGGCGCCTTGCCATTGATGGTCCCGATCTTGAAGAAATTCAGACAGAGCAGTTCACGCAGCAAATTGTTCCGCAAGATATTTTTTTAGAGAGTTATCGAACTGATCACCGTTATGACGATGGCGGCTTTGAAACAACATTTAATTTTGTCTATTACCCTGGCAATTGCGGAATATCTCGTGAGCGCGATCCGTACATGCGGAATCCCGCAAACGTCATCCGTGAGAAAATGCGTGAAAACCTTCGCTCTGCTTATATAAATGTGAAGAAGAGTTCGACTAGGCAGAATCTTCCGATGACTGCACTGGAAGCCAATGAGATCAAAGCCCGCGAAACTTTGCGTGACATGATCACTGAAACGGAATGGCGACGTTACGCGACGAACGGTTTCATTATGGTGAAAGCTCCGTCGAATCTTTGGTATCAAATTTTTAGGGGTGATTCTTTCGAAAGGATCAAAGTTTTCAAAGATAATAAGGTCGTTGAAACTCTTTGCATTCATACAGATAGTACGTGCCCGCCAACTGATCACGTAATCAACATGAAGATCATGATTGAACACGATGAGGATGCTGTCAGAAATGGCAGTAACATTCGCCCCGTCGCGCAAAAAACTAGAGCTGCTCCCGCTACTGCTGATCAACAGCAATATGATGCCCAGCTCGGTGATTTCGGGCTTGCTGTGTTCGGGGCATACCAGAACATGGCGCGAGCTGATGGAACTCCAGCGGGTCGTCGCCCTTTGTTGGAAGAAACTTTGAAGAAGAGATCTACAGAAACGATTGCTGATATTTATAAGAGATTGAAGGTTGGATAAATGGCACCTATAACTGGAAACACCGCAGGCGCGCTTGCATATGCTGGAAATCAACTGGCTGATTTTGGGATGGGCACTCCAGCAACCGTAGATCTTTCACACGAGCTTCCAGGGACTTTTAGCGTTATCCCATCCAACAATTACATCAACCTTACAATGAACGGCACGGGTTATGGAGATGTAGTCTATACCGATTATTCTACGTCGGTCACGACGGGTGCTGTTTACCAGAATACCTACCCATATATCATCAACGGTACGATGCCTGGTGCATATGCTGGAACTGGCAATATCTCTTTTGGCGGTCTGCCCATTTCTTATGCTCAGCCAAAACGTCCCGATCGCTTGACGTGTCGCCTGAAGGTACCTAATTTTGGGCGCCATCATATGCCAGATCAGGTGAACTTGCCTGAGCTTGAGCAGTCGATGAAAAAGCTCGCCGCTAAACTTTTATCAAAGGCACTTCCCAAAGAAAGAATTCTATTTCAGCCAGGGCGCCGGTTGAGCCTGGAAGAAATCAAAGGGGATCAGTCCCCCGTTGAGTTTCTTATTCCTGCTCAAACAGCCCCTATTGAGCTTACGGTTGATCAGGTAGTACTAGAATCGGTTGAAGACACGAAAGAGGGAAGAATCTTCGTATTCTCGCACAAGCCGGATATCGAGCATTCAATTGATGTTGAGATTACTGAAGACATCATTCAGGAATGCATCAAGATGAAGAAGCTAGCTCTTGTGAAGCACCAGATTCATAAAAATCTGAAGCCTGTGATTCATGAGCACCTGAAAAATAATATGAAACAGCAGCTGCCAATGACGGCTGTTCAGGCAAATGAAATTAAGGCTCGAGAAACACTTCGTGACATGATCACAGAAGCTGAGTGGCGCAGATATGTCACTAACGGTTTTGTGATGGTGAAAGCTCCGTCTGGTTTGTGGTATCAAATTTTCAAAGATATGCAGAGAATCCGAGTTTACAAAAACAACCAGCACGTTGAAAGTCTGTGCATCTATACCGATAGGCAATGCCCTCCCTCCGATCACGTAATCAATATGAAGTTGATGATCGAAATGGATGAGATGGCTTTGAGACAGAGTGCCAATGTCTACCCGGCAGGCAAAGAGGGTGATGCTTTGTATGGGCGAGGGGCGCGCCATCAGAATGACATTCAGCTTGCGCTCCAGGCTCCTGCTACCGCTAGAACGAGAATTGTGAAACCTGCGACTCCAAAACAGCCGACACTTGTTGAGATGTATAAGCAGCTAACGGCGTAATTTTACAGTCGTCCAGCTCTTTTAAAAATTATGAACGCATTTTTTGTGCGTTTATGAGTACACAGCAACCGAAAAAATGTTGTAGTAACTGTAAATACTCAACACCAAGTTTTAATCTCCTATACTGTTCTCATCATGACAACAAAGTTCATGCTGTAGATACTTGTACTTATTGGGTGCAAAAAGCTTCCCAAATCTGTGTCTACTGTTCAAAGTCTTGGGCGCAATGTGACTGTCACGACGACGAGCATTGGATAGATCAACAGCTCAGTCTCGGCACCGGCAAGAAAACTCCTTAGTGTATCCTTCCTGAGACACCAGCCTCAATCCCTACATTCCGTATAATAGGTGTGACTAATAACCTTAAACCTTAGCGTGGGTGTATCCTTGCGGAGACTTCCTAAAGTTTCTGCAGGTGGTATACTTATAGTTTCGGGAGGACCTAATGAAAGTAATTACTTTGTTTGCTCTCTTTATCAGCACTTCTGCCTTCGCCGGACCTGGGGCGAAGCCTGTCAACCCTTGGATGCCAGCTGCACCCGCACCGGCTCCAGCGAAGCCTGCTCCAGCCTATAGCCCGCCGCCCGCGCAGGCGACGTATACCTATAACGCTCCAGCTCGGGTTTGGACTTGCGTCGGCAAAACCTGTTTCTGGAAATAGATTTTCAGGGATGAATCAGGGCTAGGTCACGATGACCTAGCCTTTTTTATTTCTAATCTCTGTAGATTTGAGTTCTGATGAGATGAAGGATTGATCTAGCTTCCGTCAGTCGCCCATCATGAAATGCTTTATGAATATTATCTGGAAAAACTGTTTGTCTTTCGAGACAGCACACAAGTTGCTCAACTTCATTTAGTAACTGTGGAACGTTGATTATAAATAAATTTGGATCATTGGGGTTGTATGGCGGAACAAGACTGATGTTCACAGGGTTTCCTGTCGACACAGTCATTTTTCTTTTGATGAGAGCTGCAATACACCGAAGCTCGTCTACTCTACCGTCGTGTATAGCTTTGTGGATATCATCTGGAAAAACGTATTCTTTTCCTAGTTCCCGCACGCGGTTTGAAATCTCATCCAGTAGAAATCTAACGTCAATGGTACGAGATATGATGTCGTGATCGCTCATACCGGCATATTTTATTAGAAAACTAGCTAGTGGGGCTTTTTAGAGCAGTCTTGTTGACCGTATTCGTCGAAAACTGATTCGCAGACGTCGAAGGGAGGGTTTTTGAGAACGGCTCGCTCGAGATCTTCTTTTTTGATGGCGACAACGGTGCGAGTGCCGATGTCAGTGCATTTCCATTCGCCGGATCCTGTAAAGAACCATTCACCAATTTTGAATTCTGAAAGTTTCATGAAAATTCGTAGTCTACCTGCTTGTTAATTTCTTTGCGCAGGTTGGCGATCAGTTCTTCGCCTTCATTCCATCGTTGAGTTCCAGGTTTGCAGTGCTCTGTCTGGGCACACGCAAAACCTTTTAATAGCCACCGAAGATCAATCGCTTTTAAAGTGATTGTAACCGGGAGATCTTCGCACTGAATCCTTGAGATTGGTGCTTTTTTCGTTCTCATAGTTTGCGAAACTCGTCTTTGACTTCCCGCACAAAACTCATTAGAGCGGGAGATGTGGTGATATTTGGCTGCCAGGTTAGCCCTCGGTCGATAAGGTTGTATTCCTTAACGATCCTAGCTCCTGGGATGATCTCGCCTTGTTCGTCACGATCTCGTCCCATAAGCCAAATGTGATCGGCTACGCACGCAGCTGCAGTCACGTCGTGGGTCACAACAATGATAGTGTTCAGCTCGTCTCTATTGGCGATTTTGCTGATCAGGGCTTGGGTTTTTTCAAGCATGATGAGGTCGAGCCCTGAGAAGGGCTCATCCATAAGCAGGAAGTGCTCAGAGCAAAGAATCTGCTGGATAATTGCTGCACGTTGTCGTTGACCGCCAGATAACTGGGCTGGGTAGTGATTTCGTTTATCCACCAGATCGAACTCCTGAAGTAGTTCGATCACTTTGTCTTTCGCATCATTGGCGTGATCTTTATTTCGACTAGCCGCAAGCATTAAATTGGACATCACGCTTCGATGCTCGAAAAGTGGGTAACTTTGAGCTACTACGCCGACTTCGCCAGCTTCAACAGGGTGATCGTAACCATTCACTTTGATGATACCCGAAGTAGGTTTCT
>Ga0265322_10000536_pt1 | contig 14606 bp, 4 predicted proteins | sample 41222metaG_FD_193584 | JGI IMG/M metagenome (GOLD analysis project Ga0265322, IMG submission 193584) | Rhizosphere microbial communities from Carex aquatilis grown in University of Washington, Seatle, WA, United States - 4-12-22 metaG | ecosystem: Host-associated > Plants > Roots > Rhizosphere >...
GAGTCGGTTCGGGACTTTCCGCAAGCTCCACCGGCAACGTCGACAAGATAATACTTCCTTTGCCGCGCGGAATAACTTGCACCTCTTGTTGTGCAGCTCCTTTCACGACGCTTTTTTCAATCCGCTGAATCTTATCTCCACGAAAACTTAATTGATACTCCATTCCATCAATTGTCACAACCTCTTCTTCCGCGACAGCTGCTATAGAAGTTTCAACACCGAGTTGTTTCAACCGTTCAACCGGCAGCCAATGGTCATCGGTATCCATGACGCCGGTGATCAGCAACGTCGAGCCACGCTCGACAAGGGCGAGCATGGAATTCCACCCGGATTGATTTATTGTTCTCGGAGACGGGGCAACCAACAGTTTCGGTATAAAAGATATTTTTGAAATTTGATATTCGGAAATACCGGACATGGCGATATGGTGATCATACGACATGACACGAACGCAACACTGTGTTGCTTCCGTCGCGGAATCTCTCGTTGAGAACAGTTGTGAATGGGGAATCACCATCAGCACATCTTCATCCTTTTTACCAACCATGAACCGGCGATTGGATGAAAAGAATTTTGCAAACCTTTCGACCGGATCAAACTCCGGCTTTGCAGTTCCATCCACGCGGAACAAACCGATGGCTGCTTCATTATCGGAAGCCATGTAAGGATTGGTATTCCAAACCCATTCGATGAAACCCGCGCCACCGGCGCCGAGAGAAATGGCAAGCTTGCGTTCCAATAAATTCCGTGCATCTTCTTCCGTTCGCCACGCGCTCCCGTCCATTTTTTCATAAAACATCACGCCGGTTTCTTCCACAAGATTCGGCTTGCCCGAAACTCTCGTCATCACATTATCCCAGACGAGATTATCATTGTGCCACCAGTTATGGATACAGGTGAAATCGATGGCATCGGAAAAGAACTGAGGGCTGGGCCCGTCGCCTGTACCGCCTTCATCCTGTCCGACAGTGACGAGTTGCGCCGAGTGAACATCGGCACGGACGGTTTCTCTCATCGTACTCGACCATTGAGCAAACATTTCCTGAGCGAACAAACGATAATCGATTACTTTGATCGGCCGGCTGTCATTAAAAATATTCACATCCGCAAATTCTTCCAGTTTGGGAAGCGATAACGCTTCATCCGGAAGGCAGCGGTACAATTCGGCAAGATAGTTTATCCGCTCGTCATTGTTTGCAGCCGGATACCGTTGCGATAACCAATTTTTCCACGCGGCAATTTCGTAGATATCGTAATTCGGCCGACATGACCAGAGTTGCTGAGGATTACAAAACGACGGTTCGTTGATAAAATCCCACATCAAATCTTTAACGTCACGATATCGCTGAACGAACGCAAGCAGAAATTCTTTCTGTGCATTCACCGACCGGGGATCGAGATACGGATTGATGCCGCCCCACATTTCCGGCAAAAATGCAAACAGCGTTATGATAACCGGAATATCGTACTTCCGCGCGGTGAGAATAAATGCATCCATCGATCGCAATGCAACTTCGTTCGGTGCGCCGACATCCAGCATATAATTTTTCCACGCAGTCCAGATTCCCGTACGCACCATATTGATTCCGGCGGAATGCATTGCACGAAAATCCGTATCCCACACATGCGGATTCGGTTCGAGCAAAAATTTTCTATGAACATCGGATGCCATATATGTTGTTCCGGTGACGAGATATGGTACGCCATCCCGCAGGAAGTAGTTTGCATCGACCGTAAGCGGTTTCCCTCCGGCAAGCAAGCGTCGATCGAATATCCAAAACCCCACGGTATATAAAAGTTTTCGCTGCTCACTCGAATCAACCGTGGGAATATTCATACTCACAGTAAAGTGAAACAATCCGGGAGTAAGCTCGTTACGGGTTCGTCCGGGAATTTCCAATTCACCGGTTGCAAGCGAACCGTTTCCTTGAAGACGAACAGTAAAGCGACCGATTCGATTTCCTTGATCGGTATGGACTTCTATCGAGCAATCGTTTTCGGTAAACCGTTCAACATTACCCTTGGGCCGGCGAAGCTGGACAGTTATCGATGGAACTTCACCGTCATGATAACAAGCAAATGATGTATGAGCAGAAAGCTCAATCGATCCTTGCATGGCACAACTCACCAGTTCACGTATTGCGGATCCGGTTATCGTTCCAGTAAAGTTTGCAAGAATCCACCTCCCGCCGGCATAATCTCCCTGCGTATGATCTATCTGCAAGAACGGTGCGATCCGCTTGTTCTTTTTGTCGTCTAACCCAAACAGCAACGGTTTCAACACTGCATCCCGCTGGCCGCCGGAACCGTCTTCGCTGGGATAATCTTTCGTGCCGGTAAAACGGACATACAATTCAAAACATTTTTCGACGGTAAACTTCTTCAACAGGGTTTCAAAATCCGGCAGGTCGTCATTGGCAATAAACGATGTGATGGAATCGGATGAAACCGGAAACGCCTGCGTGATACCGAGCAATTTATGATACTCCATTTGACGAACTTCAACACGCCATCCGTTTGCATCATGATCGACGGGAACGGAAAAAGGAACGCCGCCAAGGTTCACAAAATTTCCGCCGTTCTTAAAAAATTCAAGAAGAACTTCCCACGCGTTCTTTGGAAAAGCCGAACCATACGGCATGATCAGAATATCGAAATCATGCAATTGGGCCGGCAAATCGTGAGCAGTAATAAACGTCGGATTGAAATCTTTCAGAGCTTCCTGAAGCAGAGTTTGATCGACGTGGATGGTATCGACGGCAGGAAAAGCAGGTTCAAAAAAAATCGCGATGCGGGAATTTCCCGAAACTGATTTTTGCTGTTCGGCAAATACCGAAAGCGATTTGGTAACGCTTGCCAGCGCGATCGTACCGGCAGTTTTCATAAATCTTCGACGCGTAATGCTCATCGATTATTCCGGTTGTTCATCGATCTTGATTTCTTATTTTGTTGTAATGTTGACTTCATCAACAAAAAGCCACGCTTTATTTCCGGCGCCTTTGTGCCAGGGCGGACAAATTCCGACATTGTTTCCTTCAACACGAACATACCGTGCTTGAATATTCTTGACTTCTTTCCCGAAATCCTTTCGTTCCGCAGTTTCACTTTTCTGAGAAACATCATTCTTGATGACGATTGAATCAGTCCACGTCGTTTGATTTTCGGAAAAAGAAAACTTCACTTGCGTCGGAAAGAAAATCCAGGAATTGATATCCTGTAAACATCCGAGTGCAACGCTTGTAATTGTTTTGGAAGACCCGAGATCAATAACGGCATCGAGATTATTTCCTTCGTATCCCTGCCAAGCGCCGAGCCGGAAATCTTCCGTGCCGCGGATCCCGTCGACCAGAGCGCTGTCGCCGCCGCCGGTATATTGAGGAGAATAGGAAGTATGAAGCGTAATACTTCCGATCGGCATCGTTTTGATAAATTCGGCAGACACGACGCCACTTTTTTTCATCCCCGGATGTTCCGCAAAAGCCGTTATGGTAGAGCTGTATCTCAATGTAAACTGCACGCTTTTTGCCAACACGACCTCCGGAAAGTTTCCGTTGACCGAAAAATGAATTTTAGCATCAGGTGTATTGCACGCTAAAACGATTTGCATCGAATCGCGAAATGATCGTCCGGCAGATTGAATGATCGGAACCGTAACAATCGGCGTTACCTTCGAAGGGTGAGAAACAGGATTTGCGGCCCATTGTTTATTCGGTTGATTTCCCATCACGAACGATAATGTTCCACCATTCATAATTTCATTATGTTCGATAAACGGTGATGAAAATTCATCTTTATTTAATTGTGCCGATTGAATATATTTTTGCCCACCGGAATTATGTTCTGCGGAAATGACAAATTGTTTTCCGGTTTCTTCGTGAATGGTTATCTTGTCGAACAACGGGCTTCCGATTGCATACACCGGATCACCGGGAGTTACCTGATATAAACCGATTGCACTCATCACATACCACGCCGACATCTGCCCGCAATCGTCGTTGCCGCATAATCCGTCCGGCTTCGATGTGTAGAGAGTGTCCATAATATGCCGGACAATTTCCTGCGTTTTCCATGGCGCGCCGGCATAATCATAGAGATATGCGACGTGATGGCTCGGCTCGTTTCCCTGCGCGTACTCGCCGATCATGCCGCTGATGTCTGCTTGGTTCCTTCCGGTCAGGATCGGATTCGACGTAAACAAGGAATCAAGTTTCCGAATAAATCGAACTTTTCCGCCATAGAGATCGATCATTCCGTCGATATCCTGCGGGACAAAAAATGTATACTGCCATGCGTTCGCTTCGGTATAATAATTCGTGACGGCTGTGGGATCGAACGGCGTCAGCCAATCGCCGTTGACTTTGGGACGCATGAAACCGGTCGACGGATCGAAGATATTTTTATAATACTGGGCACGATTTGAAAACTCTTCATAATGCCGACGACCAAGCATGTCACACATCCGGGCGATACACCAATCATCGTACGAGTACTCAAGCGTTTTGGAAACAGATTCGGATTCTTTTTCGCCGGGAACGAAACCGCTCGTGCGATAATATTGTAACCCATAATGATCGAGATCGGCACTGTGCTCCATTGCTGTTAATGCTTTCTCAGCATCGAAATTTTTTATTCCCTTCGCATAGGCATCAACGATGACCGGAACGGAATGATAACCAATCATGCACCATGTTTCGTTGCTGGCAAGCTCCCAGACCGGCAAAATTCCCGACTGATCGTATTTCGCGAGAAATGATTTGATGAAATCGAGTGTTCTTTTTTGATCGATGATGGTGAGAAGCGGATGTTCGGCGCGAAATGTATCCCACAATGAAAATACCGTGTACATCGTGAAACCGTCTGCGGTGTGAATTTTCCCATCCATCCCGCGATACGACCCGTCGACATCGCTGAACACATTCGGAGCAATCATGGCATGATACAGCGCGGTATAAAATGTGATGCGCTGATCTTTTGTCCCGCCTTGAACAACAATCTTGCTTAATTCTTTTTCCCACAAATTCTCCGCGTGCTTTTTCACGTCATCAAAATTCCAACCGGGAATTTCCGACTGAAGATTCTTCCTCGCATTTTCGATGCTCACGGAAGAAATCCCGACTTTTACCAACAGCCGCTTACTTTGAGATGCCGAAAACTGCGCATATGCTTTGAGATTCCTTCCCGACGCCGACAAGTTTTCTGCATGAAGCGTATCATTGATAAAAATTCCCGAAGAAACAATTGGTTTGGAAAACTGAGCATCGAAATAGACATATTGATCTTTCGCCCAACCGGTCGAGCGGCGAAGTCCGGTAACTTCATGATCGTTGACGATCTGAATATTCGATTCAAGAACGCTATCCGGTCCCAAGCCGTGATGAAGATCGATAAAAATATATTCCCGATTGGAATGAAATGTGTACCGATGAAATCCAACACGAGTTGTTGCAGTCAGTTGTGCTTCGATTTTCCCATCATCAAGAGACACGCGATAAGATCCGGGAGATGCGTGTTCATTTTGATGATTGAACTTTAGAGGAAGCAACGTGTCCGTAATTTCCGGTGTGATAAGAATATCGCCGTAATCCGCAACGCCGGTGCCGCTGAGATGAGTATGACTGAAACCGAGAATCGTCGAATCGGAATAATGATAACCAGCGCACGCATCCCATCCTTCGACACGCGTATCGGGACTAAGCTGTACCATGCCGAACCGAACCGTCGCTCCGGGAAATGTATGTCCGTGAGCATCCGTGCCGATGAACGGGTTGACCTGCTGTGTGAGTTTGCCGGCAAGCGTTTCGGAAAAAAACAGAATAAGAAACGATAGCAATATTTTAAGTTGAAACGTCACGTCGATGGTTTGAAGGGATTCGGAAAGTTATTCAAGAAAAAGGTCATTTGCAAACAGAAACAATTCAATTTTTATGTCGTATGCGGATTTTCCGTGTTGCGGTCACGCCCTGGGCGGTCACTTTCACATAATAAAATCCGTCCGGCTGAATGCTTATATCGATTGGCAGAAAACTCTCTTTAATATCCGCATACTGTTGATGAAAGACGATATCATTAGTATCGGCTTTTTGGATGACGATGTCGACACTGTCCGGCTCGTTATTGAATATCTCCAGACTGAATATTCCCGGATTGCGAATCGGAAACGGATTGACGAGCGGTAGCGTGTCGGTCAGAGCAACAGAAAGCGGATGCTCCGAAACGGTAAACCAATGATTGATTTGCGTGCCGAAATCCGATGTGAATGATTTGACGAGATGGCCTTGCATGTCGAGCAAGCGAACATACCCGTAGCCGCCGTCGGGATTTGCCCAGAAATCGAGCCCGTCACCGGCCGTATCGATCACGGTCAACCGGTAACAGCCCGGCGTTAATTGCATCGTGTCGAGATAAAGCGTATTCGCGTGCAACGATCCGATAGTTCGTTCCCGGAGAACGTTGCCGGCGAAATCCTTTAATTGATATGCATTGTTGGAAGAATCATGATTCGTCCGGAATGCCAGGATAAATTGCTTAGCATACGTCGGCGGGATGAGAGCAACGGACGTGAGAGAATTGTCGGACGGGTATTCATCCTTTTTACCGTTCGGCAATGAAAGCACAACCGTAAATGTATGTTTTCCTTCCGTTGCGGAAACGATACCCGGCAAAGCAATTTCTTCTGAACGCTGTGAGACAAGCCGGCCGTGCCATTCATACGTCTGTTTTTTTTCTCCGGCAATTCCGTAGGTGACATGAACAGATGTAAGCGTTTCCCGACCGCTGTTTTTGATGAGGATGCTCGGCGAAGCACAGATCGGATTGAATCGATTATAATCATCGTCGCTACTGGGAGCGATGATCTCTTCAAGCGAAACATCATTCTTCGCCCGCGGATTTTTTTCAAATAATAAATACGAGCTGAAATAGTAACTTGCCGTCGGCTTGCTATGATTGATATACGGTTCCATTTCAACATGGACCGAGTGTGTGCTCCTGTCTGCAACCGGCATATCGTACACGTCGGGATGGACCATCGAACCGGGGCACCAATCGGCGCGGTTGTAAATCCATGTTCCTGCTTGCGGATAAAGCGGATTGTTGCCGCACTCGCGCCAGATCTGTTTCTGATCGATCAGCGAATCATCAAAAAGAACTCGGCGATATTTACTGCAAAACTCTGCACAATTTTCCGAATCATCCATGCCGTGGCCCGTTTGCAAAATTCTCATCCGCGCAACATTCGCGCCGAAAGTATTGGTAAATGAAACCGGATGTAGCGAATCGGCAATATTGTGCAAACTATCGCCGTACGGAAACGAGCCCTGCCACAATTGTTGTATGCCCAAACATTCCATCGCAGGTTTTCCTTCGGTCAGGGAAAAGTCAAGCGTGACAAGCCAGCCACGGTCGGTGTTGGTTTCGTAACCGGAATGACTGAATTCCACTTCCACCGAATCGTGAAGCAGGAACGCGAAATCGGTAACGTCAATCTTCCATGTAAATTTCCACATCGGCGTGAATCGCCATCCGTACGGAGAAATCAAACGCGCAATTTCGATATCTTTCGATGAAAATTTACTTCCGCCAATTCTTCTCAAATAAATGTTGTCGATATAATCCCATTCGCCGCAATGCAAACTTTCCGGACATTGATATGTCACATACAATATTGCCTTCCGGTACGTTGTACGTTTCGACGGAAATACCGACCAGTGTTTGTATGCATTGACTCCTTTGGACGGATCGGTAATGACTTTTGTCTTGTTATGGGAAATGATATGAATGGTTTTTCCGTTTCCGGCAAACGATAAAGTTGAGAACGCCAGCAGGGATAGCAATAACAAAATGATTTTCATGATTTTTGAGAGATTTATTTCACCATAATTTCATCAACGAACAGCCAAGCGTTACTTCCCGCGCCCGGATTCCCATCAGGAATTCTTCCGGCATTTACGGCGATCACTTTAACATACCGCGCTGTTTGATTGCCGATATTCAGTTCAACGACATTGCCGGTTTTTTTAATTTCGTCACCGTCGATTGTTTTAACATTTACCAATTGCGTTGTGTCGTTACCGACAAACACTTCGATGCTTTTCGGATAATAGATCCAGCTTTCCTTGGCTTCGAGCAGATCGAGCGTCACGGAAGAAATTTGTTCGGGTTTTTGGAGATCGATAGTCGCTTCAAGATTCGGTCCCCAGAACCCGATCCAGTCTTTTCCGAAATGGCGCGGATCGCCGCGCACGCCGTTGACGAGTGTGAATGCTCCCTGATCAAAATATTTTTCATCCGGGGGATATTTGAGTGAAATCGATTTGCCGGTTGATTTCGAAACGACAAATTCCTGATCGAGCGTATTCCCGTGTTGTCCGTTGTAATCGAAATACGCGAATGTAAGTGTCGAACTTTTCGTAATTGCAATTGGCATTTGATAATGAGACGAAGTTACCGTTGGCTGACTTCCGTCAAGCGTATATCGAATTCCCGTCGAATCGAATGCCGAAGAAAGCGCAACCGAAATTCCATCGGCGGTCGGCAACGGGCGTATTGTCGTTTGAATTTCATACAATGCTTTGGAATAATGAATTCCCAACGTATCAAGGAGGGAAAAATGCCGGATTAATCGTTCGCGGAAATCGGAATAATTCCGGAGTTCTTTCGGGCTCCATACCACCTCCGCTAATGCGCAGATGCGCGGAAAAATCATATATTCGACATGTTCCGGTGTGGCGACATATTCCGTCCACATATTCCCCTGCGCACCCAAAATGTAGCGTCGTTCCAACGGAGAAAGTACGTCCGGAATCGGTTCATACGAATACACTTTTTCAACAGGCGTGTAGCCGCCGATAGCAAGCGGTTCGTATTTCGGATTACCCTGGTAATAATCGAAGTAGCAATGCGATCCGGGAGTCATCACGACGAAATGCTTTTTCTTCGCCGCGGCAATGCCGCCTTCCGTGCCGCGCCAGCTCATCACGGCAGCATTCGGCGCCAGTCCGCCTTCTAAAATTTCGTCCCAGCCGATGAGATGCTTTCCCTTTGAGCTAAGAAACTTTTCGATCCGTTTAACAAAGTAACTTTGAAGTTGATTTTCATTTTTTAATTTTTTTCTCTTCATCAATTTCTGACAGTCGGCGCTCTCCTTCCATCGAACTTTCGGACATTCATCACCGCCGATATGAATATATTTTCCTGGAAACAACGCGCACACTTCCGCCAATACATTTTCCAGAAATGTGAATGTCGCTTCCCGCGGACAAAAGACGTCATCGTACACTCCCCATGCCTCACCGACATCAAACGGTCCGCCCGTGCAGGAAAGTTTTGGATACGATGCAAGGGCTGCCAGAGAATGTCCGGGCATTTCAATTTCAGGAACAACCGTTACGTGCCGTGCTGCGGCATACGCGACAACTTCCCGTATATCATCCTGGGTATAAAATCCGCCGTACCGGACCGAATCGAATTTCTGGTCGCTGTACGGTCCGATCATCGATCCCTTTCGCCACGCGCCGATTGTTGTCAGCAACGGATATTTTTTAATTTCGATGCGCCAGCCCTGATCATCCGTTAAATGCCAGTGGAAGGTATTCATTTTATACATTGCAATATCGTCGATGTACTTTTTGATAAAATCTTTCGGAAAGAAATGCCGGCAAACATCGAGATGCATCCCGCGCCACCGGAATCTCGGCACATCGAAAATCGAAACCGCCGGAATGGACCACTTTATTTCGGGACGAGAAATGCTTCCGAATAATTCCGGAGGCAGCAACTGAAATAACGTCTGCACTCCGTAAAACAATCCTGCCGATGTGTTTGCACGAACTTCAACCGCATTACTGTCAACGTTGAGTTCATATCCTTCATTCCCTAATTGTTTATTCTGAACGATCCGAAAAACAATATTGTCGGAATGGATCGTTTTTTTTAAATCGACAATCGGCAGCGAAAAACCTGTTGCTTTTCGGATCCATTGAGCAAAATATTCGGCTGTAGAGCGACTATCATGACGGGATCGATTGCACAAAATTTCTGTGCCGGCAGTAATCGAAAACTCGCCGGAATGAATTTCCATTTTGACCGGTTGGGGAATAACCGTTACCGGTCCGTTTGCATTTTGATCGGCGCATGCTTCGGAAATTCCAATCAAAACCATCCAAACACAAAGAATAGAAGTAAAACAACCGGTGGGTTTCGTAAAAAATTTATTCAAATGCAGATTCATTTCGATTCGGATTGAAAATGAGGAGTATTATAGATTCCGATTGTGGAAATTACGGGACAGGCTCTCGATTGAAGAATCGTGACCCGGATTCGTGAAGCCTTCATTGCAGGAAATTGTACTATTCTGTTGAAGCCGATGGTTGTCGCCTCGGCAATTTTTCGCCAGGTATCACCGACAAGCACATCAACCGAAAATTTTTCGACACGCTGACCCATCGGAATATATTCACGAAGTAAGATGCAATTGCATTCTTGAGGACTCGCCAGATCAATAGATAGTGATCCTGTCGTGATGCTGTCATCCGTTGTCCAGTACGTTTCGTAATCATCATCGAGCATGTTGATCGGAGAAAACCGAGCTTCGTTTCCGCGAAATGATGACGCAGTTGCTTTTGCATTCGAGGCAATATTGTGAGCGAAGGTGCGATCCAAAATATTTTTCAGACCTTGTAACGACTTTTCATCGGCAACCGATATTTGGCCTTTGCGGTCGAGCGGAATGTTCAATAACAATGATGCGTTATGTCCCACCGATTGGCAGTAGAGATCGAACAATTGTTCCGGAGTTTTCACCAAACTGTCTTCGTTCGCATGATAGAACCATCCGGGCCTGATCGAAACATCGCATTCTGCGGGAAGCCAGAATTTTCCGTTTTCATTTCCCTCGCCTCCATCCTGATACCGCGTATAGCCGGGAGCGGGGTCATCACCTTTTTCTCCGACCGGCGAATACATCGACCAGCATGTCGAACCGGCGATTCCGTTTTCGTTACCGATCCAGCGAATATCGGGACCGACGTCACTGAAGATTGCCGCATCCGACTGTAACTGCCGGACAAGATTCCATGTTTCATTCCAACCGTAATATGTTGTACGATCGATCGTACGCGTTTCCCGCGCGCCGCCGTAATACCCGTCGCCGCCGTTTGCTCCGTCGAACCAGACTTCGGAAATTTCACCGTAATTCGTCAGCAACTCGCGAAGCTGGTTGCGATAATAACCGACATACTCCGGACTGCCGTAATCTTTGTCATTGCGATCCCACGGCGAAAGATACACACCGAATTTCATTCCATACCGGCGGCATGCGTCGGAAAGTTCTTTAACAACATCACCTGTTCCATTTTTCCACGGACTATTCTTGACTGAATGAGTCGTGTACCGCGACTGCCAGAGACAAAATCCGTCATGATGTTTGCAGGTCAGTACCAATCCTTTCATACCGGCATCGCTCAATGTCCGCACAATCGTATCTGCATCGAAATCGGAAGGATCAAATAGCGACGGCGATTCATCACCGTAGCCCCATTCTTTATCGGTGAATGTATTCATATTGAAATGAATAAACGCCTCATACTCCAGCGATTGCCATGCAAGCTGTCTTTGTGAGGGAAGAGGTTCCAGCGGCTCGGGCGGCAAAACCGGAGAGCACTTTGGACAAAGATGTTTGTAAATTTCTGCCGCCATGAGCCGCGAACCGAGTTCGTTCGGATGAACTTCGTCGGGAAAATATTCCGGCTTTCCGGTTAATGCATGATAAAGATCGACGACCTCGACATTATTTCTTTCGGCAATATCATGGACGAGAGGAATAACTTCACCGTGAATAACCGAATCGGTAATTCCCCAGTCTCCGGGAAATGCCGGAACCGGCGTGCAGACAAAAATTTTGGGATGAGATGGAAGTTTTTGGAATTCCTCGATGAAGTCGGAATAGTCACGGGCAAATTCATCCCGATATTTCCAGTTCCACGGTTTGGAATCGTTCGTGCCGAGCTTGATGATAACGATGTCGGGATTGTAATTTTTCGCGTCGGAAAATTCTTTCTCATTCCAGTACGGATAATCGCCGTGACGCAATAATGTTCTTCCGCTAACACCGAAATTTTTAACTTCCCATCCTTTGCCCAGCATGCGTTGCAATTGCGACGGATATGAAAAGTGTTCCCTGTCCCGGACGCCATTTCCATACGTAATGCTGTTGCCGATGCATGCAACTTTGATAACAGTATTCTGTACCGTCACCTGACCAAAAGAAAACACGGGACTTCCTATCATCAAAACGAAAATGATTTTTTGGAAAAAGCCTCCCATACGTTTTACGGAGACAATCACCATCTGACAACGATATCGTTTCCAGAATTCGGAATTATAATACTCTTTGTTTTCAGTTGTGGATTGACAACCTGTAGTTGTATCGATTTCGTATCGACGGAGACACTGCTCACACCATCGAATCCATGAAGGACAATGTTGAGATGAGAAAAATTCGTCGCATACGAACCCTCTGCTTGCTGAATGCGAATCGTTTTCTCCTGTGGATCAAAGGTGATGCCCCGTTTGTAAAACTCGCCGTTTCGAAAAGCGTACGTCGTTCCATCATCCTCATAATAGAGAAATGAATTCTTCTGTTTGCCATAAAAAATATGAAGCTGAAGCGTATCCGATGGTATTTGTGATGTGTTTTGAGTAACCGACTGCATCGGAATAATACCGCCCGCTTTGACAAAAACGGGAAGGTCGTCCAGTGGCGCGGCGACGACAACAGACTGGTTTCCATTATAGAATTGTTCACTGCTTAACCGGTACCAACCGCCTTCCGGCAAGTATACATCGGCGTAATTCTCTTTGCTGGCGACCGGTGCGACAAGAATATTATCGCCGAAGCAATATTCGTTTTGATAGTGATCCGAAAATGTATGCTCGTCGAATGTATAATCGATGGCAAGAGAACGCGAGACCGGTATGCCCGTTTGCGTCGCTTGATAAAATGTCGAATAGATGTACGGCATCAACCGGTATCGTTGTTCGATCGATTTGCGTACACGCCCTTCAACATCCTCACCGAACGACCACGGCTCCTGCCGCTTCATGCCGAATTGTTTATGATTGCGGAACAACGGTGTGTATGTACCGATCGACATCCAGCGGGAAAACAACTCCGGTGTCGCGTCGCCGGAAAATCCTCCGATATCGGAACCGGTAAACGGGAGTCCGGAAATTCCCATGCTGTTCACGAGACGAACGGCAAGAAGCATATGTTCATCCGAGGGAACATTGTCACCCGTCCACACCGATGAAAATCGCTGCACACCCGCATAGCCGGCCCGCGTCAAAACAAACGGCCGCTTGCCGTTCATCAATGACGATGTTCCTTCAAATGTACTCCGCGCCATCTGCATGCCGTAGACATTGTGCGCTTCTTTGATCGTTGTCGGATTTCCGTCAAAATCGAATTGCACCGGATCGGGAATATGCTGTCCCCATGTCGCCGGTTCGTTCATATCGTTCCAGAATCCTTCAACACCGGGCACGATGAGTCTCGAGAAAGATTTCCCCCACCATTCACGCACATTTGCTTTTGTAAAATCGGGAAAATGACATCGACCGGGCCACACACTGCCGATATAAAAATTTCCGTCTGGATATTTGACAAAATAATCGTTGGCAACGCCCTGATCGTACGCGAAATATCCCTGCTCCACTTTTATTCCCGGATCGACGATCGTCACCACATGAAATCCCATTGCGTGTAAAGAATCGATCATTCTTTTGGGATCGGGAAAACGGTCGGGGCTCCATGTGAAAATTTTATATCCGTCCATATAATGAATGTCGAGATAGATCACATCGCCGGGAATGTGGTGCTCACGTAAGGTTTTGGCAACAGTAAGGACTTCCGTATCGGGATAATAACTCCATCGGCATTGCTGGTACCCAAGACTCCATTTCGGCGGCATCGGCATTCGACCGGTCAGCGATGTGTACGCTTCAATAATGGACGCAACGGTACTGTTACCGAAAAAATAATAATTCATCTCACCGTCGCTTGCGGAAAAACTGGAAAGCCTGTTGTCGGAGGACGCGCCGAAATCGAATGTGGTACGGTAGGAATTATCAAGAAAAATACCGTACACAAGTCGATCGTGCAATCCGATAAAAAACGGGATCGAAGTATAGAGCGGATCATCATCGACACTGTATGCATAATGATCGGTATTCCAGTTGGTATACGCTCTTCCGCGGCGATCAGGCCCGCCGACTTTTTCACCGAGCCCGATAAACCGTTCACCGGCAAAAAGTTTTTTGTAGCAGGTGACTTCCGTTCCTTGCCAGGAAATTCCCATACCCGCATCATCTTCGTTAAGAAGTTTTCCTTCCCGATTAAAAAATTGGAAACGAACATCTTTTTTTGCTACCACAATCTTTAGAGAGTCAGTCAGAAAAGTAATCCGGTCAGCATCGTCGGTAATACGGGAAAATGTGCCTTCCGGTTGTTTGATGAGAGCATAGGAAAAATCTCTCCCAAAAACCGTTTTCACAGTACGTACCCGTATAATCGACGGTGAGTACACCGTCAGCATAATCTTCGCGTTCTC
>Ga0265322_10000537_pt1 | contig 14587 bp, 13 predicted proteins | sample 41222metaG_FD_193584 | JGI IMG/M metagenome (GOLD analysis project Ga0265322, IMG submission 193584) | Rhizosphere microbial communities from Carex aquatilis grown in University of Washington, Seatle, WA, United States - 4-12-22 metaG | ecosystem: Host-associated > Plants > Roots > Rhizosphere...
ACCAGAGGAATCAGTGTAAGCGTTCAACTTCGACGTGGTGACGCCGGCGCCGGGATCGGGTAGACTGGCGGGATGGATGAAGCGAAGAAGCTGGGAACACGGGCGACGCTGGAGCGGCGCCGGCGATGGTCAAGGGCCGAGCGAGAACAACTGCTTCAGGACTTTCGGGCGAGCGGTCTGACGCAGGCGCGTTTCGCCGCGGAGCACGGAATCAAAGTGACGACGCTGCGCAACTGGATCTATAAACTCACGGGGGTCGGCGATCAGTGCGGCGGCTTCGCTCCGGTGCGCATCGTCGGGGCGGGTTCGATGGGATCGCGCAGCGCCATCACGGTGCGGTGGCCCCAACAGGGCGTGGAGGTAGAACTGGGGGTGGACCTTGATGGCAGCGGGGTGGTGCGGTTGGTGCGGGAGTTGCTGGCGCCATGTTTGCGATAGGCTCGGCGACGCAGATCTTCCTGGCCACGGGAGTCACCGACCTGCGGAAAGGCTTCAACAGCTTGTACGCGTTGGTTCAGACCCGTTGGGAACGCAGTCCGTTGGGCGGAGATCTGTACGTGTTCTGCAACCGCCGCCGCGATGCCTTGAAGATTTTCTTTTGGTCCGACGGAACGATGTGGGTCTGTGCGGCGCGTTTGGAACAGGGGACCTATCGGTGGCCGGCGGCTGGGGAAACGACCGTCACGATGACGGCATCGCAGTTGCACCTGCTCTTGAGCGGAATCGACCTGGCCGGTTCACGACAGCGGCTGCGGTGGCGAGAAAAAGTGAAATAAATCGTTCAAAATCAACAATTTAGTGTTGACTTAAGCTATTTATTATGAACAGGATACGTCATTCAATATGGCGTCGTCCCTTCCCACTGCTGAACCCGAAACTCCACCCCAACAGGTGGAGCAATTGCGGGCGCAGATCCGCTGGCTGGAACTGCGGGTGAAGGATCTGGAGGCCCGGCTCTTTGGCCGACAATCGGAGCGTCGCGCCAGCCCACAGGAGGCGAACAACCTGGAATGGGAGCAGTTGCTCAAAGACGCCCAAGTCTTGGCCCCGGCAACAACGACACCAACCCCAACGGCGTCGCCCGAGCCGGCAAAGACTCCGGCCAAGATACCCACGCTGCCCAAAGGCCCCAAGCCGTTGGATCCGGCGCTGCCGCGCGAAGTCATCCAGGTGCCCGCCCCCGACCTGAAGAAGCTGGTCTGCCCGGTGACAGGCAAGCCGATGCGGCCGGGTTTCGTGGAGCGCATCGAGGTGCTGGCGCGCAGGGCGCCGGAGTATTACGTGAAGGCGTACGAGCGCACGGTGTTTGTGAGCCCGGCCAAGACCGCTCCAGTCTACGCCGAGTGGCCCGCCGACGTGCTGCCCCGCGCCCGGGTCCACGCGAGCATCGTGGCGCACATTGCTGCGGAGCACTTCTGCGAACACCAGCCTTATCACCGTCTGGAGAAACACCTCGAACGCATTGGGGTCGATCTGCCGCGAGTCTGTCAGGTCTCGCTGATGGCGCAGCTCAACGAGCGCATGCAGCCGCTGGTGAGCGCGATCCAAGCGCAGGTTTTCGCCAGCGGCTACATCCACCTCGATGCGACCCCGATCGATCTGTACGATCCGGACCGGCCGGGCGCCGTGCGCGAATCCACCCTGTGGGCCTACCGCGCCGCCGATGGACCGGTCTGGTTCGAGTTTCAGCTGAGCAAGTCCCCGCAACATCCAGCCAAACGACTGGAGCACTACGGTGGCCTGCTCCAATCCGACGGTGCCACCGGCCTCGATCAGATCGGTCAGGCGGACCATCGGGTAACACACTTGAGTTGCTGGTCGCACGGTCGCCGTTATGTCATCAAGGCCAGCGATGCCGGCGAAACCGGCGCCGCGGCGTATCTGAAATCCATCAACGCGATCTTCCGAGTCGATCGACTGGCCCGGCACTTCCGGCTCTCGGAGGGCCAGCGCGACCAATTGCGCCGCGCTCACAGTCTGCCGGTCGCCGAGAAACTCTTCGCCCAAGCGCTCGCGGATCTGCCCAGGACTCCTCCGAAAACCCGCTTGGGCCAGGCTCTCGGCTATCTGCTCGGGCAGAAGCCCTCGCTCCTGCGCTGCCTGACCGAACCCAGGGCGGAGATTGAAAATAACGCCGTAGAGCGCGCGATTCGCCCGCTGAAGATCGGAGCGAAAAACTGGATGCAAATCGGTCATCCCAAGGCCGGCCCTCGCCTGGCCAATCTCTTCACACTGGTCGAAAACTGCCGCCAGGAGGGTGTCGATCCCGAGGCTTACCTCATCGACATCATCGCCCGATTGCCCGATCACCCCATGAAGCGCATCGACGAGCTCTTGCCACGCCAGTGGAAGAAATCGCGAGTACTGCCGTCCGTCGCTGCCGGCTGATCCCATCCCGCCAGTCTACCCGATCCCGGCGCCGACGTCACCACGTCGAAGTTGAACGCTTACGAAACAAAATCCACATCCTATTGACAGAAGAGCGGAGAGTCCTGTCATGGGGCAGTCAATTATGCCGAGACCGGCATCATCAAGTGACCTGTGACAAAGAGACCGATCCCAGAGCCAAAAAAACACCCAACGCGCTAGAACTGCCCTTCACAGGGGAAGCCCCGGTAATCCGGGGTTGCTGTTGATGGCTTAGGCTACGCCACCATAATTGGCTGGATTTGGCCGTACTATTTCATCAAACTTTTCATTTTTGTGTCGCCCACCCGCACCTTCCCCAGAACACGCATATTCTTGTTATCCATACAATTGGGTAGCGGGTTTATTGTCTGTTTTCTCGGGCTTAGCGCTGGGTATTGGTTGCGGTTTTTCTCGCCCCTGCGACACATTGGAGTCGAACCACTTGACCCGAACTACCGCACCTACTTGCCTTTGCTGGTCTTTGGGACGCTTTGCCTAGTTGGCAGCTTCGCTTACCTTGAGCTTTACGATGGCCGCCTGTTGCTGCGCCCGCACGAGGCGATAGCAATTATAGTGCGTGGTATTTTCTTTTGGTTTTTGTTCTTTCTGAGCGCGTCACTGATCATCGATTTCAACCCAGCTATCTCGCGCATGTTCGTTGCATTCTCGTGCATCACGACGTTCCTGGCGATGACGATTTGGCGTTACGCATTCTACTTCGTGCTTGTTCACAGTCGCTGGCGAGACCGAATCATGCAACGTGTCGCCTTGATTGGTTGGAGCGAAGAAGCCACACGCGTCGTACACGCCATTTCGCAAGACCAGACCTCCGCATACCGTGTTTGCGGGCTTATCACGACAGGCGGAGCGACCGTTCCAACGGGGAATTGCGCACCTGTCCTCGGGACATTGGACGATTTTGAAACGATCATCCAGAGTCACCTAATTGACACCATCGTTGTGGCGGATCTCAACATCTCTCGAGACCGTTTGCTGGACCTTGCAACTGAATGCGAGCGACTATACGTCGCCTTCAACATCATCCCATCGTTCTTTCAGATCTTCGTCTCTGGCCTGAAAATGCAGCCAATCTCCGGCGTTCCGATTCTCGGAATTGGGTCGCTTCCCATCCACGGGGTAATCAACCACCTTCTCAAACGCACAATCGACATGGTCGGCGCCTCAGTCGGGCTGGTACTTTCCATGCCTGTCATGGCTGTGCTGGCCGTCCTGATTCGGCGCGAGGATTCTGGGCCGATTTTATACCGCCAGGTCCGGGTCGGGCGACAAGGGCATCATTTTACGATCTACAAGCTTCGGTCAATGCGGAAGGACGCCGAGAAGGACACCGGCCCCCGCTGGGCGGTGCAGAAAGATGCGCGACGGCTCAAGATCGGCATGTTCATGCGCGAGTGGAACCTCGATGAACTGCCCCAATTCTGGAATATCTTAAAAGGTGACATGAGCCTAGTTGGGCCACGACCGGAGCGGCCGGAACTGATCGCACAATTTGAGAAAGAAATTCCCCACTACAATCCACGTCATGAAATCCGCCCGGGGCTGACTGGATGGGCGCAGGTCAACGGTCTCCGAGGAAATACGAGCCTGCACGAACGCATTCGATATGATCTGTACTATATAGAGAACTGGTCGCTCTGGCTGGATATGCAGATCCTGCTACTGACTTTTTCTAGTCGGAAAAACGCCTACTGAGCTGGGGATGGCTCGATCGCCCGCTGGAGCCAACAGCTACGCCCCTTCCCTCCGCAGGGCGCCAAAGATACCGCGTTGACAGCCCCAGGCGTAAGGCCTCCTCAGAGGTCTACGCTCATCGCACTCCGAATCACTTTCTCAAAGCGATCTGCGATACAGCCGATCTCAAACTCCTGCTCCGCGTATCGCCGTGCCCGCCGCCCCATCGCCGCATTGGTCGCAGGATCACCTCGCAGCCGTTCCGCCGCGGCCAGAAACCCTTGGATGTCGCCTGGATCGACGCAAATGCCGGATTCTGCGTGGCCGATAACCCGGGCTGCCAAGTTCCGCAAAGGCATGGCACCAAGGATCGGGCGCGCCGCGCAATGATAGCTCAGAACCTTCGAAGGGACCGAGAAGACACCTGCGTCCGGCTCTAAAACGGCAACGAGCGCGTCACCTGACGCCAGCACCTCTGGCATTTCATCGAACGGCTGAAACGGCAGCACCACAAGATTTACGAGGTTCTCGTCCGCTTTTGCGCGCTGCAGATAATTGGCGCCAGGGCCTTCGGAAACAACCACAATTTGAACTACGGTATCGCCTCGGAATCGAAGAGCGAGCTGCCGCAGCAAATCGGGATTGTGCTTCATCGCTAGCGTCCCAGAATATAAGAAGACAAATCGCTCATCGAGGTTGTGCCGGATCGACCACGCATTTCGCCGCGGCCTTTCGGGCAGTTCATCGAGCGGCGCCCAGTTAGGAATGACCGTTATTCGTTCCGCGGGCACGCCGATCCTCTCGAGGATCGGCACGAAATCCTTTGTGATCGCCACGATGCCCGAGCTGGCCAAGAGGCACCGAGTATCAAGTTGGCGGTACCACCAGCCGATTGCAGCTCCGATAACTGGCAGTTTTTTCTGAGCGAGCTGGGTGACCGCGATACTGTAGAAATCCTGCACCCATGAAATCACCGCAATCCCCAACCGCCGGGCTTCCTTTATCATCATCCATTGAGGCTCGGTCGGAGTCTGCCCGCTAATCACTACATCAGGACGCAGTTGACTAGTGAATCCAGAAAGCTCCCGTCCGTAATCTAACTCATAATTTCTCCGTTGGAGAAAGCTATACTTATTGGCTCGATAGCTCGCCGACATCGGCACTTCGCGAAACTCGAGGGATGGAGGATCGGAAGGCTGGAGGATCAATACTCCGCGCGGGGTGAGCAGATTCCCTGCGAATGCATGGGTCACTTGGTGTCCCCGTCGGGCAAGTTCCCGGCTCAGGCTGACTGGGAAGGGATGTCCGGCATAATCATGAATGAGAAGCCGCATAACACGCTTAGGTATCGCAGCGAATTCTGGCGCCTTGTGTTTTCCCCTAAAGCAGAAAGTATTCCCAAATCAATTTTGCGGATACAATATTTCCCGGTAAATCGCCTCGGTTAGGTCCGCCGCCCGCCGCCATGTGAATCTGGCTGCCTGTTTGTGTCCCGCAGCGATAAACTCTGCTCGATGGGCCGTGTCCCGTACAAGAGTCAAGATGGCGGCCCGCATTCCGGCAACATCGTCTGGATCTAGCATGATCGCCGCTTCCCCTGCCACCTCTGGTAGTGAGCATACGTTCGAACACACAACTGGACATCCGGCACCCATCGCCTCTAGAATTGGCAGCCCAAATCCCTCAAAACGCGAGGGAAAGAGTAAACCCGTTGCTCGTTTATACAGACCGGCCAATTGCGCTCCCGTTGGCGCACCAACAAACTCAATCGCCGCGTCAAGCCCAAGCCGATTCACCATGGGTCGCAGGGCTGTTTCAACATGCTCGTTTCTCCCCACCAAAGCCAGCCACAATCCGGGAATAGCGCCATTTAACTCGGCGAACGCCCGTAAGCAAAGCTCGACATTTTTGTGTGCCTGGTTGCCAAAGACCAAGAAAAATGGACCCGCCTGCAGTTGGGCCAACGAATTGTCGGCAAGCGGCAACTCGTTGGTTCCGTGGGGCACGACGCGTAATCTTCCAGCCACCCCCCTGTACCGTTTCGCCACATCATCTCGCGTGTAACCTGAAACACAGATGACTCGGTCTGCTTTTCGCATCGTCCAGCGATAGCTCAATTCCTTGTAGAGCCGCTTCAGCAACGGGGTCGGTAGATGCTTAAAATTCAAATCTGCAATGCCCACAACAGTGGCGCAGTGGGCTTGCCTCGAAAAAACGGACACTAATTCAGGCGGCTTTAGTGTTGTTTAGTTTCTGTCGGTTTTCGAACGCCACAGGGGAGAGGTAACCGAGGGAGCTGTGGCGCCTCCGTGGGTTGTAGAACGTCTCGATATAATCGAAGACGGCAAGCTCAGCTTCGCGGCGGGTGGCGAGAACAGTCTCGTCCAAGCCGGTATCGCTTTTGAAGGTGCTCCAGAACGACTCCATTTCTGCATTGTCGTAGCAATTCCCCGCCCGGCTCATGCTTCGCTCCAGTCCGGCGGCGGTCAGCAGCGCGACGTACTCGGCGTCGACATACTGGCAGCCGCGGTCGGAGTGATGCAGGACCCCTTTGGGTGGTTGGCGTCGTTGGAGCGCGTTCTGGAGGGCGGCTAGGGCCAAGCTGGCGTGCAGGGTGGGCGCGCAGGCCCAGCCGACGACGCGTCGGCTCCAGGCATCGAGGATGGCGGCCAAGAACAGCCAGCCTTCCGCTGTTTTGAGGTACGTGATGTCGGTCCGCCATGCTTGGTTGGGGCCACTCGGGACTGGGCGCTCGGCGATGAGGTTCGGGGCGACCGGCTGGGCATGACGGCTGTCCGTTGTCCGGGGCCGACGCCGGTTCTTCTTCTTGCCGTGAATCCCCTGCGCGCGCATCAGCCGGGCGCAGCGGCGCTTGCTCGTGCGGGTCCCTTCCTCACGCAGATCCTCGACGATGCGTGGGGATCCGTACGTGCCGCGGCTGGCGCGGTGGGCGGCGGCGATCTTTGCGGCGAGCGCCGCATCCTCGCGCTGCCGTTTGCTCGGCCGCTTTTGCCGCCAGCCGTAGTAGCCGCTGGACGACACGCCCAGCAACTCGCAGAGCAGGCGCACGCAATGCTCGCCCTTCATCGCCTCGATCTGGGCATACCGCTCCCGGGCGTTTCGGAGAGGATGCCCAGCGATTTTTTTAGCGCGGTCTCCCGTTCCCGCATTCGGAACAGTTCGGCGCGCAGATCGGCAATCTCCTCCTCGGCCTGCGCGAGGGTGCGCGGAACCGGCGCGCTGGACCCAGTCCGGGCCGCATACAGCCTGCGCCATTCGTACAGCGCACCGACTGGTATCCCCAGCTCCTCGGTTACCGCTTTTACCGTCCGATCGCCCCGCAGCGTCAACTCCACCGCATGGCGTTTGTATGTCTCGTCGTACTGGCGCCGAGGCGTTGCCCTGGCTCCATTGTGCTCAGCCTTGTTCATGAGGTCCTTTCCGCCGCACCGAATCGGTGTCCGTCCGCGTCCAACGCTGCTTGGGCGCTCCCTGCGGCAAGCTATGGCTCCTGTCCTCGGGAGCGCCCAACCAGCTTACCCGGCGTGTCCGCTAAATCGAGGCAATCTCAATCAGATCGGGAATATCCGGGCAAACAAGGTGCAGTTGGAGCAGGTGTTGCTTAATCTGTGTGTGAACGCCCGCGACGCCATGACCAATGGAGGCCGGTTGACGATTGCGCTCGAAGACATCCAGTTCGATGCAGGGTTTTGCGAGACCCATCCATGGGCGCGGCCGGGCCATTACGTGTCGATGGCCGTGACTGACACCGGATCAGGCATGGACGAGCCGACACTTGCCCGCATTTTCGATCCGTTCTTCAGCACCAAACCCAAGGACAAGGGAACCGGCTTGGGCCTGTCGGTCGTCTACGGAATCATCCAGCAACACGATGGTCTGATCGATGTCCTGAGCGAACCCGGAGTCGGATCGACATTCCGGATCTGTCTTCCGGTCGCTGTTCGCACTGAGAATGCGGCGACAGCGCCGCCGGCCAATGTTTCGCGTCGCGGGAACGAGACCATCCTGCTGGTCGAGGATGAAAGCGCCGTTCGGCATCTGGCGACGAAGATTCTCGAACGGGACGGCTATCGTGTGCTCGCGGCTGCCGACGGCGTTGAGGCGGTTGATCTCTTCAAACGCCACGCCAAGGACGTCGCGCTGCTCATGCTCGATGCGGTCATGCCAAACATGGGAGGGCGCGAGACGTACGAACGCATTTCCGCCCTGCGTCCCGGCATTCCCGTTCTGTTCTGCAGCGGGTACAGCGCCGATGTGCTTGAGCCTGGATTTGCGCTTGGACCAGGCGTGCAGTTGCTCCAGAAACCCTATTCTCCGGAGGAGGTGTGCCGCCGCATTCACGATCTGCTGCACGGGTCCGGAGACAGCGGGGGGGCAAAAACCTGACCTTGCCCGGATGAAGATCGCCGGCGCGCGCCGGCGGTGAGGGCCGAAGTCGTGGAAACCGACCCCAAGGCCGTTGACGGGTTGGCCATGCGCAAACGCGTGATTGTGCATTTCGGCGATCAGCCCGACGGCCCCGCGGTGAACCTCAACGTCGATCTTCCGGCCCGGGCGACCTCGGTTTCCTCTATCATACCGGCGGACACACGATTGCCCCGGGCGATTGGAAAGCGTTCCTCGACTTTGCCGACCGCCATCTTCAGCCGGCGCCGTGAGCGCGGCTATTTCTCCTTCATCACGTAGACGCCATCCCAGTCCCCGGCCGGGGGCTCGGCTTTGTAGTGTTCGATGACCTGGATGTAGAAACGGGAGGGATTGTTCGTCACGCCGGGATTTCTGCCGGGCAGATTGGGTTCCAGATTTGCGCTCTGCCCAAACCAGGCGGTCGCACCGTCCCAATCGCGCGCGAAGTAACGCTCCAGTCCCTGCGCAAACAGCCCGACACATTCGCTGGCGGCAGACGGCAAATCCTCCTTCAGTCCCATGATCTCGTGAATCGGCACTGGCTGGGAACGGCCCTTGACCACGATCCGTCCCAGCGGGCGAAACACCACCCGGTCGCCTCCATGTTGCACGCACGCAAGCCGAGTTGACTCCGTGCACATGGCATAGACCCCCCAGGTCTTCGCACCGGATTCCATGCGCGCCGCCAGATTTACGTTGTCGCCCATCATCGTGTAGTTGAAGCGCGTTCGGCTGCCCATGTTGCCGATTGTGCAGCGCCCCGTATTGAGGCCGATCCGTGCCCGGGTGCCTGCGACGACGGCGGGCCACCGGCTGCCCTCGCTCGTCCATCGTGCGCGCAGTTCGGCGATCGCCGTCTGCTCGCGCACGGCGGCAATGCAGGCGCGGTAGGCGTGGTCCGGCAGCGCGATCGGTGCGCCAAACATCGCGACCAAAGCGTCGCCGATGTACTTGTCGAGCGTGCCACCTTCCTCCTGGACGATATCCGTGCAGACGGTCAGGTATTCGTTCATGAGCGCGACGAGCCGGTCGGGCGGCATCATCTCGGAGAATGTGGAAAAACTCTGGATGTCTGAGAAATGCGCCGTGATCTCCTCGTCATGGCCACCCAGTTGCGGGCGCTGTCCGGATTTTACGAGACGGTCGACGAGTTGCGGGGACACGTAGGTCCCGAACATTCCCTTGATCTCCTGTTTTGCGCGCTGCTCCAGCAGCACCCGTCGGCCAATCATGATGAATTGAAGCGCGACCGAACCGCCGAGCGGAGCGACCAGCGGGAGGTCCCAATTTGCCCAGACCCACAACCAGACCACGAGCATCGGGCCGGTGACAACGGTCAGCATCACACCGCTGCACAGAAGAAACATGGACCGATCGGCCAGCAAAACGAGGCCCACATAGCCGACGAGCACCGCGGCGCTCCAGATCAGCCATCCCGGCAATGTCCGCACGTAATCGTCGGCGAGGACATTGTCGACCAGGTTGGCGAAGACGAAGGTGAGCGATGTCAGATCGGAAAGCGGGCTTGGGCCGGCATCGGCCTTGCCGGTGACGGTCTGGCCTATAAAGACGATCTTGTCCTTCAAATCCGGGGGCGGCGGACTGAGCGGCTTGTTGTCCAGAAACTGGCTGCTCAGCGAAACGAACAGTTTTCCGTAGCTGTAGACCGGAAGATCCGTGCGGTTTCCGACGTGATCGTAGCGGTAGTTGAGCAGCATGCACCCGCGTCGATCGATCGGAAGTCGGAACGGTCGGCCGGCCGCGGTGAAACTGACTGCGTCACCCAGGCGCACGCGCACCTGATCCGGCTTCAGGTCGAAGTACGACAACAATGTTTGCAGCGGCAGCGTCGAATAGACTTCTTTGCCAACCCGCACGACGAGGGGAATCTCCCGCCGGACGCCGTCAGCTCCGGGTGGGTTGTCGGCAAAGCCATACCAGCTGGCCGCGCGCAGTTGCGGAAAGGGAATGAACGCATGATCGTCGCCTTCGAGCCCGGCGATGTCGCCCTCGACGTTGAGCAGCGGCCGGGTCGGACCCTCCAGTCCGGGTTCGGCGCCCGTCGGGTCCTTGTTGGTCACGGCTGCTGAGATCACTCGTGTTCCCGCTTCGCCGGCCGCCTGCGCGACCTGCCCCATGAAGGCGTCGCCGTCGCCTTCCCGGATCGCGTCGAGAATCACATCCCATACAACCACTTTCGCGCCGGCGAGCGCGAGCACCTGGGTCATCTGGCCGTGATATTGGCGGTCGACCGGCCAGGGCTTTCCCAGCATCGACTCCGTGTCGTCCTCGAACAACACGACCGCCAGCCGGGGATCGGGCGGTTTCTGAAAGTTGGTGCGGAATTCGATCCTCCAGTCGAGCGTGTGCCATTCCAGCTGCCGGATAAAGTCGGTGCGGCTGGCGGCGAACGCCAGCCCGAAGCACGCGAGCGGCGCCCACCAGAGTTGCCGCAGGGTTTTGACGGTTGGTGCATTCATGCGCATGCCGGTCCGCCGGACGAGGGTTCAGTTCCTCCGGGCTGGGGATGTGTATGGACGGTTCCCGGCGGGTGCAATCCTTTCGGTGTCGGGTAAAGCTCAGCGACCCGCAGCAGCCTGTTGGGCTTTGCCCTCCAGGCGAAACAAACGGAGGACGCCGTGTGGGTGGAGAATGAACATTACGAAGAGACTTCTGAACATCGGAAATCGCGGCGGTCAACACCTCGGGCGCGCCGGACGTCACGAGCACATTGTCCTCGATGCGGACGCCGCCAAGCGCACGGTGCGGTTCGTCCCATCGCTGCGGAAAGCGCCCGGTCCGGCGATTTGGCATCACCGGGATTGCCCTTGCGTCCGCGTGGCCTACGTTCACGGAATCCAGCGTATGAAATTCAGTCAGTCCCAAGCCGATGTCTACGTGCCGGGCGGTCTTGCGGCGGCCGCCGCGCTCGCCCGCACGACGCACCTCTGCATCGCCGCCCACCAGGATGACGTGGAGATCATGGCCTACCAGGGCATTGCCGAATGCTTCGAGCGCGAGGATCGCTGGTTCTCCGGCGTCGTCGTGAGCAACGGGGCCGGAAGCCCCCGCACGGGGCCGTATGCGATGATCAGCGACGAGGAGATGCAGGCCGTTCGCCGCCGGGAGCAGCGGCGGGCTGCGCGCCTTGGCGCCTATAGCATTCAAATCCAGCTCGCGCACCCGAGCGCTGCAGTGAAATCGCCGGTGAATGCAGACGTCCGGGAGGACCTGGTGCGGATACTCTCGGCGTGCCGACCGAAGGTCCTCTACGTGCATAATCCCGCGGACAAGCATGACACGCATGTCGCGGTGTTCCTGCGGTGCCTGGAGGCGATCCGCTCCTTGCCCCGGGAGCAACGACCGCGGCAGGTGCTCGGATGTGAGGTCTGGCGCGATCTCGACTGGCTCCCGGACTGCGAGAAGGTCGCCCTTGACGTGTCGGACCGGCCCCAGCTCGCGAAAGCCCTGCTCGGCGTGTTCAAGTCACAGATTGCCGGCGGGAAACGCTACGATGTGGCGACCCTCGGCCGGCGGGCCGCCCATGCCAGCTATTTTGCGCCGCGGGCGACCGATGCCTCGCTGGCGCTCGCCTTTGCGATGGATCTCACGGTCCTCACGAAGATCGAAACGCTCGACGTCCGGACGTACGTGCGCGACCTGATCCGGGAGTTCCGGGATGACGTCACGGAACGCCTCGATCGGCTTTCATGACGATCCTGCCCCTTGATCCTGCCGCCAACGCAACGCCGGAAGCGCTCCGCGCGTTTCTCTCGCGCTGCCGTTCCGCCGCGAAGGAGGCCGGCCGGGCGCGCCTGGTGAGCATCTCCATCGAGGTTGCGCCGCTCGATCCGCTTGCGGTGATCGAGTCGATCTTCGAACCGGACGAGCTTCATTTCTACGCGGAGCGTCCGGCAGAGGACTGGGCGGTTGCGGGAGCGGAAGCGGTGCTCACCTTTGAGGCCGGCGGGCCGGACCGCTTTGCGGCCGGCCAGCGGTTCATTGACGACGTTCTTGCCGGCGCCATTGCGGTCGGCGAGACGAGCCGGCCGTTTGGCGGCCCGCATTTCTTTGGGGCATTTTCGTTTTTTGACGATGTTGAGTCCGGCGAGGCATTTCCGCCAGTGCGCCTGTTTGTGCCGCGCTGGCAGGTTTCCCGCGCGCATGAGCGCACGATCGCGGTGGCCAATCTCCTCATGGAGCCGGGGGCTGACGTGGACGCACTCACGTCCAGGGTTTGGAGGGCTCACGACAAGTTTCGCGCGTTCGAATACGGCGAGAACGGCGGCGCGGGCTTTGGTGGCACGGGCATCTTGCCCATGGAACCTGTCGAGGCGCATGGGCGGGTTGCCCATGCCAGACGGGGGCGGAACGTCCGCGCCACTGAGGATGGCAATTACCGTGCGGCGGTTGCCCGGGCGGTTGCGATGATCGCCGAAGGCCGGTTCGAGAAGATTGTCCTCGCGCGCTGCCGGGAACTGACGGCGCCGGCGCCGCTGCATCCGCTCCGGGTGCTCAACGGCCTGCGCCAGCGTTTCCCGGACTGCTACGCCTTCTCATTTGCGAACAGGTCTGGGCAGAGTTTCATTGGAGCGAGTCCGGAGCGCCTGCTGCGCGTCGATTCCGGAAGGTTGCTGACCGAGGCGCTCGCCGGCTCGGTGGCGCGTGGCGGCAGTGCGAGCGAGGATGCGGCGCTGGCGGGCGCGCTGTTGAGCGACGAGAAGGAACTGCGCGAGCATCACCACGTGATCGCGTCGATCGAACGGCGCCTTGCTCCGCTCGGCCTGCGGCTCGACCATCCGGCCCGGCCCGGGCTGAAGCGCCTGGCCAATGTGCAGCATCTGCACACGCCGGTGAGCGCCGTGCTGCCCGAGAACGTGCGTTTGCTGGATGCTCTGGCCCGCCTGCATCCCACGCCGGCCGTCGGCGGCACGCCGCGCGCCGCGGCATGCGCACACATCCGCGAACTCGAGGGGTTTCCGCGCGGATTGTACGCCGGACCTGTGGGCTGGGTCGATCACCGCGGGGGCGGCGAGTTCTTTGTTGGGATCCGCTCGGCGCTCATCGCAGGAGCCAGTGCGCGCGTCTATGCCGGTGGCGGCATTGTCGCCGGGTCGGTTCCGGAGCGGGAGTTCGCCGAGACCGAGCTGAAATTCAAGGCCCTGCTCGAGGCGCTGCTTGCCTGAGTGGAATCCGGTGCGTCGCGGTGGATCAACTACCGCCCCCGGTTCGTTTTGCGCGGCTGTATCCGCGCTACGGCGACGGATGGACAATGCCGGCGGGCTGGCTCGCCTGCAGGTCCTTCAGGAGGTCCCGATAGGCCGGCGCGTCGCGGAGGAGTTTTCCCGCAGCCTGGATCAGACGGTCGACCGTTTCGGCGGGAAGTTGAAGACTCGTCGGGATCGCGTCGAAATAGGCCCGCTCCGCGGGATCCGGGGTCGAATGGAAGTCCACGCGGACAAAATAGACCTTTGGCTGATCCCGGGTCCCGGCCAGACGCATCGGGTGCTGCGACTCCCACGACGCAAGACTTCCCTCCACCAACGCCTCCGTCTCCTTGTTCGTGCGCAAAACCGATGAATTGCTCAGGGCGGTGACAATCGGAATGATTCCGGGGATTCCCTCGCGGCGCGCCCATTGCGGCTTGGTCTCGACCGCGGCGTTGACGACGATGATCGCAAGCTTGTTGATTCCGCGCCTGCGAACCCGTTCCAGCATGGTGTCCCAGCCACCCGAGAGGGTCACGAGATCGAGCAGGTTTCGCAGCGACAGGTTGTCCACGAGGCCGCCATCCACCAGGTGAATGTATGGGAACTTCTCGACGTCGCGATAGGCGAGGGAGGTTTCCGTCAACGTGGCCCGGTAGCCGGAAAAGATGTCGGAATTGCCCAATTGGGGCAGGAGAATGGATTCGGCCGGAGGCATCTTGTCGGCGTAGTTCTTCAGCGTGATTGGCGTGAAGAGCAGCGGCACGGCGGACGAGGCCGCCACGGCCCGGGAGATCGGATACTGGCTGAGGTCCGACCCAATCAGATCGAACTGGTCCTGGGTGAACTGC
>Ga0265322_10000540_pt1 | contig 14544 bp, 13 predicted proteins | sample 41222metaG_FD_193584 | JGI IMG/M metagenome (GOLD analysis project Ga0265322, IMG submission 193584) | Rhizosphere microbial communities from Carex aquatilis grown in University of Washington, Seatle, WA, United States - 4-12-22 metaG | ecosystem: Host-associated > Plants > Roots > Rhizosphere...
ATCCGATGCAGAAATTTTAGAAATTAAAAATAAAATATCAATAGTCGAAGATGAAATAGCCGCGCTAAAAAGAAAAATGATATCAGTTCCATGGATCGATCCTATTGACGTTAGATATAAGAATTATCTTCCTACTCCTAAACCAATCACACAAGCAGTTGTATTTTGTGTTATGGATATTTCAGGAAGTATGGGTCAAGCACAAAAAGATATTGCTAAGAGATTTTTCTTGTTATTATATTTCTTCCTACAAAGAAAATATGAGAAGATCGATATCGTATTCATTTCCCATACACAAGACGCAAAAGAAGTTACAGAAGAAGAGTTTTTCAACTCAAGAGAAAATGGCGGAACAGTTGTTTCTTCAGCTTTGAGACTGATGAGCGATATTATTAAAGCTAGATATCCTTCGCAAGATTGGAACGTTTATTGCGCACAAGCATCGGACGGAGATAATTTTTATTCTGATAGTGATAAATGCGTTAAAATTATGCAAGAAGAATTGCTTCCTAAGTTACAATATATGGCTTATATCGAAGTGAAACCATACGAAGATATGTCTTTAATGGAAGAATTCAGAAACAATTTTGGTGGATCATATAACATAGCGCCACAAGATTCAGATTTATGGAAAGCATACAAAACTATTTCTAAAGATTTTAAGAATTTTGAAATGACAGTCGGAGCAAGTCGTAAAGATATTTTTAATGTGTTCAGAAAACTTTTTGCAAAGAAAGATTTGGGTAGATAATGTCAAAACTTATATACACAGGCAAAGATTGGTCAGAAGAAAAGATCGGTGAATCTTTCAAGCATATCGAAGAAATTGCTAAAGAAGAACTTGGCTTAGATTATTACGATCCGCAATTTGAAATCGTAGATAGTTCACGTATGCTTGATCTTTATGCAAGTATCGGAATGCCGATCATGTACAATCACTGGTCCTTCGGCAAACATTATATTCAGCAAGCAAACGCATATAAACGCGGAGATATGGGCGTTGCTCTCGAACTGGTCATTAATTCTGATCCGGGTATTTGTTATTTGATGGACGAGAATACTATGACACAGCAAGTCATGGTTATGGCTCATGCAGCATGTGGACACGCAGCATTCTTTAAAAATAATGTATTCTTTAAACAGTGGACAGACCCAGGTTCTATTATTGATTATCTAGATTTTGCTAAAAAATATATTAATGATTGCGAAGAAAAATATGGATATGAAGCGGTCGAACGAGTATTAGATGCGTGTCATGCACTACAAGATTATGGCGTTGACAGATATAAAAAGCCAAAAAAGATTTCATTTGAAAATGAAAGCAAGCGTCAGAAACTTCGTGAAGAAGCCACACAACAGTCTCTTAATATTCTTTGGTCAACTATTCCTGATGATAAAAAGAAAACTTGGTCTAGCAGTTATAAAACATATCCTAAAGAACCAGAAGAAAATATTCTTTATTTTATAGAAAAGAACGCGCCAAAGTTAGAACAATGGCAGCGAGAACTCGTTCGTATTGTTAGAAAGATTGCGCAATATTACTATCCTCAGAAGCAATGTGTCACAGGAAATCATTTGATCTCGACAGATCAAGGACTTCTTCGTTTTGACGAACTAATCAATAAAGATGGATATATTGAATCATCTGATATTAATATGTTAACAAAAGGTGATAAATTTACAGCAGCCTCACATACATATCTGAAACGTAAAGCCAAAGTTGTCAAAATCACAACAGCAACCGGTAAAGTTTTTACAGGAACTCCAGAACATCCTTTGACCGTTATTCAAGGTTCAAAACATGTGTTAAAAGATTTGGGAGAAATGTCAACAGATGATTATCTTGTAGTCAATACAAATTATGAAAATATTTTTTCTAAAAAAGAGCCCAAACTTATCAAGCCAGAATTTAAAGAAAAAAAGATTACTTGTAAGTTATGTAAAATGGAATCATCGACAATAGCAAGCCATATATATCAATATCATCATATAACTATTTCAGAATATAAAGAACAGTTCGATGTAACACGAGTGACTGCCGATTCACATAGATTGGCAAAATCTAAAGTTAATTGTAAAAAATATCCTACGAAAATGACGCCAGAGTTAGCAGAACTACTAACACATATTGGTGTAGCATCAACAGATGATGCCTCTGCTGCATCCTCTATCTTTTCATTTTTAGATCATGATAAATCTAGACTTAAACGTGTTGAAACTTTATTGAATAATTTATTTGGTATATCTGATTTAAAAATTGTGAAAGAACCTCTATTTAATCGTAAGATGATTAGCTTTTCAAGTTTTACTTTAAAAAGTTTTATTAATGCAAACTTTCCTGAGGTTCTTTCTAAGAATATTTGCATACCTAAATTGATACGCATGTCAACAAAGAAAAGTATTATTTCATATATCAGAGCATTTATCGATCTTAGAGCCATACGTAGAACGGATGTACCATCATTTCAACTTCCTGGCTATTTCTCAGAAAGAGAGGCATTTAATCAGTTGCAAACTATGTTAGCATCACTGGGAATCATTGCGATAATATCCGAATCTGAAAGACTAACATATAATGGTCTTAATAAACTATTTGATATAGAGCCAGATCCAAATCATAAATGTGTTACAGAAACATTAACTCTAAAAATTCATAATGATTATAAAGAACAATATCAGCGCATAATCGGTTCATCGGATATGTATTGGCCAAAATATAAAGTAACATATTATACAAATAATGATATACCAGGCGGCAAAAAATTATTAGAAGAAATTAGAACTATAATTAGAGAACAGATAGCAGAGTATTCAGCAAGCACGCCTCTTACGAAATTAAGTTACAAGCATAAAGTAAACAATGGTATGTTAGTAAAACAAAAATTTCCTTGCATGATCACGGATATTTTTGAAGTAAGATCGCCCGAATTAAAACAATGCCATGTAGAAAAATATAGTGATAAGTTTGAAAAACTACAGTATATTCAAAACTTACCTCAAGTTCAAGAGTTGTTTGATTTAATAAAAATTTCAAGCGGAGTTTTCTATGACAAGATTGTTAGTATTGAAGAAGTAGAAGAATTACAGGACGTGTATGATGTAACAATTCCTGAAAATCATTTATTTTGGTTAGACAATGTTATCTCACATAATACAAAAATCGCAAATGAAGGATTCGCCACATTTACCCATCAATATATTATGCGCAGATTGCATGAAAAAGAATTGATTGATGATGGCGCATATATGGAATTTCTAGCATGTCATTCATCGGTAGTATATCAACCAGATTATTCAAGTAAGCATTATAGTGGGTTTAATCCGTATGCATTAGGATCAGATATTCTCCATGATATTAAAAGAATATGTACGGAGCCATCTAAAGAAGATGAAGAATGGTTCCCAGATTTGATTGGAAAAAATTGGGTAGATGAAGTTAAGAATGCCGCTTATAATTATCGTGATGAAAGTTTCATTCAACAATTTTTAAGTCCGACATTAATGCGTAAATGGAAATTATTTAAAGTTCATGATATAGCAAAAGAAACATATATGAAGATAGATCATATTCATAATGAAGATGGCTTTAAAGAAATTCGCAAAGCTCTAGCAAAACAAAACTCATTAGGATATAGAGAACCGGAAATTTTAGTAAACAATGTAAATTTAAATGGATCGCGTCAGTTATTTTTAAGACACAATAGATATAATGGCGTTGGTCTAAATCAACAGCAAGCTAGAAAAGTATTAACAAATTTAGAATTTCTATGGGGTTATCCAGCTAGTATAGATTCATTTGAAAGTATTAAGATGCTGGATGGATCATGGGAAGAAAGATGTGTAGTTACTTATGATGCGCTTAGTACAGCAATAAGATATTAAGTTTTTGCTGCTTCTTTACGAATGTTATTGATCGTGGATACTATTAGATTTCTTTCAGTGTGCGATAACTCCCAAGCATCATCCCAAGATAAATTTGGCATATGATACATCAGTGCTATAACTTCTTCGTTGATTTTAGCGGAATCTCTTTTTAAGTTTTCGAGATACTCAGTTATATCTGAGCCGCTTAAACTTCCGATGTGGGAGCGAAAAAATTTGATTGGTCGAAACCCACCTCCATATCCCACTCGTTCTTACATTCGGGATTAGTACAGGTCATATGAATATCTTTATTAACGCCAAACTTCATTATATCTTTTAATTTATTCTTGATTTTATCTACGGAGATAGGATCAAGATTCCAAATATATTCTTTGATATGTTCTTTATTTGAAACCGTTGTTTTAATATCATCTTGTGTGATATTAATCTGGGTAATAGAATCGATCATGATATTCAAACTAAAATCGGCCATTGAATCAAACAATTCGGCCATTTCTTTACGGGCAAGTTTTTCAGCTTTTTCAATCTCGGCTTCATCAATGCCATCTAAGCGACTGTAAGTAGCCTGGACATACGTCAGTCTTTTTCTACTTTCAAAATCCATTAAATTTGCTTTATTGCTATTATCAAAACTGTAAGGACGTAATATAAGTTCACTACCGTCATCTAATGTCAATGAGTTAACTTCTGGCATATCCGTAGCTGAATCGATCATTGCGCGAATACTATTGACATGCTTATGATCAGTTCCGCAGGCAGGGCATTTAACGTCAACTTCAAATTTGTCTCCATATGTCGCATACTTTATAGATAAAAGAAGAAGGTCAATATCATTCATCGGACTTTCACGCATATCTTTAATTTCTGGCACACAACTTTTGATAAGTTTTTCGACGGCATCGCCATTTAGAAGTGCATCTGGATTACGAAGCAAAAGCTCATCTCTAGCAGTCATAGCGCGAACGGGGATTTCGCCAGTTGCTGTAAAGCTAATCGGTTCTTTGTTAAACCGTCCTAGTGACGGTAAACGAACATAAATCTTCGGAACACGTATTTTATCTTTTAGCGGATTGTTATCGCTCATTAAAATTCCTTATGAATTTTGAAAGTGTCTAAAATGACACTATTATATGCATTAAATAATTATAGGCTCTCTGATATTTAAAAGCAAATCGAGCGCGTTTTTTAGTTTAACCGTTATTAATTTAGGTCAAAATGTCTGATATTGATGATATCATAGATCAAATGGAGAAAAAATACCCTAAGTGGTTAATCGAGGGTATGTCTAAATCGCCCGAAATTAAAAATATCGAAACTGCCCTCCTCGCTATGTCCAAGATAAGCAAGACCCAGCAAAAACAAGCAACAAGCACAGCTAAGTCATCTAATAATCTAAATTCTTCTTTAAAAGACTTTGATAAAACAATTGGTAATGTCGATAAGAATTTCGATGAAATGTTGGAAACTACCAATGATTTATCAAAAGCACAAAAAGCATTGCGCAATTCTATGTCTGGTATCGGTTCAACATTTAAATCGCATGTAGCAAAAAGTCTTGCTAAAGGCGACTTACCCGGAGCGGCAGATTACTTATCATTTGGATTAAAAAGTGCAGCAAAATCTTTAACTGGTTTTGGTGGATTAGCAGTCGGAACATTGGGATTTTTAACAGATGGAATCACAAAAACAATAGAAATCATTGCAAAAAATAATGCGTCATACGGAAAATTAGCAGAATCTGGATTTAGAATTAATGATGCATTTATCGGCGTTAGTAAAGCAGCATTAAGTGCAAACATGGGAATGGCAGAGTTTACAAATCTCGCCACAAAAAATGCATCGGTATTAGCTCAATGGGGATCAGAAAGCGCAAGAAATTTAGGAGCATTATCATTTAGTATTCGTCGAGATAATGAATTTATGGGTAAGTTCGGTTTGAATCTCGATGAAGTTAATGATTATATGTCTGACTATCTTGAAATTCAACAACGCACAGGATTCTTAAATAAAATTTCTCAGAGAGATTATCTATTTGCTACGAAGCAATTTATCCAAGATGCTACGGAATTTTCAAATTTAATTGGATATTCAAGACGAGATATTATCGAAACAGCTAAAAAATTAGTCGATGATCCATCATGGGGATTCTTTATACGATCATTAGGCGATGGTGGAAAAGCTATCAATGATTCATATACAAAAGCTACTATGGCAATTTCATCGATAGCCGGCCCAGAATTAGGCGGACAAATTGGTAGTTTGATGCAAGATTTAATTCACTATGGTGGAGCAGTCGGAGATGAAAATAGACAGTTTGTTGGATATTTACAATCAACGAATCCACAACTATTACAGTTAGTTCAAAATAATAGTGATCTTATCAGAAGTGGTAAGGGAGCATCTATATCTACAGCGGAACTCACGAAACAAGTTTCGGCAGCAGAAATGCAATTTAATAATGCTAATGCATCGATACTTGCCACGAATAAAGTATGGTCACAATTTGCAGATGCTACAAATAAATCAGTCGCATATAATAAAAATTTGAATGATAAACTACACGATCTTGGTTTAACATATGATCAATATGAAGAGCAGATGAAAAAAGTTGATGCCGAAAATGCTGTCTCGGCAGGAACGATGAATATGTTTCATGAAACTATTACGGCAGTTGAAAATATTTTGATGTCTGGTTTTGTAACAGCAATAGATGCTAATAGAGGATCATTACTTGATGCGGCTACAGTTTTAAAAGATCAAGCATTACCGGCTATTATGGGTTTTGCAGATTATCTAAAGAAATTTATGGACCCTTCCACTCGTGATGAGATGATTGACAATATCGAAGATTCTATTGCGGATGTTATATCTGGAGTTTTTGCTAGAGTACTCGGATTTACTCCTTCTGCACGTCCTAAAAAATCAACGGGTGGATCAACAGGATCATGGGGTTCAGCAACAGGTGGTACAGGATTTACAGGCGGAGGAACAGGCGGAGCAGCAAGTGCGACCACTTCAATGGGCGGCACTCCAATGTCAGGAGAAGCACGATATTATCCTATGATTGAAGCAGCAGCGGCAAAATATGGCGTGTCAGCATCATTATTAAAAGCACAAATGCATGAAGAATCAAGAGGAAATCCATCCGCAGTTTCTCCTAAGGGCGCAGCAGGTTTGTTTCAATTCATGCCAGCAACAGCAAAAGAGTTTGGCGTTAATCCATATGACCCGGCATCTTCAATCGACGGCGCGGCAAGAAAAATGAAGGGATTATTATCACGATATAAAGGCGATCAATCAAAAGCATTAGCCGCATATAATGAAGGAGAAGGTAATCTCGCAAAAGGTTATATGCCAAAAGAAACAACAAAATATGTGAATGACATTATGGCATATCAATCATCAGGTTCAATTCAAACTTCATCTGCAGTTCCTACAGCAGCTATCAATAACAGTGAAGCAGGTTTAACCTCAACAGCATCAGCATCTTCTGCATCAAATCAAGGTTCAACCGCAGACTCATCAGAATCAGTGGTAGCATTAATGTCGGCATCACTAAGAGAGCAACAAGCACAAACAGATTTTCTACGTGGCATTCATCGAGAAGTCAAAAATGGTAGCACTACAATTTAATAGTTAAATATATTGACAACATTAGCTAAAATTTTATATAATGATATGTTAATAATCATAGGGAACATTCATGTCTTGGAAGCGTCATTTCACAACAGTATCAACGAATTTATCTCCGTTATCAGGTGGCAATACTTCTGGATCGCCAACACAGCAAGCAAACGCAAACTTCAGTTCATTCTTACCTGAAGTATATGCCGGACCGCCAAACAGAATCGAACGTTATGGCCAATATGAAGATATGGACAGAGATCCAGTTGTTAACGCAGCATTAAATGTTGTCGCAGAATTTTGCACACAAGATAATAATCATACTGATTTGCCTTTCAATATTAAATTTAAAGATGACGCAACAGATTCTGAAAAGAAAACACTCGAAGAAACTTTGAAGAAGTGGTGCTATATAAATGATTTCAAAATCAGAATATTTCACATCGTTAGAAAAGTTCTCGTGTATGGCGATTGTATTTTCGTGCGCGATCCAGAAACATTTGAATGGGAATATGTTGATCCTAAGAACGTAGATAAAGTAATCGTCGATGAACTTAAAGGAAAAGATCCAGAGGCATATTTTATTCGTGACTTAGATTTAAATCTAACAGCAAAAGTTTTGACAACACAAAAAAATACAGGCGAGGCATTTGTTCCGGCTGGAATCCCAACTGGCGGTTCTGCTAATACGCCAGGACAGCAAACGTTTAGACAAGGCGCTAGCACATCACGTTTCACAAAAGGAAGTCACACAGAAGAAATTCCCGGCGAGCATGTTGTTCACTTATCATTGAATACTGGTCTCGAACCATTTTGGCCATTTGGAAATAGTATTTTGGAACCAGTGTTCAAAGCATATAAGCAAAAGCAATTACTCGAAGATAGTATGGTAATATATCGTGTACAACGTGCGCCAGAACGCCGCGTATTTAAAATTTTTACTGGATCGCTACCATCGCATAAAGCGATGGCATATGTTGAAAGAGTAAAAAATGAAATCCAGCAACGCAGAATTCCGAGTCGGACAGGCGGCGGATCACAAATTATGGATGCAGCATATAATCCCCTTAGTATTATGGAAGATTATTATTTCCCAGTTTCTGAAGCCGGTCAAGGATCATCGGTAGAAATTCTTCCAGGCGGCGCAGATTTATCTATGATCAATGACGTTCTATACTTTAATAATCAATTGATCAGAGGCATGGGAATTCCAAGTTCATATCTACCAACTGGGCCAGAAGATTCGCAAGCCGTGTATAATGATGGGAAAATGGGTCAAGCATTTATTCAAGAACTTCGCTTTTCGAATTTCTGTAAGCGTATTCAAAATATTTTGATCGATAATTTCGATTATGAATTTAAACTTTTCTGCCGTCACTCAGGTATCGTCGTAGAATCATCACAATATAATCTAATGATGGAAGAACCAGAATCATTCGGAGATTATAGAACGATTGAAAAAGACACGGCGCAGTTTGGAGTACTCTCACAAGCCTTAGCTATTCCTACCTTCGCTAGACGCTTTGCTTTGAAACGTTACGGCGGCCTAACAGAAGCTGAAATCTTAGAAAATGAACGTCTATGGAGAGAAGAAAATAAGAGCAAGCTCAAAGGCGCAGCAAAGTCAATGGATCATGGAAATGATTCCGCGGCAGTATCATTGCGTAATGTGGGTATCCCAGAACCTTCTAATGGACCTGAAAACTTCGATGATTTATTAAATACCAATGAAGGTGAAGAAGGACCTGCTCCAACGCCCGGCGAAGCGCCAATAGGAAACACAGCAGCGACTCCTGCTCCTCCCGAAGGAACGTAATATGAATCAAGATGAAATCGAACAGGGCAAAGATAAGCCAAGCGGTCTAGAAGGTCAAAATCCTTATAATCAAGGTACCGACGATGAAGACATGCTTCATATGGGCGACTCAAGAAAACCACGCTTGACTTTAAAACATCTGAATAAACTACGTAAGATGCGTGAATTAAGACGTTTTGAGAAATTACAACAAAGCGATTTTAATGAACTTATGTATGGAATACCAGCAGGCGAAGAATCTCCTTTAGGTTAAAATCTCCGTTTAAAATCAAAATATTCAAAAATTTAGCTATTATCCAGCTATTTGCTATCACCCGTATAAATAAATCTGAATCCTTTACAACAATTTAACCTTTCTAAGGAGAGCATTATGACAATTAAATCACGCAAGGAAAAGTTTGCGGAGCTTTATGAACACATTTGCAATGAAGAACAAGACAAAGCAAATGAAATCTTTCACTCACTCGTAGTTGAAATGGCCCGCGATATTCACAATGAAATGTTAGCATCAGAAGAAGGCATTCATGAAGACGAACTAGACGGCGATATGGAACATGACTTGGCTCATGATCTAGAAGCTGTTCATGGCGGTCATGAAGAAGGCCATTTGGAAGCAGATGCAGAAGAAGATATGGCAGATGACATGCTAGATGATGACGACATGGCTGCTGATGGTAATGACGAAGTTCACCCAGGCGACACACATCCAGAACCAGAAGGCGAACATTTTGAAGTTCCTGCCGATAAGATGATGGATATCGAATCAGAACTAGAAAAGCTCCAAGCTATGTTTGCTGAAATTAACGGCGACGAAGCAGGCGAAGAAGTTCATGAAGGCGTTGAAATGTCGAAGGTTTCTGTAAAGATGGGCGGCGAACAAGGCGGCGGACATTTTGCCGGAACAGAAGTAAACACAAAGAGCCCAGCAGCAAATGCAGATCGCGTTAAGCTCGGCGGCGAAACAATCGAAATGGGCAAAGGTCCAGTTCACAGTGACTTCAAGCGTCAAGAACCTACTGTAAAAGCTAAGGAACTTGGCAAATTCAAGAATACTGTTAAGTCTGCAAAAGACGTAATGGATAAAGCAGGCAAAGAAAAGAGCCATTATCTAGATCAGGGTAAGGGCGAAGTTGGTTCAGGAAAATCTGGTATGCCAATGGATAAGAGCAATGACAGCACAATCGGTAGTAAGAAATAAGATAAGGAATTTGTAATGATTGATAATAAAGGCCTTCTAATTGAACATATGCTGTATGATACAGCACACATTCAGTTGGAATCAGTAGAAGATTCAGATACTAAAGCTAAGTCGCTTTACATGAAGGGAATCTTCTTGCAGGCTGATGTTGAAAATCATAACAAGCGAATCTACCCAAGAGCAGAAATTGCTAAGGCTGTTAAATCAATTACTGACAAGATTAAGCAAGTTGGTCCTCTTCCAGGTGAGTGCGCTCATCCAGAGGGTCTAGAAATTAATATTGATCGTATTTCACATACAATCACAGAAATGTGGATGGATGGAAATAATGGAATGGGAAAACTAAAAATTCTTCCTACTAACCACGGTAACATTATTAAAGTTCTACTTGAAAATGGCGTCAAGCTTGGAGTTTCAAGCCGAGGATCAGGAAACGTAGGAGCAGATGGTAAAGTTTATGATTTTGATATCGTAACGATTGATATAGTTTCACAACCGTCAGCACCAAATGCGTATCCGCAAACAATTTATGAACAAGTATTACACGCTAAGAACTCAAACGAGATTTTGAAACTTGCTGAAGCCGTTAATCACGATCACAAAGCTCAGAAATTCTTTAAAAAAGAAGTACTCGATTGGTTCGATGCTAACCTAAAGAAATAAAGTTAGGGAGCTAAAATGGAAAAAGACCTAAAAACATTACTAGAAAAGGTAGTTCTAAGTGAAGAAACTAAAGAAGCTTTAACCGAAGCATGGAACATAAAAGTTTCAGAAGTTCGTGAAGAAGTTTCTGCAGAACTTCGTGAAGAATTCTCTAATCGTTTTGAGCATGATAAAGTTGTAGTCGTAGAAGCAATGGAACAGTTTGTAACTGATCGTCTTGCTAAAGAAACTACATCACTAATCGAAGCACAAAAGAAAGTCGCAGAAGAAAGAGTTGCACTCTCAAAGAAGGGCGCGAGCATTTCTGAAAATTTTGAAAAGTTTATGACGACAAAGCTAGTTGAAGAATTGAAGGAATTCACTGCAGAACGCGGCGCAATTGCTGGCAAACTAGAAAAAGCTGAAAAGTTTATCATTCGTAAACTCGCAGAAGAATTAAAAGAATATGAAGTATCTAAAGCAAAACTCATCGAAGAACGAGTTGCAGTAGAAGCAGAAAAGAAACAAGCAATTGAAGAAGCTAAGAAAACATTTATCATCAAGGCATCTGCTTTGTCCGAAAAAGTGATTTCTGAAGGTCTCAAGGCAGAATTTACACAGCTACGCGATGAACTCGCCGAAGCTCGTAAACTCACATTCGGTCGCAAGCTTTTCGAAGCTTTCGTATCTGAATATTCGAACAGTTTCTTTAACGAATCTGAAGAAGTAAAGAAGATTAGTTCTAAGATCGACACTCTTGAAGGCGAACTAGAAGAAGCCAAAAAGACAATCGAAACTAAGGATGCTGATCTTACCGAAGCTAAAAAGCAGGTTCGGATCACAAGAGAATTAGTGGAAAGAAAAGAAGTCCTCGCGGATGTCCTATCGCCACTTAATAAGGAAAAGCGTTCTATTATGAGCAAACTACTTGAATCAGTAGAAACAAGAAATTTGCGTAATAGTTTCGATAAGTTCCTACCTTCTGTTCTCGGAGTACACGAAACAGGAAAAACGACGCTAACTGAGAATACCAAGAAAGATGAAGTTGCTTCACATGAAGGCAAGCGCGTAGTCGATGGTAATCGCAAAGCAATTGAAGAAGAACAAGAAAACGCCGAAATAGTCGAGCTAAGAAACTTAGCAAGACTCCAGAAGCGTAGCTAATTTTAACAGGAGAAACATAATGGCTAATATTCTTTCAGAAGGTCTTTGGGTTAAAGCTAAGGCAGCACTACTTGATGGTGATGATCTTGCAGGTCCAAAGAATGACTACAGACGTAAATGCATGGATACAATGCTTGAACAAACACGCAAAGCACTCATGGAAAACGCAGCAGTAACATCAACAACCGCTGGCAACATCGCAACACTTAACAAGGTTATTCTCCCTGTTATTCGTCGTGTTATGCCAACAGTTATTGCAAATGAACTTATTGGCGTTCAGCCAATGACTGGTCCAGTTGGACAAATCAGCACACTTCGCGTTCGTTACGGCGAAACCGCTGGTTCACCAAACCCAGTAACAGCAGGATCTGAAGCTTTGTCACCATTTGACATTGCGAAGTTCTATTCTGGTAACCTCAACTCAGCAGCACCTGGTGCGGCTCCAACTTCAAATCTTGAAGGCACAGTTGGTAAAAAGTTGAACATCCAGATCGTAAAAGAAACAGTTGAAGCAAAGACTCGTCGTCTTTCTGCTAACTGGACCTTTGAAGCAGCACAAGATGCACAATCACAGTACGGTATCGATATCGAAGCTGAAATCATGGGCGCACTCGCTCAAGAAATCACCGCAGAAATCGATCAGGAAATTTTGTTCAATCTTCGTCAGCTTCCTGGCGCTCCTACTGTTGTTTTCGATCAAAACAATCTAACAGGCGTTGCAACTTTCGTCGGTGATGAACATGCCGCTCTCGCAGCTTTGATTAATCGTCAAGCTAACTTGATCGCGCAAAGAACTCGTCGTGGTGCTGGTAACTGGTGCGTAGTAAGCGCAGCAGCTTTGACAGTTCTACAAACGGCTCGTACATCAGCTTTCGCAAGAACAACTGAAGGTACATTCGAAGCTCCTACAAACGTTAAGTTTGCTGGTACTTTGAATAACACAATGCGCATTTATGTTGATACCTACGCAAGCGATTCAGAAATCGTTCTCGTTGGTTATAAGGGAAATGATACGGACGCAGCAGCATTCTTCTGCCCATATATTCCTTTGATGTCAACAGGCGTTGTTATCGATCCTAGTACGTTCCAACCTACCACAGGTTTTATGACCCGGTACGGATATGTGGAGCTTACGAACACAAGTTCCTCACTTGGTAACGCAGCGGATTACGTTGGCGCCATCGGTGTTGCGAATTTGCGGTTTAGCTAAGTCTTTCAAAGACTTAGATTAAGACAAAATTAGAGGCCCAGTAGCAATACTGGGCTTCTTTTTTATCTATATCAGAAACTGGAAAGACAAATGTCCTAATAATCTTATCCCCGACAATAAAACTTTCGCATTCTTCAGTCATTCTCAATATTCCTTCATTAAAATTAATCGTAAAACTTCTCTAATCGTTATCTAAAATATAACACATATTTTTATTTTGTCAAGCACTATTCTCTTGACAATAAAAAAGCTGAATAAAATGAATGATTTAAAGTATAAATCGCCATTGTCAATAGTTATTTTAAATCTTGACAAAACTCTTTAACGTGCTATCATTCGAGATGATTTTAAACTTATGTTTAGATATGATAGAGATATGAGAGTTTATTTTGTACAACGAACAAATTTTTACAAAGCCGAAGATCATTTCGGCCATGATATATTTCATAAAGCCGGAACTAATGCATTAAAACGACATATGAAGCTGTTTGAAAGTATGGAATTTATTGGAGTACCTTGTACAGACAATCATAATTATTCGACGTTTTTATTTAAATTTGATGACCCAGCAGACGAAGCGTTCTTCTTAGTCTGGTCTTCCGATGGAATAGAAATATGAGAGTATATTTTAGACAAGATCATAATTATAAGTCCGGCAAAACACATTATAATTGTGGCTGGAATCCCTACGCGAAGTATGATCCATTAACTTGGGAGTTGCCCGCCGTAGAATTTTTGAAGAAAAATTTTAAGAGCGTAAAAATTAAACGCCGCGAAGAATCTATTTTTAATTATCATGTTTTTTATTTTACAAACAAAGCCGACGAAGCATATTTTATGCTTTGGTCTTCTGATGGAATTGAGATATGATAACAACTTATTATAAAAATAATGAAGGAAATTATTCATGTCCTTTAAACATTGATAAACAAACTTTTGCATTGCTAGAAAAAACGCTCAGAGAAAAATTTCCGTCCTATATCGTAACACAAGAATATAAAATGT
>Ga0265322_10000541_pt1 | contig 14540 bp, 12 predicted proteins | sample 41222metaG_FD_193584 | JGI IMG/M metagenome (GOLD analysis project Ga0265322, IMG submission 193584) | Rhizosphere microbial communities from Carex aquatilis grown in University of Washington, Seatle, WA, United States - 4-12-22 metaG | ecosystem: Host-associated > Plants > Roots > Rhizosphere...
CACGGCCTGGGGCCCTGCTCAGCAAGTTCCTATCCTCGAAGCCATGATGGCCAAAGGCGGGATCGATGTCCTTCTGATCGCGCCGACCGCAGTGGACGCCCTCATCGCCCCGCTGAAAAAGATCTATGACAGCGGCGTACAGATCATCACGGTCGACACGTTCCTCGGAGACGGCGACTATACCAAGACCAGCAACTACTCCTTCCCCCTGGCTTTCATCGGGACGGACAACGTGCTGGGCGGCAAGCAGGTCGCCGAGCACCTGGCCAAGCTCGTCGGAGAGAAGGGCAAGGTGTTCATGGAGAACACGAACCCCGGCGTTTCCTCCGTCCAGGGCCGCCTCGACGGCTTCAAGGCCGGAATCGCCGAGTACCCCAACATGACCTTTGTCGGGACTGATTACTGCATGGACGTGCAGCAGACGGCAATTGATCAGGTGTCGGCCGCCCTCCAGAAGAACCCGGACATGGTCGGCATCTTCGGCTGCAACGTGTTTACTGCTCAGGGCGCCTACCAGGCCGTCGTAAACGCGGGTCTCACCGGCGCCGTAAAGGTCGTCACCTGGGACGCTACCGAATCCCTCATTGCGGCCCTGAAAGCGGGTCAGGTGGACCTCATCCTGGCTCAGAAGCCCGCGCAGATCGGCTCCCTCGGCGTCGAATGGGCCGTGAAGTACATGACGGACAAGTCCGTGCCTCCTGGCAAGAAGGTCATCCCCGGTTTCGAGTTCTTCACGAAAGACAACGTGGACGACCCCGACATGCAGCAGTGGATCTACAAGAAATAGACGTAATCCTACCTGGAAGGCCGGCCTCCGCGCCGGCCTTCCCCTTGAGCATTTCCGTACCGTTACGATAGACTCACTTGGAAGGACGAGGAGCATAGCGAATGGCCGATCACGCACTCACTCGCGAACGCCGATCCACCGCACTGGCGGTTTTCGGAAGGAATTGGGCCCTTTTTTTCCTCCTGCTGATGATCATCATCTTCTTCTTCACGGGCAAGAATTTCTTCACGGTCTCCAACATTCAGACCATCATCTATTCGGCGACCACGTCCCTGCTCCTGGCCTTTGCGGAAACCTTCGTCATCATCTCCAAGGGTATCGACCTCTCCGTGGGTTACGTCATGGGGCTGTCCACCATCGTGTGCGCCGGGGTCATCAGGGACCTGTATGCGGTTCAGTTCGGCGTACACTGGCCGGCCGGAGTGGCCATTGCCCTGGGCATTGTTGCGGGTCTTGTGGCCAGTCTGGCGTGCGGGTTGGCAAGCGGCCTTCTGGTGTCGCGTTTTCGCGTTCCGCCATTCATTGCGACCCTCGGTGTCTTGGGCGTGGCTTATGGAGTCACCCTGCATGGAAGCGACGGGGGCTTTCCTATCGCTTTTCTTCCCAACATCCTCACCCAGATCGGCAACGGTTACGTGTACTACTACAACCCCGCCCTCCATGCCTATAGCTTTTTTTCGCCTCCCCTCGGGACCACGGGAGCCCAGATCAAGGACATGATACGGCTCTTTCCGAACACGCTCATCGTGACTTTGATATTCCTTGTCGTGCTCTGGCATCTCCTGAAGAACACGCGATTCGGGCAGCACACCTACGCCATCGGGGGGAACTTGGACGCGGCAGTCCGTGCTGGCATCGACACCCGCCGGCACCTCATGCAGGTCTATGTCCTTTCCTCGCTGCTCTCGGGAATTGCCGGAATCATTTGGGTGTTCCAGACCGGGCAGGGCAACTTCGTTCCCATGGGATCGAACCTGGAACTGTTCGCCATCGCGGCGGTCATCATCGGGGGTGCGAGCTTGAACGGTGGGAAGGGGAGGATCATGTCCACCCTGGTCGGGGTGTTCATCATCGCCGTCATGGCCAACGGCCTCACCCTCTCCGGGGTGCAGACGTTTTACCGCTTCATCGTTACAGGTGTCATCCTGATCGTGGCCATCGTTGTGGACCAGCTGTTCCCCGACCTGCTCTGAGACGGACAAGGAGCGCGACGTGAAATCAAGAAATGGATTGCTGACATTCGTCGGCCAGCGCTGGGCGGTGCTGTTCCTCTGCCTGGAGTTGGTGATCTTCAGCATATTCGGCCAGGGTTTTCTCAGCCTCAACGGGATCCAGATCGTGCTCTTCTATGGGACCTCGCTTTTCCTCTTGGCCACCGCTGAGACTTTCGTCATCGTCACGGGCGGCATCGACCTCTCCGTGGGTTTCATCATGGGGTTCTCCGCCGTCATATCGGCCAAGCTCGTCACAGCGATGGTCACGGCCGGGCTCGCCCCGTCAACCGCCATCATCCTGGCCATCATTGCCACGCTCGCCATCGGCATGCTGCCGGGCCTCCTCAGCGGCTTCCTCGTCGGACGGTTGCGGGTCACCGCCTTTCTGGCCACATTCGCCACCGGCGGCATCGTGTATGGCATCTCCCTGCTGCTCAGCGGGGGTGGTGAAACAAAAGGCGTGCCGGACCTTGCCAACGTGATCGGCAATAGCTACCTCCTCTACTGGGCGCCGGGCAAAAGCCTTTCGTTCTTCACCCGGCCCGAGGTGGCCCGCGGCACGCGCGTCATAGAGATGATCCCGAGCATGCTCGTGATCACCGCGGTGGTGGTGATCGTGGCCGCCTTCGTGCTGAACCGCACCCGCTTCGGCCGGCACACCTACGCGATTGGCGGAAATGAAGACGCGGCGGTCCGTGCGGGCATCAACATCCGCCGGCATTACCTGGTCATCTATTCCCTATCGGCCCTCTTCTCCTCACTCGCGGGCATCATCTATATGCTGGAGTACATCACCGGGAAGCCGGACGCGGGCACTTCGTTTCTCCTGGACTCGATCGTCGGAGTGGTCATTGGGGGCGCCAGCCTTTATGGAGGGGCCGGCACGGTATGGGGAACCATCCTGGGATGCCTCATACTCTCCGTCCTGGAGACGGGCCTGCGCATGGCAGGGGTCCCGACTTTCGACAAATTCATCGCAGTGGGGCTCATTCTCATCCTCGCCGTCCTGATCGACCAATTCTTTCCCGAGCTGATTCACAAGGAGGACTAGCTGATGGAGTACGTTCTGGAGGTCCGCAATATCGTCAAGAGGTTCGGTGGGTTGACCGCGGTGAATAACGTCAGCATGGGAGTGAAGGCCGGGGAAGTGGTCGGGCTGCTCGGGGACAATGGGGCGGGCAAGAGCACGCTGATCAAGGTGGTCTCCGGGGTTCACCGCGCGGACGAGGGCACGGTGCTCTTCATGGGCAAGGAGGTGGAGATCGCCTCTCCGATGGACGCGCTGGCAATGGGGATCGAAACCATATACCAGGACCTCGCGCTGGCGGAGAACCTCAACACCCCGGCGAATATATTCCTTGGCCGCGAGAAGATGAAAAAGTCACTCGGTTTCCTCAATGTGCTGGACCACGAATACATGCAGGAAGAGAGCCGGAAGGTGCTGGAGAAGCTGGATATCCTCATCCCTTCTCTGCGCAACAGGATCCGCGCATTGTCCGGCGGCCAGCGCCAGGCCGTGGCGATTTCCCGCTCGATCTACTGGGACGCGAAGTTCCTGATCATGGACGAGCCGACGGCCGCACTCGGCGTGGCGGAGCAGAAGAAAGTGCTGGACCTGGTCAATCGGCTGAAGTCGCATGGGATCGGGGTCATCGTGATCAGCCACCAGATGCATGACGTGTTCTCCGTGGCGGACAGGCTGGTCATCATGCGCCGGGGTGAGAAGGTGGGGGAGCTGATCACGAAGGACACGAACCCGGACGAAGTGGTCAGTCTCATCGTGGGCGCGGAAACGGTACGGCAGTAGTCGTTCGACGGTAGTCGTGCGAAAGGGAGTGGTCTCTGCGCGGCATGAAGCTCTTCACAAAGACGCTCTTCTTTTTTGTCGGCGTCATCGTAGTGCAGGCCGTTCTCTCCGTCCTGCTCGTGACGAACGTCACCCGCCGGGCGGACCGCGCGGAAGCGGGCCAGGAGCTCGAAGGCGAAGCCACCATTCTTTCGGACAGCTTCAATTCCTGGAAACGGCAGATCTGGATCAGCCTGATCGGGATCACCAAGGATCAGCGGCTGGGCGCGCTGCTCTCCGCCTCCCGGGGCCCCCCGACCCAGGAAGCCTTGATGGGCGCGCTCAAGGGCTTCGTCTTCATCTCCAAGGTCGACCTGCTCGCGGTCGGCGACTCTCGCGCCCACGTCCTGGATCTCATTCCGATAACCTACAATACGTTCGAGCTGCCCGATGTGAAAGAGTTGTATAACAGAAAGGACCACCCCTACCTGGAGTTGCGGTTCATCCATGGCGTACTGTGCCTTGTCGGCGTCACCCGCGTGTCTGTTGCGGGTGGGACGCCGCGGGACCTCTTTCTTGTCAAGCGGCTGGACGCCGATTTCTGCGGCCAGCTCATCTTGAACCGCAAATCCCACGTCGGCTTGTATTTGGGTGCGAGGTGCCTGACCGGCTCCTTCCCTCCGAATCTGTCGGCTGCGAGCCTGGAAACAGAGCCCGTGATGGGCGCCTACCGGCAGCGATTCGATCAGAAAGTCGGCGACGATCGCTTCAATATCGCCTTCCAATGGGCGGGAACCATGGCCGCCGGACCGGCCGCGGATGCCCCTAACCAGGGCGAGCTGTATTTGGCAACATTCCTTTCCAGTGCTCCGTATACCCAGAGAAGCCTTCTAGCAAGCCGCGCCGTGCTGCTCGTCTCTCTCGCGGCGGCCATGATCACGATCGTGCTGAGCCTGTTTCTCTCTCGCAACATCACCAACCCCATCGCGGTCCTCCTCGCCGGAATGGAGAAGCTGAAGGCGGGGGCCTACGACACCCGCATGGGACCCGTGGCTGTCGGGCGGGCCCTCGCGCTTCTCCCCGGTCGAGGTCAAAAAGGGGGTTACGAGATCGGCGGGCTCTTTCGGGGATTCGACGAAATGGCTCGCGAGCTGGCTCAGGACAAGCAGGAAATGCAGGAGTATGTCCAGTACAATGAGAAGATCATCAGCTCGATCAAGGCGGGCATCGCCATCGTCAACGGGGAACTCGTCGTGGAGAAGGCCAACGGGACCTTCCTGGAGACATTCTCTCTTGGCGGGCGCGCCGTGACGGGGGTCCCTCTCACGTGGCTGGACATCGACATCGTGGACGAAGCGCTCGTGGAGAAGATCATCGTCGTGCTCCGGACCGGCACCGCCTCCTTCTCCGAGGTGAAGCGGTCGGCCGGCGGCAGGGTCTTCGAGATCAAGCTCTATCCCTTCATCAGCGCCGGAAACGCTTCGTCGAATGCGCGAAATGCCATGACGCGGGAACCGTCGGGCTGCGTGCTCATGGCGGAGGACATCAGCGCGAAAACCGAGCTCGAAGAAAAGATCTTCCAGGCGGAAAAGCTCTCTTCCATCAGCATGCTCTCGGCAGGCCTGGCCCACGAGATCAACAACCCGCTGGGCTCCATCCTGAGCAACGTGCAGAACCTTATTGACGAAGAGGAGAGCGATTCCCGCAAGGTGTCCCTGAAGTGGATAGAGCAGGAGACGCGGCGGATCGCACGCCTGGTGCAGGAGCTCCTGAACTTCGCTTCGGGGGACGCCTGGCCCGGGCAGGGCGCTGATGTGAACGAGGTAGTGAGGGACGTCATACGGCTCGTGGACTACTCCCTGGCCCGGGAGGATCAAGTGCGTATCGACGCCCGGCTCGCCGAGGCGCTGCCCCCGTGCGTGCTGAGCCCCGACGAGCTCAAACAGGTCGTTATCAACCTCGTCAGGAATGCCGTCCAGGCAATTGCCGGCCCAGGAAGGGTGCTCGTCTCCACCCGCCTCCCGCCCGGTGGCGGCGCAATCTCCCTGGCCGTCGCCGACACCGGGTCGGGGATCTCCAAGGAGATGGTTCCCCGGATCTTCGATCCGTTCTTCACGACCAAGGCAAATGGCGTAGGAACTGGCCTCGGCCTGTCCGTCGTGTATGGTATCGTCACAAAGCACCAAGGGACGATCAACGTCAGGACCCGCGAGGGCGGCGGCACGCGAATCTGCCTGGGACTGCCAGTCCTCACCGGAGAGGGCACGACGCATCGGGGCGCCGACGCCGAGCGAGGCGGGGCGCGGGCATGAAGGGAAGCTCCATCTTGATCGTCGACGACGAGGAGGGCCTTCGTCACGGCCTGGAGACCCTCTTTCGGAGAGAGGGGTTCACGGTCCACAACGCCTCTAGCTTTGAAAGCGCCGTCTCGGCGGCGGCGCGCTACCCGGTAGACGCGGCGATCGTGGACGTCCGTCTCAAGGGAGAGCGCAGCGGAGTCGACCTCCTGAAGGAGCTCAAAAGGCTGGAGCCGGATCTCGTCGTTCTGATCATCACCGGATACGGGAGCGTGGACACCGCAGTCGCCTCGTTGAAGGGCGGCGCGGCGGACTACTTCCTGAAACCCATCGACAACACGCGTCTGCTCGAGTCCATCCGCAAGAACCTCGAGATGCGGGCGCTCGCCAGCGAAAACCGATTCCTCAAGGACGAGCTCGTCCAGCGCTCTCCCCATACCTTCGTCACCCGGGACCCGGCACTGACCTCGTTGATCGCGGCGGCGGACAAGGTCAAAAACCAGTCCGTCACTGTGCTCATCACGGGAGAAAGCGGGGTGGGCAAGGAGGTGCTCGCCCGCTACATGCACTTCGGCGGCTCCCGCCGGGACGCGAGCTTCATCAGCCTCAATTGCGCCGCGCTTTCGGAGAGCCTTCTCCTGAGCGAGCTGTTTGGGCACGAGCGCGGGGCGTTCACGGGAGCCGTGGAGAGAAAGAGGGGCAAGTTCGAGCTCGCCGACGGCGGTACCCTGTTCCTCGACGAGATCGGCGACATGTCGCTGGAGGTGCAGGCGAAGCTCCTCCGGGTCATAGAAGAGTCCGCATTCGAACGTCTCGGCGGCGTGAAGCGGATCACCGTGGATGCCAGGATCCTCACGGCAACGAACAAGGATCTGCCCGCCCTCATCAGGCAGGGAAGGTTCCGCGAAGATCTGTACTACCGGATCAACGTCGTGTCGTTTCACCTCCCGCCCCTTCGGGAGCGCCGGCAAGATATTCCCCTTCTCGTGGAGCATTTCCTGGCCAAGTACAGCGAGCGTTACGTGCAGGAGCGCGTCACGATCGACCCGGCGACCATGGTGGCGCTCACCTCCTACGATTGGCCCGGCAATGTGAGGGAGCTGGAAAACGTGGTGAACCGGATCGTCCTCCTCGGGGAGACCGGCGTCGTCGGTGGCGCTCCGGGTCTGATCACGAGCGGCGTGTCCCGCATACTCCCCGCCGCTCTTGTGGACGCTGAGGATCTAGGTGCATCGGCCGCAGGGCCATTAAAGGCGGGAGCCGGCGAGGCCACGGCCCGCTACGAGCTGCGGGCCATCAGCGAGGCGCTGGCGCGAAACGGAGGCAACAAGTCGAAGACGGCGCGGGAGCTGGAGATCACCCGCAAGACTCTGGCGCAGAAGATGACCCGCTACGGGCTGTAGAAGCTTGGGGAAGCTCACGCTCCGATTGCCCTTCCGCGCGGTCTCTGGTAGCTTTGTCGGTGGAATGGGGACGCTGGGTCGGAATGGTCGCGGCGGTTTCCTATGTCTGAATCGAGGCGCGTTATGCAAAGAATCTGGAAACTCTCCGTTTGTCTTCTTCTTGTTTTTTTTCTTGCCGGCTGCAATTTTTGGACCATCATTTGGGATGGGATAGCCGGTAAAGGCTACTATCAGACCACGCGTTCCACCATCGCCGCGCAGAGCGGCAATCTCTCCGCCACGCCAATCTCTCTGGGCGCCTATTCGACCAGCGCGGTCATCGTTTATAAAACGAATGCCAACGGGTATTATGGAAAGCTTTCCTATCTATCAGTCAGCGATACGAGCCTCGTGATCCAGTTCGTCACGTATGCGAATGACGGCACGGCAGCCAAGAGCTCCAACAGTACCACCATCGCGGTTGGCGAAAGCATCAACCTGGAAACTGGGGGGATTGCCGGATCGGCCGGGGACTTCACCTTTGCGGCGGGTGAGACCCTTACGCCCGCAAACGCAGCAACATTCTACGTCTACTCGAAATGAAAAAAGGGCCGCATGATCGCGGCCCTTTTCGTCCAATCGTTCTAGGTCCTAACGGGGAAGAGTGATGGTGACATCGTCTCCATCACGGGTGACTTTGATCGTGATATCCTTCTTCGTCTTGTCGTTCAACGCCTTGTAGAAATCCATGACGTTGTGGATGTCCTTGCCATTGACTTGATTGATCATGTCATAAGGCTTCAGGCCCGCGATCGCGGCGGGAGTCTGCTGGCCTTGCTGATTGCCGGCAGTGACAATGCCCACCATGACGCCATCCACACCCTTCGGAATGTCTGTGTCGCCCGAGCTCGTACGCACCTGGTCGTTCACGTGCGCCACGCTCATCCCGGGCCACATGTTCTTGTACCCGATGGACTCGTCGTCGTCGGCGGGACGCGCGGCCAGCTTCACCGATAACTTTGTCTTGTCGCCGTTGCGGACAAGCTCGAAGTCATAGGTTTTGTCGGCCAGCAAGTCCCCGACGACCTGGATCAGCTTGTTGGTGTTGGGAATGTCCTGACCGTTCACGCGCGTCACGTAATCCCCGGGCAGGAGCCCCGCTTTCTCCGCGGGTGAGCCCTTGAAGACATTCACCACCAGGGCGCCCTTGACGTTATCGACCTTCAGATCCTTGGCCACACCGGGGAACACGTCGTTCGTGGGATCGTACGGCGCGACGCCAAGCCAGCCGTATTCCACCTTGCCCTTGTTGATGAAATCGGAAATGGCTTTCTTCGCATTGTTGATGGGGATGGCGAACCCCAGACCGATGCTGCCCCCGGTGGGCGCCGCGATCCAGGTGTTGATGCCGACGACTTCTCCCTTGATATTGACCAGAGCGCCGCCCGAGTTCCCCTGGTTGATCGCGGCGTCGGTCTGGATGTAGTCCGTGTTGGTCGCCACGTCGTTCGAGGGGCTCGTCCGGCCGAGGGCGCTGATGATTCCCATGGTCACGGTGTTCTCGAATCCGAAGGGATTTCCCACCGCGAGGACGAGATCGCCCACCTGGAGCTCGCTGGAATCTCCGAGATCAGCAACGGGGAGGTTGTCCTTGCTGGTGAAGGAGATGACGGCGAGATCGCGCCGCGAGTCCGTGCCCACGACCTTCACCTTGTCGAACACGGTCTGGTCCTGCAGCTTCACGGAAACCGTGGTTGCTTGATCCACGACGTGATTGTTCGTGAGCACGTAGTACGTGGAGCCGCTCTTTTGCACGAGGATCCCGGATCCCAGACCCGTCTGAACGCGGGGCTGCGTGTTCTTGCCGCCGTTCGGTGTCTGGCCGAAGAACCAGTCGAAGGGATTCACCGTCTGCGCGTTCCCCGAGGCCTGCTCCGTCACATCCACCTCCACCACCACGGGCAGCACCTTTTGAGCCACCTCGCGGAAGGAGAGTTGGATCGTCGAGAGGCTTTTGGTCGCCTCGGCAAGGGCCTGCGAGTCGACAGCGGGGGTCGTCGATGCGGTGGACTGGGCTATGTTTTGCCCGCTCGTTTTCTCGGCCCTTCCGGAAGAAAAGACGAATACCGGTAGTGCCATGAGAAGCGCCGCGAGCGCTATGGTCGGAATCGTCATATTGCGATTGATCATTTTTCTGCACCTCATGCGTCAGAAGATACCCACTTTACTTTGTGGAATGATGAGTCGTTTGTTAATTTTCGTTAATCTGTTATCATGGCCGTCGTATCGTGTCCAGCGCCGGAGCAGCGCTTCTCATTTTGCACCTTCCGAAGTCACGAGGCCGTATTTTGGGCGCCACAATGGAGCTGCCTTGACAGCGCAAGATGAGAAGCGCTCCACCCGTGACTCATTAGGAGAATTGCTGGCGCCGGAGGAACTTCAGGTGAGCAATGACCAGATCAAGAAGCTTCTTGTTTCGCTTCGCAAGACCGATCACGATTTCACCGTGATCCTTTCGGGGAAAAAGAGCCGAAAAGTCCATGGCCTGTACAAGCCCGACACGCGCGAGATCATCATCCACAACAAGAACTTCAAGAACGACAACGAGATGATGTACACCGCGATCCACGAATATGCCCATCACATCCAGTTCACGACCTCCGTGACCCCGCCCTCCGTGCGCACGCATACGACCGCGTTCTGGAATCTCCTCCATACGCTCCTTTTCGAGGCTGAACAGAAGGGGATCTACACCAATCCCTTCGACTCGATTCCTGAGTTTCGCGATCTGACGAAGAAGATCCGCGAAAAATGCCTCACCGGCAGCGGCGCCCTCATGAAGGAGCTGGGCAAGCTTCTCATCGACGCGCACGCGTTGTGCGAAAAGCACGGCACGAGCTTCTCCGACTACATGGATCGTACCCTGGCCCTTCCTCGAACGAGCGCCGCGGTGATCATGAAGGCGCATACCTTCGATCTCGACCCCGCCGTGGGGTTCGAGAACATGCGCACGCTTGTGGGAATCCGCAACGAGACCGCGCGGGAAAGCGCCCAGGAAGATTTGCGCTCGGGCCATACGCCGGACATGGTGAAGACGCAGTATGGCACCGCCGCGCCGCCCCGAGATCCCCGCGAGGCGCTCCAAGCGGAACGTGACCGTCTGGAAAAAGGGATCGCCCGCATGAAGAAGCGACTCGCGGAGATCGAAAAGCGGATCACTGCGCTGAAAAAGGAGTAGAGCATGGACATCTATGAGGCGATTCGCACCCGCAAAAGCGTCCGTTCCTATCGCGACACCATGGTGCCGCAGGAGATGTTGGAGCGGGTTCTGGACGCGGCGCGGCGAGCTCCATCCGCGCGGAACGACCAGGAGTGCCGCTTCGTCGTCGTGCGCGACGCCGCGAAGCGGGCGAAGATCGCGCACGAGGCGGCCCGCCAGCCGTTCATCGCCACCGCGCCGATCCTGCTTGCCTGTTGCGCTGTAACCGACGGCAGGCTCATGCGGTGCGGGCAGGCGGCATATCCCATCGACGTGGCCATTGCAATGGATCATCTGAGCCTTGCCGCAGTCGCAGAAGGCTTAGGGACATGCTGGATCGGTGCCTTTGACGAGCAGATGGTAAAGACGATTCTCGTCATTCCCGCCGAGGTGAGGGTCGTCCAGCTCATGCCGCTGGGCTTTCCCGCGGATCCGTCACCGGTGGAGAAGAGCAGGCTCGCCCTTTCGCAGATCCTCCATGCCGAGGTCTGGTGAGGGCTCTCAGCGCAGAAATCTCTCCTAGTGCTCGTGCTCCGCGTGGCCGTCGTGGACGTGGCCATGCTCGATCTCGTCCGGCGTGGCTTCGCGCACGTCAACGATATCCACGTCGAAGTGGAGAGTGAGGCCGGCCAGGGGATGATTGCCGTCCACCGTGACCTCGTTCTCGTCCATGGCCACGACGGTCACCACCTGCCCCTCGCCGTCACCCTGGACCTCGAACTGCATGCCGACTTCCAGCTCATCCACTCCGCGGAACTGTGAGCGCGGTACCGTAAAGACCACCGCGTCATCACGCGCTCCGTAGCCCTGCTCCGGTGAGACGGTGACGGACACGTGATCTTTGGGACCCTTGCCTTCCAGGGCATCTTCGAGCCCCGTCACGATCTCTCCCGTTCCGTGGATATAGGCCAGCGGCTCATCGCCCTTGGACGTATCGAGAACGTTGCCGTCCTCTCCGGTCAGGGTGTAATCGATGGAGACCACCCTGTTCTTCGCAACTTGCATTCGCGAACAGTGGCGAATCGGCGCATTGCTGTCAAGGACCGGCCAGCGATGCGGCCTCGTGGCTTCCGTAACGGCGCCGATCCGTGCACCATGAGGAGGGAGGCGGCATGGCGAAGCTCGAGATCAGCAAGGTGCATGACGCGTACGCGGCCGGAGGTGAATGTCCCCTGTGCATTCTCCTGGACTCGGCGGAGGATACCTACGTGCGTTCCTTCCAGCACTCTCGCGTGATGGAGCCCAACGTGCGGGTGCAGACCAATGAGACCGGGTTTTGTCCCGACCACTACCGAAAGCTCTACGTCGGAGAGAACAAGCTGGGCCTCGGCCTGCTGCTCCATACGCACCTTCAGACGAAGCTGCCGGACCTGCTGGAGTCGCTTTCCACCCTCGCCACCGCTGGCAGCGGTCGCAAGGCGGCCGCGCGTCGCTCCGCCGCCGCGGCGGGTCTGGGATCCCTGAGGGAGCGCTGCTTCATCTGCACTCTGCTCAAAGAAGGCCGCGACCGTTATGCCTTCACGATTCTTTATCTCTGGCGCAAGGACCCCGAATTCCCCGCCACGCTTCTCTCCTCGCGCGGTTTTTGTATCGGCCACTTTCTGGATATGCTCGCGGCAGCGGAACGGCTGCTCCGCGGCGATCGATTGCAGGGGTGGCTGGACGCCGTGGTACCGCTCATGACCGCGAGCCTCACACGGCTGGAGATGGAGCTTCTCGCCTTCACGCAGCTCTTTCACGATTCGAATCGCGGTCTGGGCAGCGACGAGGAGAGAACGGCGCTCGCGCGTACTCTTCAGAAGCTGGCAGGCGGTGGATTTCGCCTGGAGGCCGGCGGCACTCCCGCTACGACAGGCCGTTGAGGATGCTCTGAAAATCCTCGGGTAGCGGCGACTCGATCAGGATTTCGTGTCCCGTGAGGGGATGGGTGAATCGCACCTGCCCCGCATGCAGACATTGGCGCTTCGGCAAAGAATCATCGATGGTCCCGCGAGACTCTTGGTAGCGCAAGAATAGGCTCTCGTCCTTGTACAGCAGATCCCCGTAGATGGGATGACCGACAGAGGCGAAGTGGATGCGGATCTGATGCTGACGCCCGGTGAGCGGCATCGCGCGTACGAGTGTGTAGCCGTCGAATCTGCGCGTCGCCTCCCACGCGGTGCTGGACGCCAGACCGTCATCCCGACACGCCCTTTTGACGCGTATCGTGCTTGTCGCGTCTGGGCCAATGGGCAGCTCGATCTTGCCTGACTCCTCCGACAGAACGCCCTCGACCAGAGCCTGATACTCCTTCTGAACGAGGCGCTGGACCACCACGGCCTGCATGACGCGGTACGCGAGAATGGTTTTCGCTACGAGCACGATGCCGCTGGTGAACGTGTCAAGGCGATTGACGAGCGTGGGATAGAATCCACCGTCGCCGTGCTCCAGGGAACGGCGTATTTCGAGGAGGTGGCGCTGGCGGGCGAATTGCACCACGGTTCCCGTCTGCGTGTGGCCCATGGGGTGGGATGCAATGCCGGCAGGTTTGTCCACCGCAAGAAACGATTCATCCTCCCACAGGACGGTAAAGGGTTGAACGGGGTCCGTCCGTGGGGCGGCGCGCCATTGGATCGTTATGAGATCTCCCGAGCGCAGGCGCGTGGAGGTTGCAAAACGCCTTCCATTCAGAAATGCCTCGCCCATCTGGACCTTTTGCCGCAGGCGTGTTCGCGACACGTACGGCAGCTCGCGCGCGAGAAACGCATCGGCGCGCAGACCGGCCGCGTCGGCTCCTACGCGAAGCAAGGGAGGGCCCGGCTCAGACATGAGGGACGGCGTCGAGGACTTCACGGACTTTCAGGAGAAGGGATTCTGGTGTAAAGGGCTTTTGCAGGAAGGCGAGCCCGGCATGGAGTATCCCATGATTGTCGATCACGTCGCGGGTGTAGCCGGACATGAACAGCGCCGGCGTCCCGGGATGCGTCGCGGCCAGCCGCTCCACCAGATCGCGCCCGCTCAATCCCGGGAGCACCACGTCGGTGATGATGAGATCGATCGACGTCTTCTGGGCGCGGAAGAGGATTTCGGCGTGCTCCCCGTCGTCGGCTTCGAAGACCGTGTAGCCGTGGCTGCTCAGCACGTTCTTTACAAGGGCGCGGATCATGGTCTCGTCCTCGACTACCATGATCGATTCGCTGCCGCCCCGCACGTCGCGCGGGATACCGGCGGTTTCGATGGCCTCAGCCCCCGCGGTGCTGCGGGGGAAGTAGATGTCGAACGACGTGCCGGCGCCCGGCGCGCTTTCCACCCCTATATAGCCGCCGGTCTGTTTGACGATCCCGTACACGGTGGAAAGACCGAGGCCCGTTCCTTTGCCCACCTCCTTCGTGGTGAAGAAAGGCTCGAAGAGGTGCGACCGTGTTTCCGCGTCCATGCCGCTGCCGTTGTCGATGATGCGCAACAGCACGTAATCGCCTTGCAAGATCGCGAATCGGGTCTCCCGGCGTGTGGATTCCATGGCCACGTTGGAGGTCTCTACCGTTATCCGTCCGCCGCGCGGCATGGCATCCCGCGCGTTGATGCAGAGATTCATGATCACCTGCTCGATCTGCCCGGGGTCCGCGATGATGTTCCCCAGGTCCGGCGCGCAGTGGGTTTCCAGCGTGATGTCCTCGCCGAGGAGCCGTCGCAGGAGCTTTTCCAGATTCGCCATGAGCCGATTCAAGTCGAGAACCTTCGGCTTCATGACCTGGCGGCGGCTGAAAGCGAGCAGCTGCTGCGTCAGCGCCGCGGCACGATTACCGGCCTTCTTGATCTCTTCCAGGTTCTTTCCA
>Ga0265322_10000542_pt1 | contig 14523 bp, 17 predicted proteins | sample 41222metaG_FD_193584 | JGI IMG/M metagenome (GOLD analysis project Ga0265322, IMG submission 193584) | Rhizosphere microbial communities from Carex aquatilis grown in University of Washington, Seatle, WA, United States - 4-12-22 metaG | ecosystem: Host-associated > Plants > Roots > Rhizosphere...
TCGAATATAGAGTAAGATAGTGTTGCGTATAAATCAAACGTCATACTAAAAGTGCAATATCAACTATATTTAAATCTTTTCAAAAAGAAATTTCAAAAAGTATATAAACAATGCTCTCGTCAGTATATCATGACAATAGAGATGGCCAAGGGAGTAAGGGATTTTCCACCTGAAGATAAAATAATAAGAGAGGAACTAACATCTAAGCTGAAGATAGTCTTCGAAAACTACGGATATTCGCCCCTTGAGACACCATCAATAGAGCGCCTCGATACGTTGACTGCAAAATTTGCCGCAGGAACAGAGAGCGATGCCGCAAAAGAGATATTCAAATTGACGGACCAGGGCAATAGGGAGCTCGGGCTAAGGTTTGATTTGACAGTTCCATTCTCAAGATTCATCGCACTAAATCCCAACCTGAAAATGCCATTCAAGCGTTACGAGATAGGCCGCGTGTTCAGGGATGGCCCGATAAAACTTGGCCGATATAGAGAATTCTGGCAATGCGATGTCGACGTCGCAGGAAACCCGAGCATCAAAGCAGAAGCGGAACTGATACTACTCGCCTTAGATGCGTTCAAGGCTTTAAAACTCAATGCATATATCCATATCAATAACAGGAAATTACTATTCGGAATAATGGACTACTGCGAAATACCCCATGAAAAGCGAGAGAGCGTCATAATAAGTATAGATAAGCTGGAAAAATACGGGAAAGACGTCGTCGAGAAAGAATTGACAGACAGATTCGTTGAAAAAAGTGCCATAAAGAAATTACTCGAAGTATTCACGATGACAGGAGAGAACGAGGGGCTTCTCGAAGAATTGTCAAAGATGATAAATTCGCAGATAGGAATAGAAGGATTAACAGAACTCAAAGAATTATTTTCATACCTTAAATTTATAGAATACGGCAAAGTCCAATTAAATATCGGCCTCGCACGAGGGCTTGCATATTATACAGGAACAGTATTCGAAGGATTCCTGAAAAACAGTAAAGTAACTTCAAGCATATGCGGCGGCGGAAGATACGATAATATGATAGGGATGTACGCTGAAAATAACAGGCAATATCCAGCAGTCGGCATATCATTCGGTCTTGAACCTATAACAGACGCGATGAAACTAGAGAATCCCAACCTGAAAAAGACAGTAACTGAATTATATATAATACCAATAGGAACATTCAGGGAATCGCTAGTGATTGCGACGAAACTCCGAGAGGCGGGACTGAAAGTTGATATCGATCTTATGGAGCGCGGCGTTTCGAAAAACTTAGATTACGCAAACAGCATGAAGATTCCATTCGTAGCGTTTGTCGGAGAGTCTGAACTTAAAGAAGAGAAAGTGAAACTCAAAGATATGCACCTAGGAACAGAAAAATTAGTATCGCTCGATGAAGCGTATGATGAGATAAAGAAAGTATCCTGAATAGAAAAATAAGAGGCGAAATGACATTCTTCCATGAAGCAAAAGCAGACGGCACGATAGACGATAAGATAACTCATAAAGAGCTAGAGATGGCGATGCTTGGTATGCTTGTCGATTCTTCAGTGTGGCAGAGGCATCAGGAAAAACATAGGGATGCAAAGCCCGTGAAGATAGAGCCTGAAGAAGAATCTCGCTTTGAAAAGAAGACAGGAATAAAAGAGGATCCACAATTCTTCAATTATGATTCGTTGACAAAACATTTCACGGCGGGGTGCCAATGCGGACAGCGCTTTGATATAGATATAAAGAATGATTCGGTATCAGAACTCGATACGGGATTGAAATTAAAAGATATAGGTGGATACGATAGAAAATCGGGATATGACGGTGATGCCGGACCAGAGCCATCTTCGTACTCGCAAGGTCCAGTAAGACAGTCGGTAGGATATAATAATTCTAAGCGTGGGATGAACTATAATAACTAGAATCTTGGTAAAATAACTACCATCAATGGTTACCATTAGAAAGCTTTTTAAAGCTAATTCCTTTCTCCACATGCATGGAAGTTCTTCAGGAAAAGATATTGAGATTGCTCAGGAATAAGGACGAGGACATAACAATAAACGATATAGCAGAATCTATAAAAGCAGAGAGACATACAACCGCAAAACATCTTGAAGTTCTGAAAAGCCGTGGGCTCATAGAATATCGGAGCATCGGCAAATCAAAGGTATGGAAGATAAGCAGAAGCCCGTTCATCAAGGCGATAAAAACTGAAGACGAGGTTATAAAGAATTTCAAAGATATACTTAACAGCGTCGATAATCATATAAGCATTCAGAATCCTGATTTCAGCGTCATATGGACGAATAAGAACATATCGCAACATAAATGCTATGAGGCCGTAGGCAAAGATGAGAAATGCAAGAATTGCCCGATAGAGAAGACGTTCAGGACTGGTCAGAGCACATCAGCATTAGTTGATTGGCAGAATAAGAAGGTCCGTATAATCGCCCAGCCGATAAAAAACAGTAACAACGAAACGGTCGCCGTCGTAGAGATAGTCCAAAACGTGAAAAAAGAGATGAATCACTATAATATTGCATCAAGAGGTAAAAAATGAGCCAGGACATCGAGATATCAAGAGAGTTATACGATCATTATGATGATACGAAGACGAAATTCCAGATAGAACCTGGAGTGAACGAGGACGTAGTCAGGAGAATATCGAAGTATAAGAATGAGCCGGATTGGATGCTCAAGAAAAGACTCGACTCACTAAAGATTTTTACAGAACTGAAAGCTCCCAACTGGGGTCCAAGCCTTGAAAAATTAGACCTACAGAAGATAACATATTTTCTCATTCCTGATGCACAGCATAACGCTGATTCATGGGAAAAAGTCCCAGAAAATATAAAGAGGACATTCGAACGTTTAGGCATTCCTGAGGCCGAAAGAAAATCTCTTGCAGGCGTAGGAGCCCAATATGACAGTCAAGTAGTCTATCACAAAATACGGGAAGACCTTTCAAAGCAGGGCGTTATATTCGAGGATATGGATACGGCTGTACAGAAATATCCTGAAATCGTAAAAAAATATTTCATGACAAGATGCGTCTCTCCGAAACTTCATAAGTTCGCAGCACTCCACGGAGCTGTATGGAGTGGCGGGACATTCATATATATACCGAAGGGCGTGAAGGTCGATATGCCTTTACAGGCGTATTTCAGGATGAACACCAAGAGCATGGGACAATTCGAACACACATTAATAGTCGTTGACGAAGGAGCACAGGTCCATTATATCGAGGGCTGCAGCGCCCCATTATACAATGCATCGTCAATACATGCCGGATGCGTCGAAGTATTTGTTCATAAGAATGCGAGGATGCGCTACTCTTCTGTCGAGAATTGGTCAAGGAACACTTACAATCTTAACACAAAAAGAGCGATGGTCGAAGAGAATGCCACGATGGAGTGGGTCTCTGGAAATCTTGGGAGCGGTGTAACCATGCTTTACCCGACGAGCCTTCTTCTGGAGCCAGGAGCAAAGGCAGACCATATATCTATAGCCTACGCAGGGAATGGTCAGAATCAGGATACTGGAGCAAAGGTCTATCACTTGGCAAAAAATACGACGAGCACAATAAAGAGTAAGAGCCTTAGTAAGAACGGCGGTATAACAGTATATCGCGGGCTTGTAAAGGTGAGTCGCGGCGCGACGAACAGCAGGTGCTCTGTCACATGCGATGCCTTGATGTTCGACGAGAAATCACAGAGCAATACATATCCAAGCATCGATGCAGAAGAGCAGAATGTGGATATAGTTCACGAAGCTAGTGTCGGAAAGATATCTGAAGAACAGGTATTCTATCTGCAAAGCCGAGGGCTTAGTGAGGAACAGGCTATCCAGATGATCGTCTCAGGATTCATAGAGCCTCTGCTAAAAGAGCTTCCATTAGAATACGCCGTAGAAATGAATAGGCTAATAGAACTCGAGATGGAAGGGACGCTCGGATAAATGGTAAATATAGATTGCACAAATGGAAAATCAAGAATATAACATGGGTTTTGAAGTGAGCGACGAGCTACGTAATAGATTGAAGAATAAAGGCCTTGACGATGACAGGATGTTCGCCCTTGAAAAATTTCACAACGCAAAAAAAGAGAACTTGCACCACGGATTAAATATACGAACAGATTTAGAGTTCATAGACTATGATTCAAGCATGAGTGAGGGAAGAACAGACATCACATACGAACATAACACGCTATTCGATAATAAATCTGTCCATCTGATAAAATTTCATGAGTTCATCCATGACAAAAATTTCGACAAAGACTTCAAGGACGATATCTTGAGGCAAATTTCAGGGAACCATACATCAAAATCAGCTTCAGGAATGAACAAGCTGGATTATCTTCATCTTGCCCTATCGAACATGAGCCTTCTCGTAGTAGAACATGGCGTATCAGATGATGAATTCTTGAAGATAGATAGAGTTATAGAAGGGAATTCATACAACCATCTCGTGATAATAATCAGGAATGGATCAAAAGTAAACATCCTGATAATGAATCATCATCCAGAAAATCATTCGGACGAGCACGCTTCCATAATAACAGATTTCTTAGATGTGATAATGGAGAAGGGTTCTTCAGCACAGATAATTGAAGAGAGGAAATTTTCCGCAAAAGATGTCGTATACGGAAGAAAATCAGCGATTCTAGGAAAAGACGCGGATATGAACTGGATAAATATAGACAAGGATTCAAGGCTCACGATGATAGAGCAGCATACCATACTTGAAGGAGAGGACAGCAAATCCGTCATGAATAATATAGTGTGCGGTGAGAATTCAGAGTATGTGATGCATAATATCTCAGAGCATACTGGAAAAGGCACTGAATCGCTCATGCAGAACAGGATCGGCCTCAAGAAGAGCAAGGCGATAATAAAAGGTCTGGTTAAGATAAATGAGAGCGCGTTCAATAGCAATGGCTACCAGAAATCCGACATACTGCTGCTCGATGACGTGTCACGCGGGATATCGATACCTGATTTAGAGATACATAACGACAAGGTCCGCTGCACCCATGGCTCGACAATAACAAAACCCGATATCGAAAAGATATTCTATCTCCAAAGCCGCGGACTTTCAAAAGAGGAGTCTACAGAGATGCTTATAGAAGGTTTTTACGATAAAATATTAAAAGATATAAATAATAATGCTATCATGACCGAACTCAGAAATGATGTTCTGGGAAGGTAAGAGATAAAAAAATTGCAGCATGATGCAGAAACAGGCGATTGAACATGACGATAAAAACAATAAGAGAGGATTTTCCGTTAATAAAGAACAGAGGCATATCATATCTAGACAATTCTGCGACGACACAAAAACCGCGCGTAGTCATAGATGCCCTTAAGAATTTTTACGAGAATTTTAACGCAAATGCGCATAGAGGGATATACAAGCTCTCAGAGGATGCGACGGCAAAGCTTAATGAATCAAGGGAGATCATCGCGAGATTCATAAACGCAGACCCAGAGGAGATAATATTCACAAAGAACGCTACAGAGGGACTTAACAACATCGCAAACAGCATCGAAAGAAGCCTTGAGATAGACAAGAACCATAACATTGTAGCGACCATACTTGAGCACCATAGCAATTTCGTCACATGGCAGCAGCTCGCGAAAAGGGCAGGCGCAGAATTCAGGATAGCAGATTACGATGATAAGAAACACGAATTGAAGGATATCTCAAATTTCGTGGATGAAAATACACTCGTAGTCGCGTTTACAGGAATGTCGAACGTCACAGGAATAATCCCAGACGCAAAGAGCATAATCCAAAAAATTCGCAAAAAAAATAAGAACGTACTTATAGTAATAGATGCTACACAGCTTGTAGCCCATAAGAGGATAAACGTCAAAGAGCTCGATGTAGATTTTCTCGTCTTCAGCGCCCACAAGATATACGGTCCTAGCGGGGTAGGAGTAGTGTATGGAAAACGCACTATACTTGAAAAGATTAATCCATTCCAGTATGGCGGCAACATGATAAACCGCGTTGAACTCTATGACAGCGATTGGGCAGAACTTCCTGATAAATTCGAGGCAGGAACAATCGACACTCCAGGGATATTTGCTACGGGCGTTGCGATAAACTATCTTGAAAAGAATTTTTCCGATTTAGAAAGAACAGAAAAAGAGCTTACTGGATACATGCTAAAAGAGTTGAGGAAGATCCCTCAAGTCAGGATATTAGGACATAACAGTACAAACAAGAAAGGTAATGAATATAGAAGCGTTGTAAGCTTCATAACGACCAACGTTCATCCGCACGATATGGCGACCATCTGCGACCAATCAAATGTCTGTGTAAGAGCAGGACACCATTGTGCCCAACCATTCATGAAACGAATGGGGATAACCGCTACTACACGAGCAAGCATAGGGATGTATAACAACAGAGAGGATATTGAGGAATTGATAAAAGCTATCAAGAAGGCTATAAAGATAATAGGCTAAACTAAGAGGATAAAATGGATGAACTTTACAGAGAATATCTCCTAGAACATTACAAAGATCCGCAAAATAAGGGCAAGATAAAGAATCCGGACATACACAAGTATGATGTGAATGTCTCATGCGGGGATGAGGTTGAGATATTCATAAAACTCGATAAGCCGCATGAGGATAAGGATGGCAGTATAGACAAGAGGAAGATTACGGATATAAAATTTGATGGTCATGGCTGCGTCATATGCATGGCATCAGCATCGATACTCACAGAAGAGGTACTTGGAAAGACCATTGGAGAGGTAAAGAAGATGAATACGGACAGTATGCTGAAGCTTCTACAATTGAATCTCACTCCAACGCGAATAAAATGTGCTATGCTTCCGCTTGTGACTATAAAGAAGGGAGTGCTCGAGAAGGAATCAGGTCCTCAAGAGAACGTTAAAAAACAAGAAAGCAAATAGGAGCGTATTCAACATTTATTATCAAGGGGGTCGCAATGAAAAAAATATTAGAGATAAAAAATCTAAAGGTCAATATAGAAGGTAAAGAGGTAGTCAAGGGCATGAATATAGAATTGAGTATTGGAGAGGTTGCAGTGCTCATGGGTCCCAACGGCTCTGGAAAATCAACATTTGCAAATGCTATAATGGGCTATCCGAAATTTGAGGTCTCAGGAAGCATACTTTTAGACTCAGACGATGTTACAGGACTCGGTCCTGACGAAAGATCAAAGAAGGGATTATTCTTATCATTCCAGCATCCAATGGAGATACCTGGCGTTACAGTTTCAAATTTTCTTAGGACGGCGATAAATGCTAGGCGCGAGAAGAAGAATCAGATAAAATTGATGGAATTCATGAAGATACTTAATGAGAAGATGGATATGCTTCACATCCCAAGAGAATTCGCGTCAAGGTATCTCAACGAGGGATTCTCGGGTGGCGAGAAGAAGAAGATGGAGATCCTCCAACTCGCAATGTTGAATCCGAAGATTGCAATACTCGACGAGACAGATTCTGGGCTCGACATCGATGCGTTGCGGAACGTATGCGAAGGTATAAACACTATAAAATCACAGAACAAGGAACTCGCAGTCCTTGTGATAACACATTACCAAAGAATGCTGAACTATCTCAAACCTGACCACGTATATATAATGTTTGACGGTCAGATAATAAACCATGGCGGACCTGAACTCGCGCTTCAGCTAGAAAAAGACGGCTATGAAAGTTTCAAGACAAAGTAGTGAAAGAGCATGGATATAGACCTTTCAAAAATAAAAGTGAAGAATCCTGAAAAATTGCATATTGGAAGCGCAGGGATACCTCTGAGCACCGATTTGAAGACGAAGAACACGCTCAATGGATTGAAAAGGATAAAAGAGCTTGAGCTTGAGGCGATGGAACTCGAATTTGTAAGAAGCGTGAATCTGAATCCATCGACAGCAGCGCAGATGCATGAGGAAAATAAGGACCAGAGAGTGATGTTAACATGTCACGGTTCATTTTTCATAAATCTCAACGGAGTAAAAGATACTGTACTTGCAAGCAGGAAGAGAATACTTGAAGGGGCGACTATGGCGAGAGCCGCTGGAGCTTGGTCTATAACATTCCATGCCGCGTTCTATCTAAAAGACGAGAGATCAATCGTTTATGATAGAGTTAAAGAACAATTGAAGATAATAGTTTCAGAATTACAGGATTCAGGAAATGAGATATGGGTAAGACCTGAGACAACAGGGAAAGAATCGCAGTTCGGAAACCTGAAAGAACTATTACAGATGAGCGAGGAACTCGATAACGTCATGCCATGTGTAGATTTCGCGCATCTGCACGCAAGAAGCGTCGGGAAATATAATACTACAGCCGAATATCGCGAAGTTTTAGAAATGATTGAGAAAAGTTTAGGAAGAAAAGGGCTCGACAACATGCATATCCATATGTCAGGAATCAATTACGGTCCAAAAGGGGAGAGAAACCATCTCAATCTTGATGAATCGGATTTCAACTATAAAGACTTGATGAAGATCTGGAAAGAATTCAAGATAAAAGGCGCAGTAATATCAGAAAGCCCAAACATCGAAGGCGATGGACTCGTCATGAAGAAGTACTGGAACGGATTAAAATGAAAAAGAATATCTTGATAATAGGAAAACTGCCCACTAGCGAATCAGAGTTTAACGCATATACTGATATAATCTATATATGTAAACCTTATTCAAAAGACATCTCTAGTCCAATCGATACAGCAAAATTCAAAGGCGATGATAAACAAAGATTCGAGCGTGCATGGAATAAAATCGAAGAATCAGACATAATAATAGCCGAAATGTCAGAAGTGTCAACAGGACAAGGAATGGAGATAGGATATGCAATTACATTGAATAAACCTATAATAGTTATCGCTAAGAAGAATTCAAAGATTTCAGGACTGATAAAAGGTTGCCCAGTACTCAAAAGCATAATCTACTATACTAACATTACGGATGTAAAAAAAGACTTACAAAAGTTTTTGAAAAATTAAAGATACGGAACAGCGCGATTATTCCAGAGATGGAAATGATGATAAAAAGATGAGCATCGAAATACATCTTTCATAAAGCTTAATAATTGATGAAACATTCATAATCCAGAAAGAAAACAGGGAGGAATATAAAATGAAACAGGAAGTACCACCATTGGGATATGCGTATGACGCACTCGAACCATACATCGACGAGACAACGATGAAGATACACCATGACAAGCACCACCAGGCGTACGTAGATAAATTGAACGCTGCACTTGAGCCGTTTGCTGGACTTCAGAAGGTCCCTGTTGAGGTGTTATTGAAAAGCCTGAGCACTATCCCAGAAAATGTGCGAACTGCAGTACGGAATCATGGCGGCGGACATTACAACCATTCATTATTCTGGAAATTACTCAAGAAAGATGTTCCAGTAACAAAAACTATGAGCTTAGCAATCGATAAGGATTTTGGTTCGTTCGATAATTTCAAGAAACAATTCACTGATTCAGCAATAGGAAGGTTCGGCTCGGGATGGGCATGGCTCGTAGTATCTAATGGAAAACTTGAGATCGTATCAACAGCAAACCAAGACAATCCAATATCAGAAGGAAAACATCCAATCTTAGGAATTGATGTATGGGAGCACGCGTACTACTTAAAATATCAGCAAAAAAGAGCAGACTATGTCGCGGCATTCTTCAGCGTAATAAACTGGGATGAAGTCAACAAATTGTACAAGGAAGCGATGAAGTGAGAGAATGGGCAAGTTAGTCGCAAAGCAATCAATAGAAATCAACGCACCTATCTCAAAAGTGTGGGATGCACTCGTAAATCCTAGAATAATCAAAGAGTATATGTTTGGGACAGATGCGGTGTCGGATTGGAAGAAAGGGAGCCCATTAATATTCAGAGGAGAATGGCAAGGCAAAAAATATGAAGATAAAGGGATAATACTTGCCATAGAAAAAGAGAAAACCCTCAAGTATACATATTTTAGCAGCATGTCAGGACTCCCTGATAAGCCAGAAAACTACGCTGTGATAACACTTGAAGTATCGCATGCAAAATCTTATGTCGTTCTGTCATTATCGCAAGATAATATTGTAACAGAACAGGCACGCGAGCATTCAGAGAAGAATTGGAAAATGGTCCTCGAAACTATAAAGACAATCATAGAGAAATGAGTCAGTAAAAGATGAAATCATGAAACTAATAGAGGGATTAAAGGCTCCTGATTTCGAACTTTTGGATCAGGATGGAAAGAAACATAAATTATCAGACTATAAAGGAAAGAAAGTTGTTCTCTATTTTTATCCTAAGGATGATACGCCTGGATGTACGAAAGAGGCATGCAATTTCCGTGATGACGCAAAAAAATATGAGAAGAAAGGTACAGTCATCTTAGGTGTGAGCGCTGATGATGAAAAATCACACAAGAAATTTGCCAAGAAATACGAGCTCACATTTCCGCTTCTGGCTGACACAGACAAGAACACAGTAATGGCCTATAATGTTTGGGGTAAAAAAAGTTTCATGGGAGATGAATATATGGGAATCTTACGGACGACATTCCTTATAGATAAGAAAGGGATAATTACAAAGATATTCGAAAGCGTAAGGCCAGACGATCATAGCAAAGAAATATTGGAAATACTTTAATAAATAGTATATCTTCGATTAAGATGTTTTTGAGGTTCAAGATGGATAATGACGAAAAATATATTCCGGGCGTATGCAACATTGACGCAGGCGGTAGAAGAAAGCGTGCAATATTTGGGATCATCGTACTAGTCATTTCCATTGCTCTATGGTATTATCTTCAAACGTTGTCCGTTAATCTATGGCAATTGTTTGTCGTAATCCCGCTTTGGCTAGGATTTAATGGAATATGGCAAGCAAGATTTTCATTCTGTGTAGGCAATGCATCCAGGCATCAGTACGAAATCAACGGTAAAATCGAGAAAGTAACAGACAAAGATCAGATTGCACAAGACAAGAAAAAAGCAATGCAGATAAATATTTATTCAATCGTATCCGCAATATTATTGACGGCAGTCCTATTCTTAATCAGCAACCTAATGAAATAATAAGAATTTAATAGCCAACTACTCTTTTTTTACTTGGATTTCTTCAATAACACAATATTCAGTATCAATCCTAGAATGGCGACTCCTGAAATGATATAATTGTAATTCAAGACTTTGCCTTGAGCGATACTTCCTAGATTCATGAACATATTAATCAAGCTATAAATTAATGCACCTGCCCAAAAACCTATACCGAATTTATTCACATCTTTCATCAATATTCCTCCAAGTAATATATTTGACAAAGGTGATTGCTATTCAGAACCATCTATCTTCTCTTCTTCTTTGTTTCTTTTCTGGAAGAATGCAAGATAGATTATTGGCAGGATTCCGGCTGTGTTGAATATGAATATGCACACAAACCATGCTAACTGATTCTGTCTTCCTGATTTCCATAGTCCAATTGCCTTCCATACCGCATCCCAGATGAGTAGTGGGATTATCCATATCATCATCGGTGCAAGCCATAAAGGCATTGATTGTAGTACCATAGTATACTATTGAACACTTCGTTTAAATGTTTTTCTAAAATTATACAAATAAGATAAAAAATTAATTATTTGCCAGCATTAGTTGCTATGAATCCCCACCATGGCCCTTTCTCGGATATTGTCTGGCCGCTTGATGCATCGATGGTCAATTGCTGGCTTGCCGTTGCTGGTACTATTCCTAGGATTTTCTTTTGTGTCTGATACTGTGCTGTATATATTGCAGTGTCTCCTTGTTTTCCTAGAGTCATCGCTGTTACTTGTTGTGTGCCGCTGGCAAAATTATGGTTCTGTTCCAGTGCATCTTTGGGTGATAGTTTTACTGATGCTCCGTCTACTTTCAACCCGTTCGCATCTATTGTTATGTTGCCTGATGTTACGTTTAGATTATCTTGACTTACGACAACGCTCGAAGTGGATGATGCTACTGTAACACTTCCTCCGCTAAGTTCTGTATTTATCGTTACACCTTCCGAAGATGCTGTAGCTTCACCGACTTGTACAGTAGTTGGTGTCACAACGACATTGCTGGCAACATTTTTAACGTCTGAAAAGCTCAAAGTTTTTTTCTGTTCAATTAGATTCTTGATGGTTTCATCAATCTCTTTTCTCAAATCGCTGAGTGCCTGTATTTTTGCGTCTGAATTATTCACCGCCATCGTAGTATCGAGCTTGCTCTTGTAATAATCAACGACATTTCCTGTCGTAACATTCGTCGTTAACTCCAATCCTCCGGAAGAAGTTGACGTCGTCTTGGAACATTCTAGAATCTTTCCAGTACTGTCGCAATTACAATTGACAGGGCATGCAACAAGAGGAGGTCTTGCAGGACAAGTTATAGTTTCGCTATTACAAGTGCAACCAACAGGACAAGTAGAAATCTGAGGAACACATTTCCCGCTAGAAGGATCAACAACAAAACCCTTGTTACAAGCAGTTGTATTTAGTGATGGGCAACTATAGATTGGACATCCACTAGAATCGCGAGCGCCTGTTGGATTTCCACCAATACAAACTGTACAAGTTCCCGCAGATGGAACACATTTTCCTGCTGCGGAATCAAAAAAATATTCCGGAGGGCAGGTAACAAGAGGAGGCTTCACAGGGCAAGTTGTAATCTCAGCAGTGCAAGTACAATCAACAGGACAAGTTGTAGTATTAGTAGAGCCAGAATTCAAAGCGTTTAAGCAGTCGTTTCTATTTTCAAACGTTTGCAATCCGAGATGCATGTATGTTCCGCAGAACTCTTGATAGCTACAATCTTTATTTGTGTTATCGAGCCAATATAACATTTTACAATCAGGTTTGACGCATGTCGCTCCACCTGTAAATCCTGGAGGAGAGTAAGGGACTAGTCCCGAACAACAACTATAGATTGGAGAACCTGGACCACCGACGCCATATGACTTGCCTTCTAGAACACATGCTGTACCAGTATTAGTAGTATTGTCGCTGCCAGTATTAGTTGTCGAACTTACTATTTCACATTTAGAATCTACACATTTAACAATCGATTTTCCATCAATTCCGCTGCAGAAATCAGGACATGCAGCATTTTTATTTACGTACTGATCAGTATAAAATTTTATATTCCCTACAAAACAATCGCCGGATTGTACACTCGTTCCTCCGCATATACAATCGCTATCCATTGTACATAAATTCGTAACAGTAATAACTGCAGGAGGGGTGGCAACCACAGTCGCTACACCTACAATAGAAAATACAAAAACTGCTAAGATCACGAACGATAAACTATTTTTCATGTTAGTGCCTCCAATTTACTATATGCATAAGAAGCCTCGTGTATAATATATATTTAGCGATAGCTTCCAATGACATTGAAACTAACTATACTTTGTGATACCAGTTTATATATTTTACTACCAGACAAATAAAGGGTAAACTTTAAATATCATCGTTCAATCTTGATTGATGTGGCTATGGATATTGTGATTACATTATATCTGAAATGCTAACGGAGAAGAATGGCACTATCTGATAAGAATTGGACGCAGAGTTCCGAAAAAGAGATTTATTCTGAATGGAAAGATACTGAACGATACAAATTCAATCTGCATTCCAAGAAGAAAGTTTATTCTATAGACACTCCTCCCCCATATATCAATACTCCGGTGCATATCGGCCAGGTCACGACATATGTATGCATGGATATGTTCGCGCGATTCAACAGGATGAAAGGCGCTGAAGTGTTATTTCCTCTTGGCCTTGATAGGAACGGCCTTCCGATTGAAATGGCTGCAGAAAAACGTTATGGAATAAAGCTCACAGAGACTCCTAGGATAGAATTCATAGAAAAATGCAGGCAGATGCTTGAAGAATGCTCGCTCGAATCAGTAGAATCATTCCTGCGATGCGGTATAGGATTCAACTCATGGGAAAAAGGGACAGGCATCGGAGAGATATACGAGACAGACAGCGCAGATTATAGGAAATTGACTCAAGACACATTCATAGATTTATGGCATAAGGGATTAGTGTATGAGGATTATAGGACAAATAATTGGTGCCCGGGATGCCAGACAACACTCGCTGATGCAGAGATAGATTACGCAGAGTTGCCAGCATTCTTCAACGACGTAAAATTCAAGGTCAAAGAGACTGGCGAAGATATAATAATCGGAACGACAAGACCAGAACTCATATGTACATGCGAGATGATATGCTACAACCCGATGGATGAAAGATACATTAACCTAGAAGGAAAGCATGCAATCACACCTATATTCGGCAAAGTGGTTCCGATAAAGGCGGATCCTGTAGTCGAGATGGACAAAGGGACTGGCTTAATGATGATGTGCAGTTTCGGAGACGTCACAGATATAAGATTTTTCAGGGATAACGGCCTTAAGGCAACGATTGCAATCAATAAAGATGGTACTTTGAACGAGCATGCAAAACAATTTGCGGGAATGAAAGCAAGAGATGCGCAAAGAGCAATCATCGACGAATTAAAG
>Ga0265322_10000544_pt1 | contig 14498 bp, 34 predicted proteins | sample 41222metaG_FD_193584 | JGI IMG/M metagenome (GOLD analysis project Ga0265322, IMG submission 193584) | Rhizosphere microbial communities from Carex aquatilis grown in University of Washington, Seatle, WA, United States - 4-12-22 metaG | ecosystem: Host-associated > Plants > Roots > Rhizosphere...
ACTTTGGTGGCTCTGGAGGATAAAGTTAACGCTAAGCTAATCGCATTGTGTTTGGCTCTTAATGGAATGATTAGAAAGGATTAATTATGAATAACAAAGGACAATCTCTAATCTCGGTATTGGTATCGGTGGCATTGATGGGCATCATTATGCAGGGAATGATGTCAATGTTTACTGTAGCTTTTAAGCAACAAGCAACGGTGCAACGTAAACAATTGCTAACCTCAACGCAGGCTAATGTAACGCAAAACTTATTGAATTTGGCGGCCTGTAGTGCTACTGTACAATCATTTGCTACTACGCCAGCTATTAAGCTGTCTAACGGTGCTAACTTGCTGGCTGTGGGCTCTAATATTGCAACGGGACTTAACGTAACCGGCATTACCTTAGCTTCTATAGGCTCTCCAGTGGTACAATCTACTACGACTACGGTAGTACCCAACGCACAAACGACTATCAGTCCATGCAGTAGAGATAATGGGGACGGCTCTACAACGGTTACGACAACTGTTTCAACACAACAAGCACAGATTGGATTGACTGCGACCTACGCACCAACAAAACAGAAGTATGTTACAAATTACTTGGTGAATTTGACTTTGACTAATGGTATTATCACAGCATGTCAATAGACCAAAAGTAAAACTCAGGAGTGAATTTTATGTACAAAGCAATTAATGGATGGACCAAAAGTAAAATCATTGAACAGATTTATAAGGGCAACGACGGCTTTCGTTCCTCTAAAAATGGGTACTGCGCCTATCGCGGAGACAAAAATAATGCTTGTGCTGTAGGTTGTTTTATTCCTGATGAAGTGTATAGCGATAATATGGAGTGCTTGAGTGCAACGGGCTTAATCAACAATTTTCCTATTCTCGTAGACCGCGTGCCGTTGCCAGTAGATGGGCTTGAGGCTTTGCAGCTTGTACACGATAGAAACCCTGGCGGTACCGATGTTCGAGAGGCTCTCAAGACCTGGATTAACGAAAACGTAGAGGATTAGTATGAAAAGCATTAAATTCATTAAGATAGGTGAAGTTGTATTGCCAAAGGGTAAATTTGATTATTATGGTTTAAATGATGAGAATGAGGATAACGACAACGGAAATTATTGCGATCAAATTAATGAGTTACAAGATGAATCTGATTTGCTTTTGATAACTCTTCATGATGGAGAAACGTTTTTCGCTGGAGAAACTAACATGCTATTAGGCCTATGCGATGATTGCGTGGAGGACCGTTATAGCGAGACTGTAGCTAAGGTAGAAGGATTTAAGAAAGAGGATTGACGCATTAGGTCAATTCTGGTATTCTTAGAACAGATGGACTTCTCGAAGCAACACCATAGGTTTGGTGAAGTAGAGAGAATACTAAAGGAAAACAAATGCTAGACCAAGAAGTTGTCAACGATCCCTTCGGCCACGGTTACGAGTACCTGGGTATTGTGCTCATCGTGGATGTTCCCAAATTCGGCAAGAAGAATGTGGTGAAGACGTACCAGAGCCTTTTTAATGGTTCAATCGTGCAAATCCATGAAGCTGGATACTATCGACTGCGCAATTCTCCCAATCGTGAGAATCCTTTTCCGGCCTTGGGTGAATGGGTGGTCAATAAATAATGCGTTGCCGTCGAGGTCGAGGGGGATACGACGCTAAAAACTTCCCTCATAAATTTAAAAACAATATGAAACTCATATACACAATTCAGGATTTCCATAGTCAAGGCGAGGGCTTGTTAAACGCATATCAGGCTGCCAATGCAGCCAATGAGAAACTTGCTAAGTGGAAAATCGCTATGGTAGATATGCTTCAGGCCCGCATTGCTATTCAGGAAACTGAGATTGCTAAGCTTAGAAAAGCTTTGAATGTTCTAAAAGAAGTGTGCAATTGTGAAAAACCAATACTAACTATTCACGGTGTACCAATTAAGTATGTACATTCTGTTAGTTGCACGAGCCACATAGCTAGTGTCGCCTTGGAGGGCAAATGAACTGCGAAAAGTGTGGCAATCCCAAAAGTAAAATTCTGCTCTTTCAATTTGAAGAGTGGATTTGTAAGCCATGTGAAGTAGGGGTTGGTCCACCCGCGTATACCGTTTGGTACAACGTTGTTGGTGGTAGCGATACGAATCCTTGGCGCACACTTGAAAAGTGTTTTGTCGATGCTGGTAGTCAATTTCCTTTCGAAATAGAATATCGGCTTGCTTCTACTATATATAATAGAAATAATTTAAAGTGTTACACATTGGAGGATTTGACAATAATTTCCAAGGATGGTATGCAATGGAAATCTCAATCAAATTGTTTTTGGCAGGAAATAAGCAATCAATTTCGCCTATATAAAGGTGAAAAGTGAAATTTCGATTGCTCATACTTCTAATGCTGTGCTCGCAGGCTAAAGCGAATGAGAATGATATCTTACATTTGACTGCGCACGTCGGTGCGTCCTATATCATAAACACTATTGTTTATGGGGTATCTACTAAGATGGGGATGAGCAAGTCAGCCGCTTTTATCGTGTCTGCAGCGGCTACGTTGGCTGTGGGTGCGTTGTATAAGTTTGGTGAGCCCGAAGTATTGGATTGGCGTAGACCAATGCTGGAGAATGCTATAGGCGTTGTAGGCTCTGATGCTACAATTGTGCTATTTAAGTTTTAGGATTGACGCAGCAAGTTATATTTGATATCTTTAATTTAGGAGAACAAATGAGGTTACTCAAGTGGACAACAAACGTATTGATGGTATTAGTTCTCGTTGCTGCTATGGCTGGATTGCTAATGGCGGTAAATTCTAAGAATTTTGGCGAAGTTATTGATGCTATTGTGATGGACATTCCATAGGAGGACGAATGAAATACGATATCCAATATTTCATTGATAAGTTTGAGGCTATTCCGGCAGAGAAGTGGACCAGAGGAGTTGTCTACGATGCTTCCAATGATACTTATTGTGCATTAGGACATTGTGGCATTAGAGAAGCGGGAGGTAGGTGGACCAAAACAGAAGAGGCTAATGCACTAGAGAATATCTATCGTAATAATCAAGGCGCCCAATATTGGCACAGAGATATTGAGGAGGAGGGTGAGATTTATTACTTTTGGCGAGTTAACGATAGGCTTGGAAAAGACAGCACTGATGGTTCGGGTATTAAAGCTGGTGTTATCCGTTGGTTGAAAGAAGAAAAAGAAAGACTTGACGCGTTGAATCAAACTTGATACTTTATAGAGGTCTTAGCAAACGCTAAGTGGTGTGGAGCGAGGGTCGCCTAATAATTGGGGATAGGGAGCTATAAGATGGTCGTGCTCTCTATCCCCTAGGCCAAGGAGAATTTATGAAACTGAATGAAGAACAGGTTAAAGCATTGACAGCATTGGTAAGCTACGTAGCTGTGGATGAGTGCGAGAATGCTGGCGGACGATTCCAAAAGGAAGGGCACATTTGGAATGATATTAGAGTTTTGTACGAATTAGTTTTTGGTATTGAGGATTTGGTAGAATTAGAGGATTCATTTCGTGAGGAGGAAAGTAATGTTCGCTAAGTGTTATTTTTGTCAGAAGCCTAAGGACCAAGATGAATTGGACCAGTGTGAGAGCTGTCATCGTTACGCATGCTTTGATTGTGAAGAAGATTTGCAAGCACACAATTGCTGCAAGTCTACTGGCTTTGTAGTAGAAGAAGATGAGGAAAGAGATACTGCTTGACACGATGAGTTATCTTTGATATCTTAAAGATGGAGGCAATATGAGAATTAATATAAAGACGCTTGTTACTATTCCCTGTATGCTGATAGCGGGATATTGTTTTGGTGGCCACATTGGGCTTGGTATTGCTGCGGTTATAATTACTTTTATTCAATTTCTTTAAAGGGAGAGCGTATGACTGATGCTATTTTTACTGGTTGCGTGCTCTTAGCAGGTTATTGTTTAGGCGGCCAGCATGGCCTTGGGATTGCCGCAATCGTGGTTGCTTTTGCGACTGTTTTTTTATTTTAAAAAGGAGACACTTATGGACTACGGACACTCAATTGTTTTTCACAATCTGAAGGGACCAAAGGGAACGGCAGAGAAGTTGGAGAAGCAAGACCTTCTCGCTCTCAGGGATTGCCAAAGAATTATCAAAGCTTACTATCGCTCTAAGGGTGGATTGTCAGGCTTTAGTGCTCACACGAAGCTTGGGCAATATGGTGGATTGGAAGTCAATGGTGCGGGCGATGAGAGGGGCGATTTGTTTTCTTTGCCTGAACACTTTCGGCAGAACTTTCTCTCTCCCTCAGTTCTCTACTCTGGCATCTTTGTTGCTACATATGGGCTCCCATATGATGTGGTGATCACGGCTTGCTTGGTAACTCTCAAGCACAGGCTTGGTAAGGCTGTTACTATTGAAACCAATGCTGGCAAGGGTGATTTTACCGCAGGGGTAAGGCTTGCTAAGAGGGTTACGGATTTGGCTATCAGTAATCCTATCCCGGCCAATCTATCCAGGGCCGCTGCTTAATATCTGGTGGCTAGGGTGGCGTGCTCTACTCTGAGCATTCCGAAACGACCATCCTAGCCACTAACCCTTGGGAGGAAAAGTGAAAATTCGATACGCTAAACATATGAAGAAGTTAGTTAGGCTTACAGAGAAGTTGCGACTGCAGGCACAAAGCAACGGTAAGTACTACACAACGTATTTAAAGCTTTGCGAAGCAGTTGATGCGGCAGAAAAGAATGTGTTAATTAAATATACGCCTGAAACCAAAAAGGAATGGGAATGATTGAGATAGTTTGGTCTAGCTTGTTTTCATTTACAACCGAATGGGTAAAGAAACTTGAGGCTCACGGTATTATAGCCACAGCCGAGAGTAAGTACAGCATATATGATGCTAAAGAAGAGGATAAGCCCATAATGGATTTGGCTATTGAGGATGACACTTCTCAAACATGGTTAGCTACCCGACACACCTTATTGGTACATGATATTCCTGGGAATTTTGAAGAATACAAGGTTTGGTTGGAAAAGTTTTTAAAAGATATTGACACGCTGCAGCAAATCAGTTAATCTCAATATAAGGAGATTACAAATGAAGCTTTTTGAACATGTTAAAACTTTGGATACTAATGTCGTCGGTGAAACTCAATCGTTTGGTATTCAGGATTGCAGTGTCATCATAGAAATTCTTAGAAATAAGATTTATTCTCATAAAATTCGCACACTTACCCAGGAATATATTTCCAACGCTTTTGACTCGCACGTTGAGTTGGGTAAGAAAGATAATAAGTTTGACATTACCGTGCCGACTGCGTTGAATCCTGTTTTGAAGATTCGCGATTACGGTCCCGGTGTTAATCCCCAGAGAATGAGCCAAGTTTTTATCATGTATGGCAGTTCAACAAAACGCGAAAACAATAATGAAATCGGCGGACTAGGTCTAGGCGCAAAAAGTGCATTTTCTTATTCCGATTCGTTCTCTATTGTTACCTTTGTTGACGGTACTAAGCGAAGTTACGTTGCTCACATTGGAGCTAATAATCAAGGTAGACTTGATTTGGTTGCCGTGGAGGAAACCAAAGAAGAAAACGGTACCGAAATTCAAATCGCAGTGAAACCTTATGATGTTAATAAGTTTCGCGATGCTGTAATGCGAGCTATTTATTTTTGGGAACAAAAGCCCAATCTCAAGGGAGTTACGGATGTTCCTACGCTGGTAAAGGGTTATAGGGTTGGCGATGTAGAGTTTATTAACTCGCAGCTTATCCCGTCTTATGTAGATGAAAGATATGGTACCGAAGCGTTGGCAATCATTTCGGGAATTCCTTATCCGATTGATTATGGGCTTTTGAGCAAGTGTCCTACACTTTACAAGTTAAAGGGCTTTTCTAAGCAAAAGATGCTGATTCATTTGGGCAACGGTGTAGTAGAGGTAGCGGCTAGTCGTGAATCTATTGCCGATTCTGAGAGAAGTATTAAGGCTCTAGAGCAAATTGGACAAAAAGCAGCACAGCAAGTTAAAAAGCATATTTCTGATAGATTTAAATCTGTTAAGACATCTGGTGAGTTTGTAAAGACTTACCAAGAGATGGATGCTTATTTCGATGTTGAAAGTGGGTTTGCTAAATACGGTAACTATCAAATCAACGGCAGTAACCTAGAAAGTGATTTATTTCAAAAGGTTAAAATGACTGAGATTCATTGTCTCGGTAGAGGTCGTCGTAGAGTTGAAAAAATTACCAAGGTTGATTTGGTGGATAAGCACAAACGAATTCCCTTGGAATTGCTTGAGCACGTTTTCTTCAATAATGTGAACGAAAACAAAATTACTCAAAACAAGCGCATCAAGACGCACTTCGAGAAGCACACAAAGATGATTCTCATTGAGGAAATTCCAGCTAATCCCGAATTCTCTCAAGTTATCAGGGATGTTAATGCCAAGGACTTCCAAACGCTTACATTTGTTGTCCTGCCTAAGGCTGCAAGGGTTGTGGTATCAAGGGATAAGCAAGAGTTCTGCCTGCATACACTTAGGTATGGGGGTAGGTTTCATCACACTACTCTCTCTACAAATACTCAGAAGTGGTTCTATGTGCCCATTGGTGTTTCCGGTTGGGAAATGCCTGCAGGCTGGAATAGGAATACTTTAGAAGGGCTAGACGATTACTTGAGAACTACTGGCACTCGCATCTGCGGCGTTGCAAAGCGGTCTCTTTCAATGATTAAGGGCGACCCTAACTTTGCTCCTCTTAAGACGTATCTTGATAAGTATAAGCCCAATAAAGAAGAGATTAGATATGCTAAATATATGGAATCAAAAAATCGTGAGATTGTCCAGGTTTTAGAAAAGCTGAAAGGCATCAAAGATAAGGAATTGGTGGATATCATTGCAGAATACAAAGAATTCAGCCATGTGACATCTGCTGACCATATTCCTAATGCACTTATGACCATTGCAAGGAAGGAAAAAGAGGTAAAAGATTTCGCAGCGCAGGATAAAAAGATTGAAAACCTAATCAAGACAAAGTATCCTTTGGTTGGGGATTACACTCCCTACAATTCAAAGGTACAGGAACTAGTATATTACGTGAATGCAAAATACGAGGAGAAACCATGAAGAAAACTAAGTTGCCCAAGAAAATGAGTACTTTATTGCTGTTAGCCGTGAAAGACCTTTCCAAGGTTGAAAAGCGAAAGGATTATCGAATTGATATGAATGTATGGCATTCTGCTTCCGGGGCTGTTGGCACATTTGGAAACCAAACTAAACAGTGTGCCGTTTGTTTTGCCGGTAGTGTAATCAGCAATACCTTAGGGTTAGATAAAGATAAGACTTATGTCCCTGTCGATCCCTTCGGTGAATGTTTTAGTGACAATATCGAATTTGACCAAGAGACAACCCAAAAACTGTATGCACTTAATTGCCTTAGGCGGGGACTTCTCTTCGCCGCAGCGAGAGAGATGGGCGTCACCTTACCTGGAAATTTCAAAGATTATAGGCGCGTTGTTCAATACAACAAAAGAAATCGGCGTCGATTTAAGCTTCAAATGCGTCAAATTGCTCGTGATTTGAAAAAAGTTGGACTTTAGTATTGACACTATGTGTCAGATTTGATATCTTAAATATAAGGAGATTATATGCACTATCATGTATTGGAACAAAGTATTGTCCTAAACTATCTCGGAAAGACCGTTGTGGTCTCTAAGGGAGATTCGCGATTCGAAGATGTTCTCGAATGTATTCGCAATGGCGATTTGGATAGCATTCCAGCAATTGTGGAAGTCGAAAAGGGTTTCGAAGGAACTGGACTGGAGCTTAAGGATGGTTTACTCTATACGGACGGTCAACCTATTCCATCAGAGTTGAATGCTCGTATCCTCAAATATAAGGATTTGGGACTTCCTTATGAGCCACTGTTGAAATTTTGGGAGAATCTCAAGCAGAATCCTTCTTATAACTCTAGGGCTCAATTGTTTGCCTTCCTCTCACATAATGGCCACCCGATTACGGAGGATGGATTTTTCATAGCGTACAGGGGGGTTACGGCAGAATTTAAAGATAAACATACCGGAACCTTTGACAACAGTGTCGGTGCAGTATGTGAGATGCCTAGAGAGCAAGTAAATGATAATCCAAATGAAACCTGCTCTTCTGGTTTGCATGTTGCATGTTTTGATTATGCGAAAGGTTTTGGTCCGCAATTGGTTGAAGTTAAGGTCAATCCAAAGGATGTTGTTTGCGTACCTACAGATTACTCAGGCACAAAAATGAGGACTTGCCGTTTTGAAGTGGTTGCCGTGGGCGAGAAGCTTCGCACAGAGGCGCTTTATGGTAGGCCTGAGACTGCAGAAGTACCGGAAGAAGCAAAGGAAGAGCCTGAAGAAGAACAAGAATTTGAAGATTATATTTGTGAGAATTGTTCTGCGGATAAAGATGACTTTCATAACTTCTGTCCAGAATGTGGACATGAACACACTGAAGAAGTTTAATTAGGAGGATATATGGAAAAGAAACTTGCAATGAAATGGGTAAAAGCTCTTAGGTCTGGTAAATTCAAACAGAATAAAGAACAGCTTCGAAAGGAAACTGATGATGGTAAGGTGGAATATTGTTGCTTGGGTGTGCTGGCCACTATCTGTAAAATAGAGGAAGATGTAATTGGTACTAATGAAGATTTGAGTGGAGAAGAATTCTCCGCATGTGATGTTAAGGATTGCCTTGGCGCACCAAATGAAGGAAGCGTAAAAGTTAGACGCGGCAAGGGATATTTTGGATTTGATAGTCTAGCTGAAGCCAATGATGGCGGTGCTAGTTTTAGAGCGATTGCTACTTGGATTGAAAAGAATTATAAAAAGCTGTAACAAAGGAGTAAATATGAAAAATATTATAAAGTATTCTAATCGAAAGTTGTATGATAAGGAACTGTCACGTTACGTTACGATTGAGGAGATTCTTACGTTTCCCTTAGGTAGCTTTCGGGTTATTACCCATAAGACCTTTGTGGATGTAACCACGACCACCCTATTGAGTGGACTGATTAAGGTTGGCGTAAACCCAAAAGTGAAAATTGGGGTAATGCAACATATTATCGTAGAGCTTTCTCGATAGGAGGAATTATGAAGAAGTATAATGTTATCATACATTTACAAAATATTCTTTCTCCCAGCGATGATGAGGAAGATATCAAAGAAGCCGTAAAGGAAGCTCTGCAAGAAGCTATTGATGCAGACGATGAAGGCGATGATATTCTGGACTTCACTGCTGAAGAAGCGGACGATGAAGAGGGATGGTAAATGGTCATACTTTTTACACCACTTCTTAAGCTGACTATCATTCCTCTTCTCTTTAGCTTGTGGCTTCTCATTGTGTATAGAGCTACAAGGCCTAGGGTGCTCTTGATTGACGATAAGAGGAATATCAAGGCTACCCTGGTATGTCGAACCTACGATGAAGGGTTGTCGGCTTTGAAAAGTGAAAAATGGCAACTACTCTATTTGGATCATGATTTGGGTTGTTATGATGAGAATGGGAGAGAGAAAACCGGATATGACATCATGTGCTTCTTGGAAGAATATCCACAGTATCTTCCTGAAAAGATTATGATAGTTTCGAGCAATCCGGTAGGTCGTAAGAGAATGCAGGTAGTAATCGATAAACTTTATGGAGATAAATCATGAGTTCACACGTTGCGCCGCTTGACGATGATGATATCGAAGAGCTTATCGTTCTTATTTTGGAAAAACATCCTGAAGGATTGACAGAGAAAGAGATTATAAGGGAGATAGCCAAAGAATTTGGTGTTCTTATTCCCTATAAAGAGGCCAAAAATGATTGAACAAGAATTGAAAGAATTAGAAGAATTAGAAAATAAGTCAACTCCAGCTATTTGGTATGCCCATCCAATAGAGAAACAGGTGCGGGGGCCTTGTAAAGACGGTATGTGCTTTTATAAAGAATATGCTCAGCGAGCGTTAGTCACGAGTGAAGCCGCGCTCGGAGCGAAGGGAAGCGAGGAAGAAAAATGATTATCTTTAAAATTCTAGCCGTAGGGGCATCTATCTTAGGAATGATGATTCTGATGGTGGCAATTTTGTGGGGAAGCTTAGCTGGAGGCTATTATCTCATTACTGAATATCCAGTGCTTGGAAGTATTATGGTGTTTATTGTTTTATCGTTAGTTATAGGTTTTACTGCGACGGAAGGGTACTATGACTGACATTTCAATACCTCCCATAGATGTAGGTGAATTCTACGACATGCTCAATTCGCATGATTGGCTATGGCAATCTCGCGATGATGGACAAGAATATCGAGATGGTGCCGAATGGTATTCGAAATTGCAAATAATTTCTGAACAGTCTGATGAACATAAGAAGTTGTTTAATGATTTTGAAGCTCATGCAAAAAGTGGACCAGAAGATGGGCCAAAGGCGATTCCAAAACCAGAAAGACTTTAAATAATTTGCTGGACAGCAGCAACTCGCTGCGGTATAAAACTAATAGGAGAAGTTATGAAAACAAAAATTCTAATTCTGTTGATGGCTTTTATGTTGGCTTCTTGTAAGCAAGAGACCTTTCAGGGAGACCAACCTAGTTCACAGGGAACGGGTAGCTCTATTGGAGAAACTGGCGCTGTTGGGCCACAAGGTCCGGCTGGACCACAGGGTGCAGAGGGTCCACAAGGCCCTATCGGGTTGACTGGCCCACAAGGTCTTCAAGGATTCATGGGACCACAAGGTCCGATGGGTTTGACAGGATTGACTGGCGCTCCTGGTGCCGCAGGTAAAACGGGTGCTACTGGCGCAACTGGGCCTGCTGGCGCAGCGGGTGCTGTGGGTAAAACAGGAGCCACTGGACTTACTGGTGCAACTGGACTTACTGGTGCAACTGGGCCACAGGGGCCTGCGGGGCTTCAGGGACCGACAGGATTGGCTGGGGTTGCTGGTCCTAAGGGTGAGACAGGGGCGACTGGAGCTACAGGTGCTCAGGGCGCAATTGGTGCTACAGGAGCTATTGGTCCTAAGGGTGAAACGGGAGCAACTGGAGCGACAGGTGCTCAAGGGCCGCAGGGTCAGCCTGGAACTTCAGGAGTAAGTTCTGGCTTGCAGTGTGGTGTTTATTCTATTCTTCCTAGCGATTGGGCCAGCACAGTCAATTGGGCTACGCTGTTTGGGGATGGTACTCTCAAATTCACGACGGTTCTTGCAAACTTTGCGGTGCCTAATGAATCCGACACTGTGTTGTTCACAGGTTTTACGCCTGCTCAGCAAGCGTTGATTGGAGACACAAATTGGGCAGCTGACTGTAGTGGTAAGATAAACATTCCAGAAAGCGGCAATTACACGTTTACCTTGGGTAGTGACGATGGTTCTGAGCTTGCTATTGACAACACCGTGCTCATTAACATCCCACAGATTCAACCTTATGCAACTCAGACTTCTGGAAGTAAATTTCTGTTCTCTGGCGAGCATAAACTAAATCTCGAATATTTTCAAGGCCCTAATACCAATGTGGGATTGACGTTGCAATGGAAGGGTCCTGCTAACGCTGGGCTTGGAACTACTTCAATTGTCCCGGCTAGTGCATTTACACATTAATTTAAAGGAGATAACATGAAAACACTTACTATGATGATTCTGGCAGTTTCGACGATGGCAATGGCTGAGCAATCAAATTCCAATGTTTCTGCGGGAGCATCGGCAAACAATCTGAACTGTGGTACGGTGCATGTGCATTGTAAGCCTACGATTATTTATCGCACAAAGCAGCAAGAAGATAAGGTTAAGGAATTGGAGGCTCAAGTAGCACAGTTTAAAGCTGATATCGTTGACCTTCAGAAAAAATTGCTAGCTGAATCGGCGGAAAATGAAAAGCTGAAGGGTTTGCGAGCACATGATCTTTCTGTGTATAGAAATTATGTAGTTAAATCGCATGAAGTTTTCTATCGAGAAAAGAAAGCAGAAAAAGGCAATAATGCTTTTTCGATTGTCGGTGGGGCAAGTCAGACTGGGCTTAGTGCAACACAGACAGGGCCGACTTCTTTTACTGCTAAGACTTTTTATGAACCTGATTTTGGTCTCATGTACCAACATGATTTTTCATATATCAGAGGGACCGTTGAGGCTACTGTGAACGGCACTGTGCTCTTGGGAGTTGGTATTAGATTTTAGGAGGCGATATGCAAAAAGTAATACGAGATGGAAAAGTCGCAGTTCTTTAATAGGTACGGTGCAGTATTTGGTAGCATAGTTATCTCATTACAGAAAAATTGACTTTATAGGATAAATTATGAACGACGAACTAGGTAAACGGATGAAAGAAAATTACGAACAAAGAACACTCGTGAAGCTTCCGCGTCGTACTTACACCATCATTCGAATCGATGGTAAGGCATTCCACACGCTTACTCGTGGTTTTGATCGTCCTTTTGATAAAGACCTATCCAATATCATGGATCAAACCACAATCGCCCTATGTAAGGGCATCCAGGGCGCCGTATTGGCATATACCCAATCAGACGAGATCTCCATACTCTTGACGGACTTTTCTAGTCCTACAACCGATGCCTGGTTTGACGGTAATATCCAAAAGATCGCCTCCGTCTCTGCATCTATGGCTACCGCAGCATTCAACACAGCAGTGCAGAAACACAGAGAGAATCCTTTGAACCATGGGTCTGATTTAGAAAAGTTCCTAACCAAAAACGGAGAAGTGAAAACTGCATTGTTTGACTCTCGTGTCTTCACGATTCCAGACCATGTGGAGGTTTTCAATTATTTTATTTGGAGACAACAAGACGCTTCGAGGAATAGTGTACAGATGGCAGCTAGGGCTCTCTATCCTCATGCAGTGTGTAACAACAAGAACAACAGTCAATTGCAGGAGCTACTACACCAAAGAGGTGTTAACTGGAATGACTATACTAGCGGTGAGAAGCGTGGCAGAGCTATTGTGAAACAACTTCACCAGATTGCGGTGTCGTGGCCAGGCGCTACTATTGATGCTACCGTAACCAGAGCAACCTGGGTTTCTTATACCGGGGCTAACGGGCTGCCGGAGACACCCATTTTTACCCAAGACAGAGAGTTCCTCAGAAGTAGAATTCCGATAGCATGGAAGGATACTGGCGATGACAAATAAAGGATTCAGAGATTACTATCTAAGAACTATCCTGTCCAAGCCTTCTGGAATTTACTCTTTTGACCAAAAAAGAGAACTTACTCATTCGGAAGTTATAGAGGAAATAAAACTTAGGACACCAACGGGTTTGGAGATAATAGAAAAATTTAAATTTGGTATTCAATCTTTAGACAAAAGGAGAGTAAAATGAAAAAGGTATTTGTTGAATTAAATGAAAAAGAGGCAGACCAAATTCACATTGCTCTTGATGAAAGAGTTGAACGCTTAGACAGTCGTGCTATTGATAAAAAAGAAGGCGAACACAAGGAAGCTATTATTGGAAATCTTAGAGATACCCAAGATGCTCAAAAGAAGATTTCTGATGCTATTAACAAGGCTAAGCCATGATACCGTTTGTTAATATTACTATGCCACCCCCGCTCTTTCCTCAAAAGAAGAAAGATGAAAGTGGCGCAAAGTACTTTTACAGATGTGTCGTGTCAGTCTTAAAGAAGTACAATAGGGGCAAAGTAAGCCCAATGATTTGCCATGAGATAAACAATGAGTTGAAGCGAACACTTTCTTATGTGGAAAGTTGTGGCTATAAGACATGGGAAGGCGATCCTATTCCTGATGCTGGTGCTTACATCAAAATGGATATATTTACCAAACGCGCAGCGGAGCTTGAGGAAACACGATGGATAGATATTAGAAAGATTCCAGGAGCAGAATATTATTCTGGAGGAGAACGTATAAGCAGAGAAGAGTGGAAGAACTTTATAGATTTAGAAAATGCACAGAAAACCAATAAGGAATTTCTCAGGGGTATTCTTATTGTAGATTTCATTGATGAAAAGGGCAAAACCTTTCTTTTTGAGGAATAAATATGGATAAGGTAAAAGAAGAAATAGAAAAAATGGCACAAAGCTTTTATGAAGTAATGGTACATTGTTCTAACTGTGATTTTCATGGAAAGATTAAAGTCAAAAAAGGAATAAGGGTTCACACACAGTCATGTCCGAACTGCGAATGTATAACTTTGTTTAAAACTACTATTTCTGTTGAAGAATGGTCAAGCTCATGACATTCACTACTTATCTTGTTATAGGCCTTATTGTTGGAGAGATGGACCTTCACATAAACAAAGAGGCTAGAAGCAGCGTGATGAGTAGTCCACCAGTTGTAAGCCTATTGGCTAGGCTAATGATGGCCTTTCTATGGCCGTTGTTGGTGGCTGGATGGTTTTTCGATCTATTTATATAAAAATAAAATACTAATTACTTTTCCAGCTTTTCATCTAAATCACTAAAGCTGAGTCTGCCCCCAGTGCGTTTTTCTTCATCAGGCTTATCCTTTTTGGAAAGTGTTTTTTTGGTGAGTCGTTCTTGTTCTCGCCTCTCTACTATGGCAG
>Ga0265322_10000546_pt1 | contig 14476 bp, 14 predicted proteins | sample 41222metaG_FD_193584 | JGI IMG/M metagenome (GOLD analysis project Ga0265322, IMG submission 193584) | Rhizosphere microbial communities from Carex aquatilis grown in University of Washington, Seatle, WA, United States - 4-12-22 metaG | ecosystem: Host-associated > Plants > Roots > Rhizosphere...
AAGCGTATTATCCAATAATATACATAAATTCTTTTTTATTCGCAAGAGAGAAAAGCTATGGGTAGTGTTACAGTTTGAATTAGAGCAATCGACTCAGTGAAAACTATGAGTGAAATAAAGATAGAGGCACGCATAGATGAGACCGGCTACAATGGTTATGATTAATTTCGCCTTCCAATGCTTCGCATATTTAACATTATTCATGCCGCTTTCTTCTGTGTTGTCGTGCCCCAATTTAACAAATCTTCCCACTTCCGGGCTATTGCGGATTTCCAATCCAGTACCCATTTTCAAATGCTTCGAATAAACCTTCTGCGTCGTGCTGTGCTTCAGAAACCTGATCGTATGTACCAAGTGCAACGCGAAAATGTCCGACTGCCTGCACGACAAATGAGTGATACCCGGCTTCATTCCAACGACCGACCTCTTCAGCCGCCGGCTCACGATCAGGGTACGAAGCAATATAAATTGTGTATCGACTTGTCGGAAGAGAAGACGATGTTTGTGGCTGTTCAGTTAAAGAAGAAGATGAAGCACCTGTATTTTGTGAACCTTGCGGAGCACCATTTGCCAGGGGTCTCGAAGATGGAACCTGCGATGCCTGTTGAGTATTTTGATTACGCGGATTCATCGAAGAAAAAAGATACACCAGAAAAACAATCGACGCCAACACCACCAAAATAAAAATAGTTATCACGACATATTTCGTGGTTACCGATTTTTGAACGGGCAGATGGCCGATCGGCTGAGTTTTAGGTTTCTCAGTACGGACGACTTCTTCTTTGTCTTGATCGTTGACATTCAGGGGCATTGCGACGAACTCTCCTATGTTCTAATGTACGACAGATTTTTCTTTATGTCAAGCCCGATCATGTCAGAAATTCGCATCATGAAATGATAATTTTCAATACTATCGCTGTAAAAAGTCCGGTGAGGGAACAGCAAAGATTGACGACATCATTATTGATAAATGTTTTCCCCCGAACCTGTCGAGCGGGAACATGGCAGTGAATTTCTCGTTCCGTCGTTCGACCGCAACAAGCACATTGATATTGCTTCTGAACCAAAGCGCCGAGAATGCTATCGACGAAGCTTCCGATAATTCCCGCAGACAGTATGATGACGACATACATCACGCGGGATCCGGATTGCCATGGGAGTCCGCAAAATATGATACAAACCGACCCCAGCCAACCGCCGAGGGTTCCAATGATTGAAACTGCGCCGGACGTTCCGGCTTCCACTTTCTTCAACGTCGTCAGGAGAATCGGTTGACCGGAAGATAAGATTCCTATCTCTGTTGCGAAAGTATCTGCAGTCACAGCTGATAAAGCGCCGAGATATGCGAGATAGACCGTTTCCTGATCGATACACTTCCATACGATGACAAGTATACCTCCGATTCCCCCATTCACCAGCACCTGGATAGCGTCCCGTTTCGAATCTTTCTCAAACAATTCGACAATGTTCGATCGACGTGTCTGAACAAATTTCGAAAGGATACTTGCAGGCAAAAAAAATCCGAGCATCGGAACCGTCCACTGCCAGCCGCCTAAACCAAATGTCACAGCGCCGAGAACACCGGCAGCAGACGCACCGCTTTTGGATAAGAAACGAAAACGGTGGGAAATAAATCCTGCCAAGGCACCAAAGACCACTCCGGCAAAAATTTGGGATGCCACGTTCGATATTTGTTGTTACTGGGAGATGGGTTCGATAACACCGAATGGAGCCGAAACCTGTTTGATGATCGCATGCATCATCACGGTAAGCAATAATTTTGGACTGCCCGATAATTTCAATTCCCGATCGGTTTCCAGTAAAACATGAAAAATATTTTCCATTGCATTCGGATCGAAATTCCGCGCAGCCGCACGGTAATCGTTTAAGAAAAACGCACTCACGCCGATTGCAGAAGCAAGCTGGTATTCGTTCGCAATTTGTGATTGCAATTCCTGAAGAAGCCAGACTTTTTGGAAATATCGTGTCAACATGACGATCATGCCGACTGCTGATTCACCGGCATCCAGCATGCGCTCGGTGATCTCGAGTGCATCAGACAACGATTTTTGTCCTATCTTTTTCTGCAATTCAAAAATATTGTATTGTTTCGACATCCCGACGGATGCGTTGACATCAGCAACATCGATCGTCCGTTTATCGCCGACATAAATGAACAATTTATCGATTTCATTTTGGATTTCCCGGAGTGACCGGCCGACATGTGCCTGAATGAGCTGGGCAGCTTCAGCGGTAATCGTTTTCCCGAGCATTTTCACACGGGTGATTATCCATGTCGGAATGTTGGATTCATACAACTGTTTACATTCAACGACAATCGCATACTGCTGGAATGCTTTAAACATTTTCTGGCGAAAATCCGGCTTAGCGGAAACGAATACAGCCACTGTCGATAAAACCGGATTTTCAACAATCGACATCAGGAGTTCTTTATTCAGGATACGGTCGAATTCCCGCACGATGACAATGCGCCGTTCCGTCATCATCGGAAATTGTGAAATGAGAGAAACAACGCTTTTTGCATCGATACTGCTTCCGTAGACGACATCGAGATTAAAATTTCGTGTCGATTCGTCAACTCCGGCTTTTATTAAAAGATCGATCGATTGATCGATAAGAAAATCTTCATCACCATAAAAAAGATAGAGCGGCGAAAACTGTTTCTTCCGAAACGATTCTTCGACACTGTCGATTGACGGCCCCTGTGCTTTAGTTTTGCCCATGATAACAATATGCCCGTTGTATTCTCGAAACAATACAACGGGCTGAAGTTTATGATGATTACTTAATAGTAATTTTTTTCACAAGAATATCCACTTTCGGCCTGCCATCCGTCGGACCCATTCCGGGAATGATATCAACCCCGCCGATTTTATCGACGACATCCAAACCTTTTGTCACTTTTCCGAAAATCGTATAGCTATGGGGAAGCCCGACATCTTGCAAACAAATGAAAAACTGGCTCGTATTGCTGCCCGGTCGTCCCGTATTTGCCATCGCAAGCACGCCTTTTTTATATCCTGCTTTATAGCTTGGCGTGTTTGGGTTTAACTCGTCTTCAAAAGGTTTCCCCCAGATGCTTTGTCCGCCGGTTCCCCATTCGTTCATCAGCTTCGCGTCTTTTGATTTATCATCGCCGGTCTGGAGGACAAATCCTTTCGCAACACGATGCACTCTCTGTCCGTCAAAAAATTTCTTCTGAGCAAGCTTGATGAAATTCTCCGTAGTTTTCGGAGCATCATCCGTATACAATTCAAACTCGATCGTGCCCATGGATGTTTCCATCACGCCGATTTTCTTTTTTCCTTCACTGCTGTGCATTGTAACTTTTTCTCCTTTTGGTTTTTCAATGTGCAATGCTTTTGTGGTATCCTGCGCTACGCCTGCCATGACAAAAGCAAACAATAATGCAACGGTACCGGTGAATGAACGACAGATTTTCATACGATCTCCTTAAAATGATTGATGATGATTTAAAAAAAATAACTTAATCCGAATTTAATGCCGACACTGATAAAATTCATTTTGACATTCGATCCGTACGAAGTGTTGATAAGGACATTCCCGTCCGAATCTTTTAATGTCCCAAGAATATCATCACGCACATCAGCACCAATGAAAGCAAATAAATGATCATCGAAAGCAGTATTTCCCTCGGCATCAAGTTTTAATCCAATCCCTTTTGCCGAATACGAAGGATGCCCGGACGGATAATCCTGATTGAAAGAAGCCATGTGATATCCTCCGCCTCCGCCGAATTTCAGTAAATATCCTTTGCCGGTGATGATGCGGTGAAGAATGATCGACGGCATCTGGACATTATAGGAATACGAAAGAGCGATGCCCGACTGCGGAATATTATATGAATTGACGAGAGAAGAATATTCCAATTTCACTCCCCATTCATCGGCAACCTGAATTTCTGCGGCTCCGAAAAATTCTCCGGCAGTGGCAAACCGGCTTTGGTTCGTTCCGTTGCTGATAAAATCGACGACATCGCCGACGTTAATCATGGTCACGCCGATTCCGCCGGAGATGCCGTAATACCGATGGTTGAATGAAAGTGAATCGGGATCACCGAAGCTGACTGTTGTATAACCAACCACCAACAAAACCAGCAAACAAAATTTATGAGCCATGAGGAATTTCTCCGGTCACCGTATCCAACATATCATCGGGTTTCGAAAATTCTGCAAGATGAAGTTTATCTTTGATGAAATAAAAAATACCGACAATCATTGTCGCAATAAATCCCACAGCGTGAGTCACGGCGGCGTAACTCCGGGAAACTTCCTGATCGACGCCGTACAATTTTGTCATGGTTTCGATCACAAAATAATGATACGAACCGGTCGCTCCGGGCGTGGGAAGCATGAAACCGATCGCCGAGATCGCTTGAATAACGAACGCAGCGTTCCAACCAAGATGATACTGTTTCGGCAAATCGAATGCAAACAACGGGAAATACATCATCACAATATAAAACACCCAGATCCAGATACTCAAAAAAACAATCATGAAATAACTTTTAGCATCCTTCAAAAATAAAAATCCGTCGAGAAACGAATGGGCAATGCGCTCAATGGCACCTGCACGTTTTTCCGAAAGCCATTGTGTCCCGAACCGGACAAGGCGAATGACGATATCTCTCCGAATCATCAAAAACACAAGGCATGCAAGAGAAACAAGCGTGACAACGGAAATCCAGATACTCGTTTCCTCGAACCAGGGAAATATTTGCGTCAGCGGTCCGGAATACATGACCGGGATTAATGCGATGACGACCATGAACGACAGCAGGTCGAAAATCCGCTCCACGATGATCGTACCGAACGCCGCACTGCGTGACACTCCTTCCAGTTTTCCGATCGCATAGGGTCTTGCAATTTCTCCGGCACGCGGCAAAACATTGTTCATCATGTAACCGACGATCGTCGCCGAAAACAGGTTACGAAACCGTAATTCCGATTTGACAGGCCGGAGAAAATATTTCCATCGCCACGCACGCAACATGTGGCTGATCATCAGCGGCGGAATGATGGCAACGATCCACCAGTAATTTGCACGGGAAAGAATTTGCCAGAGACTGGCGAAATCGGTTCCTTTGAATGCAAAATACAAAAAGCCGAGCGTGAGAACGATGCTGAAAAAATATTTAAGTGCGGTCTTCAAGCGGGACAATTCATCGTAAATCGATCACGTCAACACCGGCAGGCGCATCAAAATGGAACTGCGTATCGGCAATGCCGGTATCCATCCGTACATCATTCACGTCATACGTCCAAAGATTTTCGCTCGCATCGAATACCTGGATTTTCTTCATCGTCCAGCTATCGGTATCGACCCACACTTTCATCCATTTCATATTCATTCTGGATTTTTTCGGGAGGAGTTTCAGTATCGTGAGATCGTGATCACCATGCTTTTCCTTCCCGAGAATCGCGGCGGTATAATTATCGGGAAGATTCGTCAAAATTTTATCCGGTGAAAACGATTGGGGATCACTTTTGTACTTGTCGATAAACACCTGGTTATTCGCTTTGTTGAATGTCCAGACGGTCGTTCCGTCGGTAACGATGGTTTGCTGTTCCATTTCAATGCGGTACTTATTTCCCTTTTTCATCACCAGCGTGCCGCTGAACGTTTGAGTATTCTGTGTCACGGCAAATTGAACATTCTGCACAAAACTGATGGAGATATCCTTGACATCGTCATATTTCTTTTGCAAAGAAGAAACAATTGATTCCGCATCATCGTCGGCATAGACGGACACGATCGGGAAAAGCAACAAGACCATCAACAATAATTTTCTCATAAGCGGTATTCGATTATTCCAGGGTTTGCAAAATACGGTCAAGCTGTTCATCGTTTTCAACCAGCACGAGGCGGGCTTTGCTTCCGTCAAACGGACCGACGATGCCGGCAGCTTCGAGTTCATCGACAAGCCGTGCCGCACGGGAATACCCGACCTTCAGTCGCCTTTGCAGCAAGGAAACAGAACCCTGCTGATGCCTCACGATCAAACGGGCGGCATCTTCGAAAAACTCATCACGCGAACCGGAAGATTCACCAAAGCCGGAACGTTTTTTCTCAAGAATCGACGGCAAATAAAACGGTTTACTGTATCCTTGCTGTTTGGCAATATGATCCGTTAACCGTTCGACTTCATCTGAAGATATAAACGCATTTTGAATGCGAATTGGTTTCGGTGTGCCTGCCGGAAGATACAGCATATCGCCCGCGCCGAGAAGCTGTTCGGCTCCGTTCATGTCGAGAATTGTGCGTGAATCCGTTTTTGATGAAACCTGGTAGGCAATACGCGCAGGGAAATTCGCCTTGATGACGCCGGTGATGACATCGACAGACGGACGTTGTGTTGCCAGTACGAGATGAATACCGACGGCACGGGCAAGCTGGGCAAGCCGGGCTATCGGCTCTTCGACCTCGCGTGCGGCAGTCATCATGAGATCGGCAAGTTCATCGATCACAACGATCAAATACGGCATGAGGGAATGAATAACCGTCTCGGAGCTTTTCAACCGCCCCGACTTCAATCGCTCGTTATAATCCTGAATATTCCGGACGCCGGCAGAGGCAAGCCGGTCGTATCGTTTTTCCATTTCCATCTCGACGCCTTTGAGCGCGTTTACGGCATGATCGGGCGATGTAATAATTTCCTGATTGATGTCCGGCGAAATAGCAAGGAAGTGATATTTCAATTTTGCGTATTGCGTCAACTCGATTTTTTTGGGATCGATGATGACGAATTTCACTTCGGATGGATGAAGCCGGAACAACAGACTTGCCAGAATGGTATTGATACCGACACTTTTTCCGGAACCGGTCGATCCCGCAATCAACAAGTGCGGCATCTTCGAAAGGTCATCGGTGTAGACATCACCGGAAATCGTTTTGCCGAGAGCAATCGGCAGGTTCGCTTTTGCCTCGCGGAATTTTGCCGAATTCAAAACGCTCCGCAAATGGACCGTCGAAGGATTATGATTAGGAATTTCCACACCGACCGCACTTTTTCCGGGAATCGGAGCCATGATGCGAATTCCTTTTGCCGCAAGAGCAAGTGCAAGATCATCGGCAAGACTGACGATGCGGCTGATCTTCACTCCGGAAGCAGGCACAAGTTCGTAGAGTGTCACCACCGGTCCCGGCGTTACACTGACACTTTCAATTTCTACTCCAAAATTAGAAAGCTTCGCGCGGACAAGCTCCGCGTTTGCTTTTAATTCTTCATCCGGAATCGTATCGGATTGCCGCGGTGAATCGAGCAGTTCGACAGACGGAAAAACATAATCGATCTCTTCTCCCTGTTCGATCTGTTTCGATGCCGATTCCGGCAACGGAGCGGTAACAAGTTCTTCGTGCTTTTTTTCCTGAATATGCATTTTCACCGGCACAGGTTCTTCCCTGCCATCCGGTTCGTCCGACAGCTCTTCCAATTCCGGAAATTCCGGTTCAGGTTCGGCGATAAATTTTTCTCCCGCGTGTGCCAACGGTTCCTCTTCCGGAGTCTTGTTGATCATGACATCCGATTCGTCGGACAAATCGAGAATTTCAGAATGCGGTTTTGGATGAAAAAGTTTTGCGGACAAAAATGCCCACACCGCCGACAATCGCTCAAGGGATTTATGAATATCAAGATCGATGGCAAGAATGACCGTAATGCATAAGCCGGTGAAGAGAATGATGGATGCACCGATGGTTCCGAGGAGTTTGGTCGATACCTCCGCGACAAAAGCGCCGACGACTCCACTCCATTCTTTATCGATATCCTCAACAATAAGATTCGCGACACCGAAGATCGAGGACAAGAGCAACCCGAAGATGATCGCATAATTGGTGAATGTCGCTTCACGACCGATCGGTTTTTTTCGCAACAAAACCCATCCCCACACCATCATAAAAACGGGAAGAATAACAGATGCGTATCCGATCGTGTCATTGATAAAGAAATACGCAACAAAAGCGCCGATCATGCCGAGATGATTGTGCAATTCGCCGGCAAGTCCTTTGACTTGCTCGTTGAACGGAAGGCGAAGGATATCGAACAGGGAAAGTTTCTCAAGAACGATTTCATCCTGCTTCGAGTAACTCAGGATGCTCAAGAAAGCAATGAATCCCGCAACGATGATAACAATGGCAAGGATGTGCCGTCTCCGCCCGGGGTGCGATCGGCGTTGTGCGGTTTTTTTTGCGGGAGTATTGGAAATATTTTTTACTTTTTCAGCCATCTTTCTCTCAACGCATCGTGGAAAAGATGTTACGCCGCCGGTTTTTTTCCGGATCGAAGAATATTTCCGACAAGAGTCGGGAGAGCATCCATGGAATCAATTTCCGAGCATACTTTGAGATCATCTCCGAAGCCGATCGATGTGAGATATTGTCCATGTTCGGAACTTTTCAGCATTTTCAGAATATTCTTACCGAATGTTTTGTCGAGCGTGGATGCGGCGACTGCGGCATCATCGAGAACGAAATCCGATTTGTAATTTTTTTCCAATTCGTTGATAATTCTGCCGGCACAGACGGCATCTTCGAGACAAAAATGATTTTCTTTCCCCGCGCAAATGATCATAAAGTCGCTTTCCAGTTCCCCCATAAATTGAACAACGGGCCGCATATTCACAAAACCTGCCACGACAAGGTGCTGGGCATGCTTTCCTTTGACAATCGCGACCGAACCGTTCGTCGTCATCAGGATAATCGATTTTCCTTTAACGACTTCTTCGGTGTATTCCGACGGAGAATTTCCGAGATTGAATCCCTCGATCATTTTTGCATTACGTTCACCGGCGCGGAGCGTCACGTCTCCGAACAAACTGCCGGAAATCTTCACTGCATTCTCGACGGTGCTGACGGGAATAATTTCCTTTGCTCCATGATGCAGAGCGGTGACAATCGTCGTGCTAGCCCGAAGGACGTCAATGATAACGATGTTTTTATCCTTCAACTGCATCTCATCGAGATGGTTCGGCGTGAAATGGACTTCAATATGAATTTGTTTCTTTTGTTGCATGTTTTTCATTTTTGAATGAACGGCATTTTTACAATTTTTCCTACGACAGATTTTCCGCGGATCAGAACGGCAACCGGTGTTCCCGCCTGCGCAATATCCGATCGGACATATCCCATGCCGATTCCTTTTTCGAGAATGGGCGAGACGGTTCCACTGGTGACGGTGCCAACCGGCGCAAGATTATCATGAATCTCGTAGCCATGACGAGGAAACGCACGTTCTTCTTCCATCACGAATCCCACAAGTTTCCTTTTCAGGCCGTCTTTTTTCGTTTTCAGAATCGCATCCTTACCGGAAAAATTTCCTTTATCGAATTTCGTAATCCATCCTAAACCGGCTTCCAGCGGATTCGTCGTCTGGTCGATATCGTTTCCATACAGACAAAATCCCATCTCGAGGCGAAGCGTGTCGCGTGCACCCAAACCGATCGGCTTGATGGAAAATTCTTTTCCGGCTTCCATAATTGCATTCCAGACTGTTTCTGCCGTAGCAGCCGACGAATCAAAATACAATTCAAATCCCAATTCCCCGGTATATCCGGTTCTCGAAATGATCATCTCTATTCCGGCAATTTTTCCCCTGGTAAACGAATAATACACCAACGATGAAAGATCGACAGAAGAAATTTTTTGAAGTGTCGCGAGTGACTGCGGACCTTGAACGGCAAGCAGCGAGATGCTATCGCTCTTATCGACAAGCTGAACGTCAAGCGTGCCGATTTGGGATCGGATCCATTCGAAATCTTTTGAAATATTGGAAGCATTCACGACCAGCATGAACCGGTCACCGAGATTATAGACCAGCAAATCGTCGATGATGCCGCCATCCGGATAACACATCGCCGAGTATTGAATTTTCCCCGCTGTTAACTTCGATGCATCGTTCGTCGTTACCTGCTGGACAAGCGCACATGCATCTTTTCCGGAAATTTCAAACTCACCCATATGCGACACGTCGAACATTCCGACATGGTTCCGGACAGCTTTATGTTCTTCAATGATGCCGGCATATTGAACAGGCATTTCATAGCCGGCAAACGGCACAATCTTGGCTCCCAGGCGTTGGTGAATCGGGAAAAATGCGGTTCGTTTCATGAAGTTTTTTGCTGAGATTTTTTCCAATCGGCGAGAAAGCGTTCGAGGCCGATATCGGTTAACGGATGTTTGATCAGTTGTGTGATGACGTTGTACGGCATCGTCCCGATGTGCGCGCCCATCAGCGCCGATTCGACAACATGCATCGGGTGGCGGATACTGGCGACGAGCACTTGTGTATCAAACCCATAATTACGGTAGATCGTCAGTATCTGCTCGATCAATCCCATCCCGTCGGTGCTGATATCATCGAGTCTGCCGACAAACGGACTGATAATATATGCGCCTGCCTTCGCGGCAAGCAGTGCCTGATTCGGCGAAAAACATAACGTCACATTTGTCCGGATGCCTTCCGATTTAAATCGTTTCACCGCTTTCAATCCGTCTTTCGTCAACGGAACTTTCACGACGATGTTATCATGAATTTTTGCAAGGTCGCGGCCTTCCTTCAGCATGCCGTCGAGATCGGTTGCAACCACTTCGGCACTGATATCTCCGTCGACCACTGCACAGATTTCTTTCAGAAGCTGTTTAAATTCTTTTCCTTCTTTGGCAACCAGGCTCGGGTTGGTGGTAACACCATCGATAACGCCCATGCTGGCGGCTTCAGTAATTTCGGCAAGGTTCGCCGTATCAATAAAAATTTTCATTCATATTCCTTTCATCAAAAATTATATTGGTCCGTCACATCTTTATTTTGTTTTGGAGATGTGAAGCGGAATTCCGCAAGCGGTGTTTTTGAATCTTCCAGTAATTTAATGCCGATCAAATATTTGAATTTCATTTTCGTCAACCGGCTGATCGTTCCCTCTTTTAAATAAGCGCCGATGGACGGATGAACGGTGAGTTGTAGCCGCATTTCGTGTGTTTCCGTTTTGAACCTCCGGATCCAGCGTTCAATATGATTCACAATGCTCGATTTGGATTGGACGATGCCGCCGCCGCCGCAGACCGGGCACGGCTCGCTGAAACTTTGGAGAATATTCTGCCGGATGCGCTGGCGCGTAATTTGGGCAAGCCCGATTTCCGTCATCGGAATGACCGTCACTTTTGCACGATCTTTCCGGAATTCTTTTCTCAACTCATCGTAAATCTTCTTCTTGTTCCGCTCATCATCCAGGTCGATAAAATCGATCACAATAATGCCGCCGATATCCCGCAGACGCAATTGACGGCACACTTCCCGCGCCGCTTCGAGGTTGGTGCGGAGAGAATTCAATTCCTGTTCGCGCTTTGCCGCATACCTGCCGCTGTTCACGTCGACCACGAGCATGGCTTCGGTCTGTTCGATGATGATATAGCCGCCGCTTTTCAGCCATACTTTTCTGCTGAGTGCGGTGGCAATTTCTTTTTCAACGCCGTAGACATCGAATACCGGTTCCCGCTTGGAATACAATTCGATTTTTTCGACAAGCTGGGGAGAAACCTGTTTGACATAGGTGCGGATTTCTTTATACAATTTTTTCGAGTCGACGACAACGCGCTCAACGGAGTCGGTAAAGAGATCGCGGATAACGCTCGATGTCGTCGCCATATCTTTGTACATGAGCGCCGGCGCTTGCTCGGTCTTGATATTCTTTTCGATGTCACGCCACGTCTGTATCAAACTTTCCAGATCCTGCTTCAGAGAATTCTCATCCTGTTCCTGCGCAACCGTACGGATGATGACACCGAATCCTTCGGGAAGCATACTGCGAACGATTCTCCGCAGCCGGCGTTTCTCTTTAAAATTCTGGACCTTTTTCGAAACTCCGATCTTTCCGTCGAATGGCAAGAGGACGAGGAATCGGCCAGGCAAGGAAATTTCGGATGTGACACGGACACCTTTTTTTCCGACCGGTTCTTTCGTGATCTGGACAAGAATATCCTGTCCGCGTTTCAAATCCGGTATGGGAAACTGCCTGTTGTTTTCGCGGGCGGGCTTGCGCTGCGGTTGTGTTTGAACCGGTGGTGCCGGTGCGGGAGCGGGAGCGACACCAGTTTCCGTGCTCGATGAAGGTACCCGGACTTGGGATGGTTCGTCGTCGTCAGTGTCATCACTCGCATCGGTATCGACGTCGGAATCGTCATCGCCGATCAGTGAAGCATAGTCACCGAATGAACTTCCGATATCGGAAAAATGAAGAAAGGCGTCCTGTTTGAGACCGAGATCGATGAAAGCTGCCCGAATCCCGGGCATGACTTTGGCAACTTTCCCCATGTGAATATCGCCGACCATTCGCTCTTTTTCGGGGGTTTCGACATAGAGCTCGGCTAATCGCTTATCCTCCGTTATCGCAATGCGAATTTCGTTCGCAGTGGCATTGATAATAATTTCTTTTCGCATAAATAATATTTCGTTCCTCCGAACCCGGCACTAATGGAGAAATCTTCACAACACAGTATCCCGGATTCAACAATGAATTGGTAAAACTGCAACGACGCCTGCGGTTCGATGCCGCGGCGAAGTCCCGGAACGAAGCGAGTAAATTTCCTCTGGAAGGAGAAAAAATTGTATACATGATAACGCTCAGAATCGTTAACCAAAGACTTGTTGCGAAATGAATTAGCATGATAGAAACACAAAATTCGGTGTATTTTTAAACACTTTACTTGTACTACCTACCTTAAGGTATGAAATTCTAACATTTTATGCAACATCTAAATCGAAATGAATTTCGTGAATTGCATCACATCCCTATTGAATAGACTTGGATATATTGATACCATTGTGTGTTGAAAAAGACGTCGATACTAAAAGAATAAAGAGGAAAACTATGGGTTCCGGACAAATGTTATTGACAGGTGCCGCTCTTGTGCTGTTAATGACCGTATTGCTGTCGTTTTATAGATCATCTGATAGTACGCAAAAGGCTATCGTTGAAACTAAAATGGGTATAACAGCAGTTGCCCTCGCTTCTTCCATTATCGAGGATGCACAGGGTCAGTCCTTTGATGAAACCACAGTGGCTGCCGCCGATACTGCGTTGAGTCAATTGACAGCCCCCGGCAGTCTCGGGATGGAAACCGGCGAGAGCTATCCAAGTAAAATCGACGATTTCGATGACTATAATAATTTAACCACTACTGTTGTGGATTCAATGGGAGGTACATATACAGTAAATTGCAAAGTGGTCTATGTCAACCCATCGAACCCTGACCTCACATCGGGTACCGCAACATGGCACAAAAAACTTACGGTTTATGTCTATAGTCCACAAATGGTAGATACCGTTCAGGCACAATTCATAATGAGTTACTGGTATTTCAGATAGGAGATGATGAATCATGGGCAGTAGCACAATGATTGATATCGTCGGATCGTATATTATTGCAGGAGTTCTGCTGACATTCATGCTGAACTTGGACCGCAACATAACCCAGGCAAATTATACATCAGTAAACGACGTTATTGTTCAAACAAATATCGTTAACGCTGCAAAAATTATTGAGACTGATTTCCGGAGAATCGGCTATTGTGCCAACCCCGATGCGATCATAGATCCTTCTAAATCAATTCTGTCAGCGACGCAAAATGGAATAAAATTTATTTCCGATGTTAACGGTGATGGCAATGTAGATACGGTAACATATTCCGTCGGGACAGCCGCAGCACTAACACAAACACGCAACCCAAAAGACTTCATGCTCTATCGCACAGTAAAAACAGGAGCGTCAACCAGTACCATCGGATACAGTATTGGTCTCACACAATTCCTATTTGCCTATTATGGTACACAGAACGATTCTCTTGCATTTCCAATTGATGTAGGCAAGGTCTACGAAATGCGTTTGACGATGCAACTCCAAAGTCCTTTCGCCTATGATACAATCTATTCGTATTCATATTGGCGGGAAATGCGCCTTGCATCCCGCAATCTAAAAAATCGTTAAGGAGATAGAACAATGGGAAAATGGTCTCTGCTCATGGTTTTGGGTTTTTCATTGGTTGTTCTTACTATCATGCCAAGGGTAAACTGGCGTGTAAATGAGGCGTTTCGAAATTTTGTCGGCTACCAGGACACATCGGTAGCACGTAACATTGCGGTCAGCGCGGCAAACATGGCGGCAAATATGGTTTTTGAAAGCCCCTCAGGTACTATGTGGACGACGGGGTTTCCTTCCACAGCATTTAATGGAGGAACTTTCACGGCTGCCATTTCTAAATTGACGGGAATTGATTCGTCAGACTATAAAATTCTTGCTGTCGGAAATTATCAAGCCGCTAAAGAAACCTGTACGGTCATCTTAGAACCCGGCTCGTTTGCAAGATTTGCCTATTTCTCGAATATAGAAGGAGCCATCCAATGGGCAACCCAAGACACGGTTTGGGGACCGATGCACACACAAT
>Ga0265322_10000548_pt1 | contig 14447 bp, 10 predicted proteins | sample 41222metaG_FD_193584 | JGI IMG/M metagenome (GOLD analysis project Ga0265322, IMG submission 193584) | Rhizosphere microbial communities from Carex aquatilis grown in University of Washington, Seatle, WA, United States - 4-12-22 metaG | ecosystem: Host-associated > Plants > Roots > Rhizosphere...
GCCAAACCTCGCCGTCGATATGAACTCTTGGGCGAGATCAGCCTGTTATCCCCGGAGTAGCTTTTATCCTTTGAGCGATGGCACGTCCACATGCTACCATCGGATCACTAAGTCCTGCTTTCGCACCTGCTCGACTTGTAGGTCTCGCAGTTAGGCGCTCTTATGCCTTTACACTCGTCGCATGATTACCAACCATGCTGAGAGCACCATTGAGAGCCTCCGTTACAATTTAGGAGGCGACCGCCCCAGTCAAACTACCCGCCTGGCAGTGTCCCTGTACCGGATTCACGGTACGAGGTTAGAAGCCAAACAGAGCAAGGGTGGTATTTCACTGACCGCTCCATCGAGGCTAGCGCCCCGACTTCAAAGCGTCCCACCTATGCTACACATGCTTTGTCCGGATCCAATGCCAAGGTATAGTAAAGCTTCACGGGGTCTTTCCGTCCATATGCGGGTAACCGGCGTCTTCACCGGTACCACAATTTCACCGAGCCCATGGTCGAGACAGTGACCAAATCGTTACACCATTCGTGCAGGTCGGAACTTACCCGACAAGGAATTTCGCTACCTTAGGACCGTTATAGTTACGGCCGCCGTTTACTGGGGCTTCGGTCGCAAGCTTCGCCTTGCGGCTGACCCGCTTCCTTAACCTTCCAGCACCGGGCAGGTGTCACACCCTATACGTCCACTTGACGTGTTAGCAGAGTGATGTGTTTTTGTTAAACAGTCGCTTGGCCCATTTCACTGCGATCCCGTCCAGCTTCGGGGAGTAAATCCCCTGACCAGTCGGGACACCGCTTATTCCGAAGTTACGCGGCTAGTTTGCCGAGTTCCTTAACCATGGCTCACTCGAGCACCTTAGAATACTCTTCTCATCTACCTGTGTCGGTTTACGGTACGGACTGCCTGCAATCTCCCATACGAAGTTTTTCTCGGCAGCTTGATTAGGATCAGTTTGTTCCCTTGCGGGATCCCATTCGGCTCTCGGCGATGACTGGGATGCGGATTTGCCAACACCCCACGCCTACAACCTTAGACCGTCTAAGCCAACAGACGGCTGATCGTTCACTCCTGCGTCACTCCTTATGGTCAGACGACTGCAAACAGGTACAGGAATATTTAACCTGTTTTCCATCGCTTACGCCGTTTGGCCTCAGCTTAGGGTCCGACTAACCCTGAGACGATGAACGTTGCTCAGGAAACCTTAGATTTTCGGTGTACAACATTTTCAGTTGTATTATCGTTACTCATGCCTACATCTGCGTTTCTATTCGCTCCAGTATACATCGCTGTACGCCTTCTTCCGTCTTGCGACGGAACTGCATGCACTGCAGTCGCTGAATAGAATGCTCCCCTACCACATATATTGCTATAGTTCACAGCTTCGGTGCGAGGTTTAGTCCCGAGAATTATCGACGCCGAGTCGCTTGACTAGTGAGCTATTACGCACTCTTTCAAGGAATGGCTGCTTCTAAGCCAACCTCCTAGTTGTCTCTGCAACTCAACATCCTTTGTCTGTTAACCTCGACTTGGGGACCTTAGCTGGTGATCTGGATTGTTCTCCTCTCGGCATCGGCGCTTATCCGTCGTTGCCTGACTCCCGGGAAACATGTTATCGGAATTCGGAGTTTGTCTGGGTTTGGTATCGTTGTGACGACCCTAGCCCAATCAGTGCTCTACCTCCGAAACACTCTTACCCGAGGCTAGCCCTAAAGCTATTTCGGGGAGTACGAGCTATCACCCAGTTCGATTAGCTTTTCACTCCTATCCTCAGCTCATCCAAGTAGTTTTCAACCCACACTAGTTCGGACCTCCATGGGGTTTTACCCCCACTTCATCCTGGCCAAGGATAGATCACCGGATTTCGCGTCTACCGCACGTAACTGAATCGCCCTATTCAGACTTGCTTTCGCTACGGCTGCTGGACTGAGTCCATTAGCCTTGCTACGTACGAGTAAGTCGTAGGCTCATTAAGCAAAAGGCACGCCGTCACGTTGCACAAGTATTGCTACCTATGCATTGCTCCGACCGTTTGCAAGCATACGGTTTCAGGTACTATTTCACCCTCCTGTTAGGAGTGCTTTTCACCTTTCCCTCACGGTACTTGTTCACTATCGGTCACCAAAAAGTATTTAGCCTTAGAGGATGGTTCCTCCGGATTCCCACAGACTTCCACTTATTCCGTGGTACTTGGGAACGCTCGCCAGAGAGCCATATTGTTTTCGCTTACAGGATTTTCACCTTCTGTGATTCGCTGTTCCAAGCGATTCAGCTAACACTATGGTTTTTTACTCTCCGTCTTATCTGCAATTCAGACCGCAAGCGCCCCGCTACACCGCTCACACAACGGTTGCATCCTTTACTGTGTAAGACGGTTTAGGCTGTTCCGCGTTCGCTCGTCACTACTGACGGAATCGTTGAATTACTTTTTCTTCCTAGGGGTACTGAGATATTTCACTTCCCCCTGTTTGCTCACTCCTGCCTATGAATTCAGCAGGAAGTTCTCAGGCATTACCCTGAGAGGGTTGCCCCATTCGGAGATCGTCGGGTTAAAGGTTGCTTCCACCTATCCGACGCTTATCGCAGGTAACCACGTCCTTCTTCGCCTTTTGGTGCCAAGGCATCCACCGTATGCCCTTTGTAACTTAACCAAAAATCTTTATCGATTCACTTGATAGATATCGCCCGCCTTTGACGGGTTCTTCTAGATGCATCAATAAAATATTAATTAGGAAAGAACATTTTAATTGGAATTTAGTAGTCTATGTTCAATGTATTTGTTCATCCATCGATCCCACTACGAGCGGGACATAGATAACGACTAACATCTATCCATAGACAGACTCTTCATAAATTGTCAAAGAACATCCCGCTTCCGTTAAACGCAAACGGGATTGTGGAGCTGAAGGGATTCGAACCCTCGACCCTCTGGTTGCAAACCAGATGCTCTCCCAACTGAGCTACAGCCCCGTAGCGCACTGGTCGTCAGAGTACACTCGCCTTTCAGTGGGCCTGAGTGGAGTTGAACCACTGACCTCACGCTTATCAGGCGTGCGCTCTAACCACCTGAGCTACAGGCCCAGATTTGAACACAAAAATAAAAAAATAGAGTGCATAGATAAATCAATCTTAACAGAATTTTCTCGAAGCGTTCTCCCACCTTTCGGTGAGAAGAACTCCTTAGAAAGGAGGTGATCCAGCCGCACCTTCCGGTACGGCTACCTTGTTACGACTTAGCCCCAGTCGCTAGTTTTACCTTAGACGCCTGCTTCCTTGCGGTTAGCGCGGCGTTTTCGGGTACCCCTAGTTTCCATGGCTTGACGGGCGGTGTGTACAAGGCCCGGGAACGTATTCACCGCGTCATGCTGATACGCGATTACTAGCAATTCCAGCTTCATGGGGTCGAGTTGCAGACCCCAATCCGAACTGAGGATGGTTTTTTGGGATTGGCTCCACCTCGCGGCTTAGCATCCCTTTGTACCATCCATTGTAGAACGTGTGTGGCCCTGGGTGTAAGGGCCATGAGGACTTGACGTCATCCCCGCCTTCCTCACTACTTGCGTAGGCAGTCCACCTAGAGTGCCCAGCTTGACCTGATGGCAACTAAGTGCAGGGGTTGCGCTCGTTGCAGGACTTAACCTAACACCTCACGGCACGAGCTGACGACAGCCATGCAGCACCTGTACAAGTGCGTATTGCTACGAGAGCGACTTTCATCGCCTGTCACTTGCCTTTCAAACCCAGGTAAGGTTCTTCGCGTTGCATCGAATTGAACCACATTCTCCACTGCTTGTGCGGGCCCCCGTCAATTCCTTTGAGTTTCAACCTTGCGATCGTACTCCCCAGGTGGGATGTTTAACGCGTTGGCTCAGGCACCGATCCTTGCGGACCGACACCGAACATCCATCGTTTAAGGCGTGGACTACCAGGGTATCTAATCCTGTTTGCTACCCACGCTTTCGTCCCTGAGCGTCAGTATCGAGCCAGATGACCGCCTTCGCTACCGGTGTTCTTCATGATCTCTACGCATTTCACCGCTACACCATGAATTCCATCATCCTCTCTCGAACTCAAGACAAACAGTATCGGAGGCAGTTTTGTGGTTGAGCCACAAGATTTCACCACCGACTTGTTCGCCCGCCTGCGGACCCTTTACACCCAGTAATTCCGGACAACGCTTGCACCCTACGTATTACCGCGGCTGCTGGCACGTAGTTGGCCGGTGCTTATTCACGGGGTACGGTCAATTCCGGAAACCGGAACATTCATCCCCCGCAAAAGAAGTTTACATCCTAACGGATTTCATCCTTCACGCGGCGTCGCTGCTTCAGGCTTTCGCCCATTGAGCAATATTCCTCACTGCTGCCTTCCGTAGAAGTCTGGACCGTGTCTCAGTTCCAGTGTGGCTGATCGTCCTCTCAGACCAGCTACCCATCGTTGACTTGGTGGGCCGTTACCCCGCCAACTATCTAATGGGACGCAGGCCTATCCTGTGACGCCCTTTTGGGGCCTTTAATCCCGACACGATGTCATGTCGGGACGTCATCGGGTATTAGCCCCGGTTTCCCGGGGTTATTCCCGTTCACAAGGAAAGTTGCCTACGTGTTACTCACCCGTTCGCCGGTTTACTCGGGGTATTGCTACCCCTTTCTCCCTGACTTGCATGTGTTAAGCACGCTGCCAGCGTTCGTCCTGAGCCAGGATCAAACTCTCCGTTGTAATTTTTTAAAATTTCAACTTCGAGCCTGATCAATGGCAAATCCCTTTTTATAGGGACTGGTTGATTGTCTGCAAAAGCTTGACTTAGAGCTATGCATCTCTATTTTCAAAGAACACTTGAGATAAAAATCCCGATCCAGGAGAATTTATGGGATCGGAATTACCACATGAGTGGGATAAGAATATACAACTTTATTATATTGAAGTCAAGTTTTTTTTTAAAAAAACTCTGAGACAAAAACCCGATCCTAACCGTCAAGAACTATCAGATCCTGTCACTAAAACATGCTGAAATTTTGGAAACACGTCGAAATTTGGAGGAAAAGACATGGCGTAATTTTTTTAAAGGCATAGATGGGAGCCCCAAAATGACCATCCTTAAAAAATAAATTCATGTTCACCACCTTTGATATTTTCTCTACTCCAATTCTTGCCTATTGAAAAGATACATTGAGCTTACCAACGCGGCGATTCCTCCAGATAGCGTGAAGATTATTGACTGCGGGTTCCAAATTGTATTCGAGAGCAAAGCTGTTACAGCTCTGGACACCGCATATATTTGAGGCAGGAGATAATATAGCCCATCAAAAATAGCTTTTATAAAAAAATTGGCACCGGCTTGGGGATATATTAATTCTGTTCGTGCTTCAAGGAATAATGCGCCGACGTACAGATATCCAATCCAAAAAACTGTAACAATGGCAACGTTCTTCAATAAAATTCCGCTGAGGACGATAAAACTATAAAGTGAAATAAAATTAACAATCAATATTATTGCTAACGCAAGGAAGGTTGTGCTCCATTCATGAGCCCTAATTCCATAAACTAAAGTAAGGACAAGGGATAGTAACAACGTTAAAGCCGATGTGACCGTTACACCACTCAGAAAATCCGCAAGAATAACATCCCGACGAGTGAACGGTTTTGAAAGAATAAGCTCAATCGAATATTGCTCGGTCTTCTCTATGATGCTTCCCGCTGTAGCCACTATGTAAAATGCTAATACTAATATTAAACAAATCTGGTGAACCACTGTGCTGTGCGGAAGAGTTTGGGTTGTAAAGAGATAGACACATAATATCATTGTCAAAATTATAAATACTCTGGCGAGCAATCCTCTAAAAAACTGCAACGAAAAGTATGAATATAATCTAAATAATTTCATGCTAGTTTTTTATGATAGACAAGAATTCTTCCTCCAAAACACCTTTGCTTTCTTCAATATTCTTAATGATAGCGCCGGCTCCAGTCAATTTTTTTAGTACTTCATCAAGAACATTACGATCAGAAAGTTGAACAACCATCAATCCGTCTTTCTCATATATAGTATAGTGCGTCTTTAATTCTGCAATAGTTTCCGATGAATCACACTGGAAACAAATTCGCAGTTTTACCTTTTCAGCCAACAGATGCTCGAGCGTATCAACCCGCACCAGCTCTCCATTTTTCATAATACCAACGCGCTGAGAGATTTGTTCAACTTCCGAAAGAAGATGCGAGTTGATAAAAATTGTTTTCCCTTGGGTATGCAGTTCCTTCAAAATGTCTCTGAATTCAATCCTGCCGAGTGGATCGAGACCATCAGTAGGTTCATCAAGAATCAGCAATCTTGGATCGTTGAGCAATGCCTGTGCAAGTCCGACGCGGACAGCCATACCTTTTGACAATGTCCTCATGACCGCCTCACGCTTTTCTTCAAGTCGAACAAATTGAAGCAACGCTGTAATGCGCGATTGAAGTTGTGTACCCCGCAAACCACTGAAACGTCCCCAATGATATAAGAATTGATAAATTGTTAGTGCGGGGGGTGGTTTAAAGCGCTCAGGGAAATAGCCGATTCGTTCACGCAAGTCAGGTAGATTATTGGGTTGACCAAACAGGAGAGCATAACCCGATGTTGGTTGTATGAAATCAAGCAACATTCTGAGTAATGTGGTTTTACCGGCACCGTTCGGACCAATCAAACAAAAAGTTTCGCCTTCTTCCAGTGTTAGCGAAACATTGTTCACTGCTCTGATCGATCTGCGCCGAATAAATCCTTTCGCGAAGGTTTTACCTATGCCTTGAAATTCAACTATATTTGACATTTAAAAAACATGATTTTATTCTTAGTGAGAATTAAATCACATGAAAACATCATTTCTAAAAATGATCTTAAATGTACGACTCTGTCACATTATATTCCAATTAGTCCAACCCCTTATTTCTTTGATCCTCCAAAGAAGAATCTTTCTATCGGCTTTCGCCGGACATGGGCATCTATTATCAAAGGAATGGTTTTGTCATTCCAAATCTCAAGAATGAGATCATACGAGGTTAGGATTTCCATTCTTTTCTTCGCTGAGGTAACTATTCACGCAACTTCCGGATAATGTACTTACTCAGAACAGCTGAAAGCGGAAACGATTCGAACAACTCCACGTCACCAGAAGAATCTAAGAGCGCAACGGATGTCCGCCCAACCAGATTTTGCTTTAACGAATCTGGAGAAACCAGAAATAAAGGAAACCTTAGATGATTCGCCCAACACCATGCCTCCATCCTTCTTCGTTGCAACACATAGGTGTCCTGCGTCCGTGCGACCAAAAGCATGACATTCTCATGATTGCTTTGCAGTGAGTCGGACAGATCCAGCAAATTATTCAAACATGTAACGCAGCTCAAATCTTCGAAGTATATGACTATCGCAAGGAAAGCTTTGGAGCCAGAACCCCCGGTAGAATCCATCCATATTGAGAGGAAGAATCGCCCTGACAACTTGCTTTCTGATTCGTCCCGACGGTTCGTTTCTTCCTGTGTTTTATGACAACCATTTTCCGTTCCGAAACATATTAAGACAAGAAATATTGCGAGGAAAAATCTTGATGTTCCTTTCATTAATATCCTCACTTCACAACTTTTTCCTTATAACGGTTAGATAGCTTCATTCTGTATTTTCTGATCAGAGTTTTATCATGTTCTCGCGTATACAAAAATCCTTTTGCATCAATGTATAACAACCCAGTCTCATGTGGCAATAGACAAGTCTCAAGTAAATTACCTCTGTAATCAAAAACGTACACATCCCTGCTGGGATGCGATGAAAAATCTCCGCCCAGTACGAAAATAAGTGAATCGGGGTATACCGCGACAGCCCGAATGAGTTCAAGCTTCGGTACAACACCGAATTTGCCTTCAGCTATCGTATCGGTTGGGGCTTCATCTGGAAGTCCGGTTACACGAAATGATGAAATTAGCCTCATCGATGAGTCATAGACCATGATCCTGTTGCGAAAGCCGTAGGCGGCTATCAAGCCATTCATATGATCCCCACAAAGCCAAAGTACTTGAAGCGTAGTCATGCTCGAGGGATCCATTACTGGAACTCTTTTGGTCACCTCTCCATTCTTGGAATACACGGCAAGGATTTCAGATGCGTCTCCGCTTAACGTCAGAACACTACAACAAATGTGATCACCTCGAAACTGGGCGATGTCAACAATTGGACCTACGGTGTTGAAGTCCCCGGTCGGCTGAAGTTCTTTAGTAAGCAAAACAATTTTCGACGTCCCCACATCCGAAACAGCCACTGAATTGTCGCTAAGTTCGATTCTAGCGGGACCACTCTGAAATTCGCCCACCTCCTTACCTCTTTTCCCGTACTCTGCCAATAAATTACCGTTTTGAGAGAATTTCTTTATCGCGAATTGATATCTGTCGGTCACATAAATATTTTCTTGACTGTCGATTGCAATATCTCCCACCTCGCTGAACGTGCTTCCTAAAGTATCTCCTATTGTAAGAACCTCCGTCAACGCGATTTTATTATTCCTATCAGTTTGGCCAAATAACCCCAAATTAACATATACTAAGGCAAGTAATACTATTTGTAGAATTCTATAGCGCATTATACAACTCCTCCGCCATTCAAATTATTTTAAAAGTTGTATTAATAAATATTCTCGCCGTAGGTTTTCTACGGCGAGAATATGAAACTGACTATGATCGTCCCCCAGACCAGACACAACCGATGTAGCAACCCAGTCTACAAGCCTGGGAAATCGGAGGGTCAAAAATTTGATTGCAGTCGTGATAACAAGCCTGCAGCGATCCGTTCGCACTGCTGCACATCGCCTTCGCTGATGTGCTGCTCACGAACGAGCCAAATACCATAAGTGCTGCGACCAACAACAACTTTACTTTGTTCATACCGCCTCCCTTATAAATATTTTAGTCTCCCGTGAATATCAGATGGTTACCCGGAGACATATGTTGATAACCCTTAAATTCGCCCTACGATCAATCCGACCAAAAAGGCCGTGACCTTCGACTGTACAATGCTTATTATAATCCAGGTCAACCAACTTGCACTCGCAATGATGAATGCCTTAGACTTTTGAAGCTTTGTAAATATACTCACCCCGAAAGCAATCGTGACAACATACCATATCGAGTATGGATTAATATTACTGAGAACAGTCACAATGGTTGTATTTTGATCTTTCCCCTTGAGAAAAAAATCTAGTCCTTTGAAAACGGTAAGATCACCTATCGCCTCAATACTATCCATACCCCTCAGATAGATTATGAGTATTGTCAGAACACCCATAAGAACAAAAATTGATTCCGTGTATGCCACAGCGGAAAATAATTTTTTAAAGAGCAGGAAATCACCTTTTACATAGAGAAGCGTGATAAAAAACAGGATCGCCGATAGAACAAGCCATCGGACTAATTTGAGCAATGGCTCAATGAAGAGTTGTGCCACGAGTATGGATTTCATTATCCCTTTGATTGCTACATCTGCGGAACCTTGACCGAAAGAAGAAGCAAAGATTTTTCTCATCGGCTCCATAATAGCCGGAATCATGAACCACCCGACAATCGTGGAGCTGATAACAAGAAATAAGAAGGGGATTCTCCAGCGCGGGGTAATGTTTATTTCTCCATAGACTTCTGTCGGAGTCGCGAGAATATTGAACAGATTCAAAAACTCTTGTTGAAGATTCATCGTTATATTTTGAAGTAAAAAAATTGCAGATTTTTCTTGACTATCTGATATAACTTTTTTAAGTTACCCCGAGGCGTTGTAAGAATCAAGCATTATTTTGTAATATTTTTTCTTACATATCAATTGGGGGAGGCATGGGTATACTTCCAAGTATCCTGAAAGGATATCGTCAACAGAATAGTTTGTTACAAAAAGAAGTGGCTGATGTACTCGGGGTAAGCCGCGAACATTACGCTCAAGTGGAAGCCGGGTGTTGTATTCCTTCCTTGAAGCTTCTTCAGAAAATATCTGAGCGGCTTCAACTCAACATCACCATCGTATTTGATCACGGCAAATGTGAATTCCTCCGTTTTTCAAATAGATCGATCGCACGACGACGCGTACAGAGAAAGTGGGAGGGGCACAATTAGGTTGTTGACTGATAGAGCATGACTAATTCGATAATCCCGTTCAAACGTTTTACTATCTCTATCGGTAGGATCTTATTTTTCCGACAGTCGTTTGCACTCGCATACTTCGGCACCAAACGCCTGCTTCCGCATCAAAATCGGTAATTGTAATAATTCTTTCCGGACTGTCTTAAATTATTTTTTCCAAATAAGAAAGAAAGCGTTCCGTGGCACCGGTATGCGAACGGACAAATGCCTCCGCATTTTCTCCAAACTTCTTTTCGTACTTAGCTTCAGTTAATAAGCGATGAATGTGACCGCGAATTTCTTCTCCCGTGTTCCCCATAAGAGCGGCATCCTTACGAAGCATTTCTTGGGCTTCCTGAGAATTTTCATACTTTGGTCCGAACAGTACGGGGATGCCGTACGCCGCGGGCTCAAGCACATTGTGGACCCCGTTCCGGAAACTTCCTCCGACAAATGCAAGATGTGCGTATTGATACACCGCCATCAAAATACCGACGCTGTCGATAAGAATTACCCTCTCGTTTTTGTATTCGTTCAGATTTGAAAACCGGATAGACGAAGCATAACCGTTAATGCCCGTTTCAATTCGTTCAAGATTTTCGACGGTGGGTTCATGAGGAACCAGAATGATAAAAAAATCCCGATGTTGTTCGATTAATGAAATACACGCCGGCAGTATCGCTTCTTCATCTTCCTTCCAACTGCTGCCGATCACCAATACTTTTTTTCCTGAAAGGATTTTCTCATCCAAAACATGCCGCAACTTTGATTCCGCTCTGCGCCTCCACACCTGGTCGTATCGCGTATCGCCGATGACGTTCACGATGGGGCGAAGCAACCCGAACGACACAAACGCCTCTTTGTCGCTTTCCGAAACGGTGAGAATAAAATTAATACGATCATATATCATGCGGTGAAATTGTTTGAAGAACGGCAACGCGCGCGCGGTCGATTGCCGCAGTGTGGCATTGGCAATGAATGTCGGTACGCCGGCATCTTGGAGCGCCCAAATATGATTGGGCCATACATCATACCGGACAATAACCGCGGCAGAGGGTCGAATCAACTCGACGAATCGTTTTGCATAGGATGATGAATCAAACGGAAGATACGTGATGATGTCGGCAAGTTTATACGACAGCGAATGCTCGTATCCCGACGGAGAAAAAAACGAGACGATAATCTGAACATCCGGTCTTCGTTTTTTCAGTTCGGCAATAATCGGTTTGGCTTGTTCGAATTCTCCCATCGACGAAGAGTGAAACCAAATTCGCTTTGCGTTCTGCGGAAGTTTCGCAACCTGTTGTTCCAGGCGTGTAAATAATCCGCGTCTTCCCCGAATGGCCCGCTTTGCTTTTTTATCAGTCAAGCCGAACAGTTGAAATCCGATCCAGATAATCGGAATGGCGATGATATTATAGAAGAGACGCCAGAGCATCACGGTCGCTTCGGAAATTGTAATGAGAAAATCATTCCGGTGAAGGATGCGTTTTTCATGCACGTTTATTCTGTTGATGGGATACCGCCAACCTGTCGACGGCAAGAAGCACTTCCTGTAACGGAATATCGTTCATGCACCGAAAATGTCCTTTCGGGCATTTTGGTAAACCGATATGTGTGCAGGGCCGGCAGTGAATTTTTTTGTTTTCGACAACGATCGACTCGGTTCCATACGGGAAAAATCCGAATTCCTGAACTGTCGAACCGAAAATACCGACAATATTCCGTTTCCGAGCGGCTGCCAAGTGCATCAGGCCGCTGTCGTTCGAAACGACCACATGACAGAAATCAAATGCTGCCGCCGTTTCCAGCAACGAAAATCTTCCCGCAAAACTTTCTGCGGCGGCTGAGCCGGACCGTGAGTTGATCATCTGTGCAAGGTCATTGCAATATTCCTGATCTTCTTTTCCACCGAAGATGAGTATCTTGACATGCCGCCGCGACGAAAGTTGAATTCCAAATTCGACAAATCGTTCCGATGGCCATCGTTTTGTAAAATGCCGCGCGGTCGGCACAATGCCGATGACCTGCTCATACCGGCCGAGAGATAATCTGCTCATTGCGGATTGCGTTGAAGCAACGGTTTGATCGGGAAGAAAAATCTCCAGCCCCTTTTTGTCATCCGTCACGCCGAATGTGCGGGCGGTTTCGATGTACCGTTCGGCAACCGGAGTGATCCGGCGATAAAAATTCCATTTCGTATGAACAAGAAAAAATCTCCGTATTGCACGTTTGTTAACGATGGTCGATTTCTTTGGCCTGATTTTCCAGCGAAGATACCTGCTGCGCAGGCTGTTATGGATGTCGAGCACGAGATCGTACCGTTCATACCGAAGGCGCATGCTCAATGTTTTCAGCTCACGGTAATCGGACGTTTTCAATTCGATGACAGACGAAAGATGGGGATTGAATTTTACCGCGTCGATATATTCAGACTTCGTCAAAAAATCGATATGTGCAGCGGGAAATTTTTCGCGCAGAATGCGGATCAGCGGCGAGGCCAGAATAATATCGCCCAGCGAGCTGAAGCGGATGATAAGAATGTTTTGCGGATCGCTCATGAGACACGGAGAAACTTACTATTTTTTTGATGGAATTGCAAGAAACGGACCATTGGGTATACAGTCATTTTCCACATGCACCGCATTTGATAATGACTTTTTAAAAGAGTAAATTGCGGCAAAATAGGGCAATATCATTTCTCTTCTGTTCGGAGGATTGCATCGTGAAAAAAATAATTATTTGCTTCCTACTTTTGCTCCCGGGCATTTCAATTTCTCAACACCAAGCATGTCCGAGAACGTCCGTAAATGTTTCCATGCTCTATGATTCTCTCACTCATCCCCTACTCGAGAAAAATTATGTGGTAAAAATGAGCGATAACATTATCATGCGAGGCGGACAGGGGATTTCCCTGAAGGACGGAATTCTTCGCCTCGCCGCTCCCGTTCAAGGAAAACGATTCGTAGCAGTGTTCACCGGAAACGGAACATTTACGCTTGCCCTTCCGACACCGCTGGAATGCGCCGAGTTTGAACAACAAACCTCGAATACTCTGCACCATGGAAGCTACCTGTTTACATTCAAGCGTGCCGTGTTCTGGTCCCAGGATAGTTTATTCTCAGAACTCACCGACGGCATACCTCTTTCGGCTCAGGATGTTGACCGCAAAGAGGAAGAGGCGCTTGATCGAAGTCTCAAATACGCCACGGATAAAGTAAACGAAAATGTATTATTTCATCTTATAACGGAGCAATTGGAACACAACCCCCAGCCGTATCTGTTCGCACATTTTTTTCTTGTTGACGGCAAAGAAATTTTTCTTACATACGATCTTCGGCGATTTGAAGAAATTGCCGTTTATAAACCCCCGTATGAAGCTATTACCGGATCTGTCTTTTGGCTTCAATTGATCAATTCATTTCATACACTCGAAGAGTATTCAAAGGCAAGTGAATATGAACTTGCAACTGAACAGAAACAACGATATGATTTCATCAGCAACACAGTCGATCTTACCATACAGAAAGGCGGAAAAACGACCGGCAGCGCACTCCTCTACGGCCGTGCACTGCAACCTAATCATGCGACGCTAACATTTTTGCTTGACCCGACCCTTGTGGTCGATTCAATTATTGATATCAATGGTCAACAGTTGACGTTTCAACGGAACGATAAGTCATGGGAAGGTATTATCGCTTTTCCTCCTCAGGATTCTGTCGATTTCCATTGGAAGTTTTATTATAGAGGAGATTTCTTAAACCCGCTCCGCAATTATCAGATTAAAACAGGAAATAGATCTTTTACAACCTCCAGGGTATCCGATAGAATTTACCAGCCATCTTCATCAACCGGTTGGTATCCTCAACAAGAATACTTAGATCCAATGACCTTCAACGTCACCTATCGTATTCCCGACGACATGTCTCTTGTTGCCGCCGGAAAAAAAATAAGCGATACTTCCGCAAACGGGACAAATATCTCTCAATATATTTCTACTCAGCCCAGCGTTATTTGTTCGTTCAGTCTTGGCTTTTACAAAGCGACGTCATATCGATTCGACAATGATAGCCTTCCGATCATTCTCTATGATGTTGAAGGGGGAGAGCCGGAAAAGGTAGCTTACGATCTCAACAACAGTATGAGATTATTTACTTCATTATTCGGCAAAACGAACTATGCCGAACTGAAGGTTGCCGCCGGACCCATGTATCACGGGCAAGCGTTCGACGAATTTATTCACTTGCCGTGGCTCGACGAACTCATTGGACAAAAAGACGAAGGCGTTTCTATCGGTCGTGCACACGAAGTTGCTCATGCTT
>Ga0265322_10000550_pt1 | contig 14417 bp, 13 predicted proteins | sample 41222metaG_FD_193584 | JGI IMG/M metagenome (GOLD analysis project Ga0265322, IMG submission 193584) | Rhizosphere microbial communities from Carex aquatilis grown in University of Washington, Seatle, WA, United States - 4-12-22 metaG | ecosystem: Host-associated > Plants > Roots > Rhizosphere...
CCCCACTTGCCGGTTTCCAGGAGCTCCGTGGTCACGGGCTTCCGCGTGCCACCCGCGTAAACACCGACGTAGTCCCACTGGGTTCCGTCAGCCTTGAGCACGCCCTCGACGTATCCGCGCTCGGAGGCTTCGGGGTCCCTGCCGAGCAGCACGGCGCCGGCACCGTCGGCGAATATGGTCCATCCGAACTCGTCGCCGGGCCGCAGGTAGGCGGGCATGTTGTAAACGCCAACGACCAGCGCGTAGCGGATCGACGCATCGGTCATCATGACGCGCGATACGGTGTCCAAGGCGGTCACGAAGCTCGCGCACGAGGCCCCGACGTCGAAAGCCCCGGCGTCGGTCTCGGCGGCCTGGAGCCTGCCCTGGAGGATGATGGCGGTGGCGGGGGAAATGTATTCGGGAGTATCGGTGGCCACGACGAAAAGCCCGACATCCCGTGCATCCACCCCAGCCGCGGAAAGCGCCTGACGGGCCGCCTTCTCGGCAAAGTCCGCCGTCGATTCCGAGGCGCCGCGAAGGCGCGCGATGTGCCGTTGGTGGATGCCGATCTTGGTCTCAAGGCGTTGCGCGTCGAAGGAGATCCCGGTGAGGCGCATGAGCTCCGTGTTGTCGATCGGGGCTCCCGGAGCGTAGATGCCGGTGCTGAGAATGCATACCGGGGCAACCCCAGGGGACGGTCGCGTTGTCATGACCCCTCCTTCAGGCGATCCAATGGGAAAACCCACGCGATAGGTATCCGGCGATCGCTTCGACGGCGGCGCGCGCGTTGGACGGCGTGGCGTCGAAGGCGCTTTCGATTCCCACGTAGTGGGCGATCCCGAGCAGAAATTCGATCGCCGTGCCCGCGTCGGCCTCTCCGTTGCCGTCGGGGTTCTTGCGATACCCCTCCGTGAAATGCGCGTAGTAATCCAGCACGGCGCTCGGCACGACGAACTCCCCCTCGCGCACCACAGGGTAGCAGTCCTTGTCGATGGATACGTAGACCAGCCATAGCCACAGGCCGCGCACCTCCCGCTCCAGCCGATTGAGCGGCGCGCCGTCTGGTGGAGCAAGGTTTTGCGCGATGAAATGGCGCACGTCGTGGCCGATGAGGCGTATGAGCTCCGAGAGATACGCCTCTTTGGAGGCGAAGTAGCTGTAGAAGGAGCCGACGGACAGCTCCGCGCGATCGGTGACCTCGTGGATATTGGTGTTGAAATATCCCTTTTCGCCGAACAGCCGTTTGCCGGCGCGAAGGAGTCTTTCGCGCGTGGGGGCCTCGAGGGCGACGGGAAGCGGCGTCGCGGTTCCCCCGAAGACGCGGTCGGCGTCGAAGCTCATGCCGCGGAACAACCCCTGTCCTATGATGGCATTCAGGTCGGAAACGGAGATGGGTATGCCGTGCAACGCGTGGCGGATGGCGCAAAATCGCAGGCCGCCGAAGGCGAACACGTATTCGGGCAGACCCACGTCCCGGCCGATAGCGGTCGCGAGGCTCTGCGAATAGATGGCCACGAGGCGACGCTCGTACTCGAAGAATCGATACTGTCCTTCCCGGAAAACGGCCACCAGATCGGGATGGTCGCTGGAGAACCCGACCACGGCGTGGATGAGCGAGTGGAGTCGTTCCGTTTGAGTCGAGCCACGCGGCGAGGCCACCGCGTCACGGATCATTTCCAGGACCCGCTGAAGAATCTTGTGGAATATCGCTTCCTTGCTGTCGAAGTAGCGGTAGTAGACCCCATTGGAGAGGCCCGCTTCACGGCAGATGGCGGCCACCGAAACGGTGCCATACCAATTTCTGGAGAACAAGGCAACCGCCGCGGTAATAAGTCGTTCTTCTGTGGGTGTTATGCCCTTCCCGTGTTCGTTGGTCATGCTGTTTGATCTGAGAGATGATTCAATTGTCACAGGATTATATAGACGGAAAACGCATAGCGCAACATAAATTTTTGCATTAGTTTGCGGCAACAATCATTTCGATGGCAAAAAAAAGCTTGACAGCATGATTTGGCGGGTTTAAAACCAGTGAGAGACGATTCAGTTGTCATGGAGATTCAAAGATGCATGTTGGCATCATCGGGCTCGGGACGTGGCTCCCGTCGACATCGATAAGCGCAGCGGATCTCTCCCGCGCCACCGGAATCCCTGAGGATGTCATCGCGGTCAAGTTCGGAGTCAAGACAAAACCAATCGCGGGGCCGTCCGATACGACGGCTGCCATGGGCTTGCAGGCCGCGCGGAGGGCTCTCGCTCATGCCCGCGTTTCCGGTTCCGAGATCGATCTCGTGATCTGGTGCGGGGCGCAGCATAAGGACTACCCTTGCTGGCTGGCGGGCCTCTATGTTGCCGAACAGATCGGGGCGCGCGGCGCCTGGAGCTTCGACATGGAGGCGATGTGCGGCTCCATGATGGTGGCGCTGGACATTGCAAAATCCCTCATCATCGCGCGCGGGGATCTGACGACCGTCCTCCTCGTCTCCGGTTATCGCAACAATGACCTCATCGACCTGAAGGAGCCGGCAACGCGCTTCATGATGGATATCGGATCCGGCGCCTCGGCGGTGGTCCTGCGCAGGAATGCCGGCCGCAATGCCGTGCTCGCCTCCGCCTTCCGCGGCGACGGCTCCTTTTCGGAGATGTGCGTCGTCCCAGCACTCGGTTCCAAAGCGTGGCCCCCGTCGCCGGGCGACGAGACGCGCGCGCATTTCATCGTGCCGGACGAGGAAGCCTTCAAGAAGAAGCTCAACGAGCTCACGCTTCCCAATTTCTACGCCGTCATCCGTGAGGCCATGGAGCGCTCGCCGGTGACCAGCTCCGTCATCGACTATCTGGCCATCCTTCATTTCAAGCGCAGCGCCCACGAGGCAGTGCTGAAGGAGCTGGGTCTCGGGCCCGAGAATACGACCTACTTGGATGACTACGGCCATCTCGGCCAGAACGACCAGGTGCTGTCCCTCGAGCTGGGGTTGGCCGCCGGGAAGGTCCGTGACGGCGCCACCGTCGTGTTCGTCGGCGCCGGGCTCGGATTCGTCTGGGCGGCGACCGTGATTGCGTGGGGACCATTCGAGGAATAAGGAGTGATCATGCGACTTGATGGAAAAGTATGCGTCGTGACCGGCGCCGCCCGTGGCATTGGCCGGGGCATCGTGGAGACGTTCGCCCGGGAAGGGGCGGCGCGCATCTGGGCCCTTGACGTCAACGACGCCGAGTTCCCGGCGCTCGAAAAAGAGTTTCCCGCGGTGAAGGGGGTGGGCGTCGACGTGACGAGCTCCGCCGCCGTGAACGCGCTCATCGAGCGCATCAAGGCGGAGTCCACCCGTGTCGACGTGCTCGTGAACAATGCCGGTATCACCCGCGACGCGCTCATCCAGAAAATGAGCGACGCCGATTGGGGGGCCGTGATCAACGTGAATCTCACCGGCGTGTTCTTCATGACCCGTGCCGTGGCGCCGCTCATGATGGAGGCCGGAAAGGGAGCCATCATCAGCATCAGCTCGGTGGTCGGGTTGGACGGCAACATCGGGCAGAGCAATTACGCCGCGACGAAGGCGGGGGTGGTGGCCATGACGAAGGGATGGGCACGGGAGTTCGCGCGCAAGGGCGCCAAGGTGCGCGTGAACGCGGTGTCGCCCGGCTACACGCGCACGCCCATGATCGCCTCCGTCCCCGAAAAGGTGCTCGAGCCCATCATCGCCCGGACGCCCCTGGGAAGGCTCGCGGAGATACGGGATATCGCCAACGCGGTTCTCTTTCTGGCCAGCGACGAGGCGGAGTTCATCACCGGCCAAGTTCTGCGCGTGGACGGCGGATTGGTGCTTTAGGAAATCGGGGACGCTGTGCGGCCCCAAAGGAGGAGGACGAACATGCGAAAAGCGTTCGTGGGAATGGCGTGCTTCATGCTTCTCGCGACTTTTGCCTTCGGGCAGAACGTCATCAAGCTGGGAGCCAACTGGACCCTGTCGGACGTGGCAGGGATGGAGTGCTCGAAAGCGGCACAGATGGCCGTGGACGAGATCAACAAAGCCGGCGGTGTGCTGGGAAAGCAACTTCAGCTCGTCGTCGTCGATGATGAAGCAAAAGGCGACGTGGGCGTGGCGGCTATCGAAAAGCTCGCCACCGTGGACAAGGTGGACGTCCTGCTCGGCGGAATCGCCTCTGGCGTGGCCGTGGCCCAGATCCCGACCATGAAGAAGTACCAGCTCGTCACGGTGGCCACCGGCGCCGCGGCCAGCGCGAGCGTGGAAAAGGCGCTCGGCCCGAGCCCGGATTCGGATTTCTATTTCCATCTCCATCCGTGGGACTACGAGCAGGGGCAGAGCTACGCCGACGGGTGGGCCGCCATTCAGCAGAAGTACCCGAACGTCAAGATCAACCGGATTTTCCTCGGCTACGAGGAAGGAGCCTTCGGCAAGTCATCTTTCGATGCCTCAAAAGCCCTATTCGGGACCCGCTATACCTTTGACGGCGCGTCCTTCAAGAGCGCGCTGACCGGCGGCTCCGACTATTCGGCGGTCTTGCAGGCCGCGAAGGACTTCAAACCCGACCTGTTCCTTTGGGCCGGCTACGCGGCGGATGCGCTGCCCCTTCTCGAGCAGTCCAAAGCCATGAAGTTCTCCCCGCCCATCTATCTCGGCGCTCCCCCCGCGTGGCCCGTAGACATGGGAAAGTCGCCCCTGGCGGAAAACGTCATGCTTTACGGCATGTGGGCTCCTTCCATCAACAACATCAGCCCCGTGAGCAAGAAGTTCTATGACTCCTACATCGCGGCAAACAAGACGGCCCCGTCCAGCTACTTCGCGGCCCTCTCGTACAGCGCGGTCTATATCATCGCCGACGGCATCAAGCGCGCCGGTGGAACGGACAAGGCCAAGCTGATTGCCGCCCTGGAGGCGACGAAGTACGCCTCGCCCCTGGGCGAGACGATCACGTTCACCCCGTCGAACATCATCAAGCACCAGGGGATCAAGAATCAGAAGATCCTCCAGTGGCAGAACGGCCAGCAGGAAGTAATCTGGCCCTTCGAAGTCCAGTCCAAGCCCCTGGTTTTCCCGCTTCCCGCGTGGAAGTAGCACACCGATTTCGAGGGCCCGGTCGTGACCGGGCCCTCGCTTGAAAAGGATTCCATCGTGACTGACGTGAGCAGGTCGCGACTCCGGCGATCCCTTCTCTGGGGAACCCTCGGTGCCGTGGTGGTGGTCGCACTTCTTCTCTGGAAGCCGACGGCGCTCATCTATGGCGTCCAGCGCGCCGGCCTATACGCGGCGGTGGCAATCCCCATGGCGCTCGTGCTCGGCATCGTGCACATCGTCAACCTCGCCCACGGCGAGTTCATGATGGTGGCCGCGTACCTGGCGTACTTCGCCGCGCGGCTTCTCGGCCTGGATCCCTTCATCGCCCTGGTTCCGGTGGCCGTCGTCATGGCGGTCTTCGGCCTCGTAGTGTACCTGCTCACCATCAAACATACCCTGAAGGCTCCCGAGCTGAACCAGCTCATCCTGACTTTCGGTCTGGGCATCGCGTTGAGCCAGACCGTGAACCTCATGTTCACATCGCAATCGTGGAAGCTTTCCTTGAATTACGTGACCGCCTCGGCCACTGTCGGGGATCTGAGCTTCGGTGTTTTCGATTTCGTCTATGCCGGAGTGGCGATCATTCTCGCCGTAGGGCTGAAGCTGTTTCTGACGAGGACCCGATTCGGCAAGGCCGCACTGGCAGTGGGCCAAAACCCCCGGGGTGCCGCCATCGTCGGCATCAACGTGGACAGGACCTACGCCATTGTGTTCGCCCTCGCCGTCGGCCTTGTCGGCGCCGTGGGCTCGGTCTTCCTCACGAAGCAGGCTATTTTTCCGCTCGTGGGTGGACCGTATACCATGAAATCGTTCTGCCTCGTCGCCATGGCCGGGGTGGGCAATATTGTCGGCGTCCTGTTCTGCAGTCTCGCCCTCGGGCTCTCGGAGAGCATCATCAACAGCATTCGCGGATACGCGGGTTGGTCGAACATCGTGTTCTTCGCCATCATCATCGGGACGATTCTCGTACGCTCATTTCGGGAGAGAAAAGCGTGACACGTGCCCTTCGAATCGCGATTCCCGCCATCGTTATCGCGGCGGCGGTGCTCATTCCCTTCGTGTCGGGGCCCTATCCCCTGGCGGTGGCGCGCAGCGTCCTGATCTACATGGCTCTCGCGCTGAGCTGGGACATCCTGCTGCGGTCGGGTCAGATCTCCTTCGGCATCGCCGGGTTTTTCGGCATCGGAGCCTATGCCGCCGCCCTTGCGGTCCTGAAGACGAGCATGTCCCCCGTTCTTTCCATCCTGGGCGCGGGGCTTGTCGCCGGCGTGGTGGCCTTTCTCCTCGGTTTCGTCATCCTGCGGCTGCGCGCGGTCTACTTTTCCATTACCACTCTCGCCTTGGCCGAAATTTTCCGCGTGATCATTCAGAACGGGGGCGATTTCACCGGCGGTCCCGAAGGCCTCGTGTTGCCGAAGCTCATCTTCAACGGCGAGGCGAAAGCACTGTACTGGATGGCACTCGCGACCGTTCTCCTTGCCTGCATGGTATCGATGATCTTTCAGCGATCAAAGCTGCGATTCGCCCTCACGGCCATCCGTAACAACGAGCTGAGCGCGCGCTCCAGCGGCATCCATATCTTCAAGTATCTCATGATCGCCTTCGTGGCGAGCTCCTTTCTCCAGGGCGTCATCGGCGGCATCCAGCTTCAGGGATACGGCTTCGCATCGCCGGACTCGGTATTCGATTCGTACTACACGCTGCTGCCTCTTGCCATGGCTCTCCTGGGCGGCATCTACAGCACGCCGGGCCCGATTCTCGGCGCCATTCTCCTTGGCGTGGCCGCGGAGTACTTGAAGCTGAAGATCCCCTACGGACACCTGGTGGTATACGGCATCATCATCGTCCTCGTGATTCTTCTCATGCCGCAAGGCCTGTTCGGTTTGTATCGAAAGCGGATGAAGGCGCGCGCCTCCGACGGGGAGCGCGCCCCTGGCGCGGAGCGCGCCTCTGGCGCGGAGGTCCGCCATGGCTGACCTTGAAATCAATGCGATAACCAAGCGCTTCGGTGGCCTTGTCGCCGTCAACGACGTCTCCTTTTCCCTTGGATGCGGGGAGATTCTCGGTGTCATCGGCCCGAACGGAGCGGGAAAGACCACGTTCATCAATCTCGTTTCCGGGGTCTACGCGCCTACCAGCGGGCGCATCCACTTCAAAGGCCGCGACATAACGAAAATGCCCGCCCACAAGCGCGCCCAGATGGGCATCGCCCGCACCTTCCAGATCATCCACCCCCTGGAGAATCTCAACGTCCGGGAGAACGTGATGCTCGGCTTCATCTTCAGTCGCCGTATGGGTCTGCCCGAAGCGCGGCGTTCCGCCGAGGCGCTCTGCGATTCCCTCGGCTTGACCGGCCTCGACCGCGAGGTATCCCAGATCACGATGCTCGAGCTGAAAAAGATGGAAATCGCCCATGCGCTGGGTAACGATCCCTCGATCCTCTTTCTCGACGAGGTCATGGCCGGTTTGAATGTCGACGAAACAAAGGAGCTTGTCGCACTCGTACAGCGGATCGCGAAAGAGCATAACATCGGAGTGGGCGTCGTGGAGCATGTGATGAGCGTCATCCGCGATCTCACCCACCGTGTCATCGTCCTGGAGGCCGGCGAGATCATCGCCGCGGGGCCCTACGAACTGGTGGCCAAGGATCCCCGGGTGGTTGCCGCGTATCTCGGGGGAGGCGCCTAATGCTGCGCATCGACGGGCTGCAGTGCAGTTATGGCAGGATTCCTGTTCTCACGGGCGTGGGAATTTCGGTAGGCAACGAATCGGTGGGGCTCTTCGGCCCCAACGGGGCGGGAAAGACGACACTCATCAACGCCATCATGGGCATCATCCGACCCCGCGCCGGCACCATAACGGTTGACGGCGAGGATCTCACGAAGCTGAAGACCCACGAGATAGCGCGCGCCGGCATCGCCCTCGTTCCCCAGGAGCGCGAGCTGTTCCCCGGCATGTCGGTCGCCGACAATCTCGAGCTGGGAGCGGCCTATATTCCGCGGGCACAGGAGGGAAGCGAGGCGCAGCGCGAGGTCGTGCTCGGGCTCTTTCCGATCCTTCGTGAGCGGTATCGACAGCTCGTCGGCACGATGTCCGGCGGCCAGCAGCGCATGGTGGCCATCGGTCGGGCGCTCATGGCCAATCCGCGTCTCCTTATCCTCGACGAGCCGTCGCTGGGCCTGCAACCATCCATCGTCTCGGAGGTCTTCGAGACGCTCGCCCGTCTCAAGACGAGCGTTTCCATCCTCGTGACCGAGCAGAACGTCCGCGAGAGCCTACGCGCCGTGGACCGCGGCTACGTGCTCGAGAACGGCGCCGTGGCCCTCGAGGACACCGCGGCAGGTCTCTCCAACAACCCGCACGTCATCCGATCGTACCTGGGGATATAGGGGTGCCGCGCATCAGTGTCAACGGCAGAGATATTCAGTTCGACCTGGAGGGAGCCGGTTCCGAGACGCTGGTCTTCCTCAATGGCATCGCCATGTCGATTGCCCACTGGAAGCCGATTGTCGGGACGTTGTCCGGTTCTTATCTCTGCCTGAGTCATGACTTTCGCGGTCAGTTGTTGAGCGCCCAGAATCCCAGCGGGACCCCCATGAGGCTGTCGGATCACGTGGATGATCTGCGGTCGCTCTTGAAATCCCTCGGTATCGAGCGGGTGCATCTTGTCGGTACTTCCTACGGCGCCGAGATCGCCATGATGTTCGCCTACACGTATCCGGAGATATCCATGAGTCTTGTCGCCATTGACGGGGTGAGCGAGCTCGATCCGCTCCTCCGCTCGACGGCGGAAGCCTGGAAGGCAGCCGCCCTCCGCGATCCGGTCGTCTTCTATAAAACCATCATTCCCTGGAACTACTCATCCACTTACATCGCTGCCAATCGGGAGACTTTGGCGCGGCGTGAGGCGGGGATGGCGGGACTTCCTCGCGGCTACTTCGAAGATTTCGCCGCTCTCTGCGACGCTTTTCTCGCAATCGACATCACGCCGCATTTGTCGGACATCACCTGCCCGACCCTCGTGCTCGTGGCGGAAAAGGACATCCTGAAGCACGTCGGCTTCGCGCGCATCATCACGAACGCGATCCGCGGCGCGCGCCTGAAGATCGTTCCCGATGCGGGCCACGCCGTCGTGATAGAGCGACCAGGCGCCGTGCTTGCCGAGATCCAAGGCTTCCTGACCGGTCTCATGCGGTCATAAGGGGGGAAAGTATGGAAGGAAACTTCGTCGTCGTTAAAGGATCACGCGTCTCTTATGTCGAGCATGGCGCCGGTCAATCCCTTCTTTACGTGCATGGAAACACGGGCTCCAGCCGTTGGTTTGAACGGGTGATGGAGGTGCCGGGCTTTCGGACCATCGCACCGGACATGCCCAACTTCGGACGCTCGGAACCGCTCCCCGGCGAGCCGGACATGGATCGTTACGCGGATTTCATCATCGACTTCATCGAGGCGCTCCATCTCAAAAATCCGATCCTTGTCGGGCATTCACTCGGTGGTGCCGTGTGCATTTCGCTCGTGGCGCGCCGTCCTGCGGTCGTGCGTGCGCTCGTGCTCGTGGATTCTTCATCTCCTTCCGGGCTCGTGACCCCGGAAGATCGGCATCCGCTCATCGAAACCATGCGAACGAATCGCGATTTCCTGTCCCAGGCCCTCTTCGCGACGGTGCCGGCGCTCAAGGATCGGGTCTTCTTCGATTCCTTGGTCGATGATGCGACGCACATGGCGGCTCCCGCGTGGATCGGAAACGCGCGTGCATTGAGCAATTTTCACTACACGGGGCGATGCTCGGTATTCACGAATCCCGTGCTCGTCCTGTGGGGCCGCAAGGACGCGATCATCACGGAGGCCATGGCGCGCGAAACGGTGGAGGCTTTCCCCCATGCGCGCCTGGAGATCATGGAAACCGTGGGGCATTCGCCGATGGTGGAGGATCCCGCTGGATTCCTGAAGATTCTGTCCGAGTTCGTTTCGGGTCTGGGAAAGGAGCACGCATGAGCCGTGTCAGCATTATCGGGGCGCACAACACCAAGTTCGGGAGCCACGTCAAGAAGAACAAGGAAACTGGTGAAGTAAGCGATCTTGTTTCCATATACGAGCTCATGATCGAGGCCGGACAGGGCGCGCTCAAGGACGCAGGAATCCCGGGCAAGGATGTGGACGGAGTATGGGTGGGCAGCTGCGCGCCCGGTCTGCTTGCCAACCAGGAGCATCTTGCAGCCATGGCGCCGGAGGTCGATCCGGAAGGATTGCGTTTCAAGCCCATGACACGCTGCGAGGACGCGTGCGCTTCTGGTTCCGTTGCCCTCTACAACGCGCTGTACGCCATTGAATCGGGTCGCGCGCGCATCGCCCTGGTGCTCGGCGTGGAGAAGATGAATCTTCTCGACACGAAGAGCGTCACGCACGCTCTGGCCACCTGTTCGTACTGGCCGGAGGAGGGCGCGCGGGCCATCACCTTTCCTGGCCTTTTTGCCGAGTACGCAAAGGGTTACGCGGCACGTTATGGGCTTTCCCCGGAGCTTCTTGCGCGGATGCTGGCATCCGTTTCCGCTCTTTGCTATCGCAATGGTCTGGACAACCCACTGGCCCATTTCGGTATGGGAGGACCCTCGGACAAGCTGCGCCTCGTGACCGCGGAGGCCATCCTCGGTCTCCCTGTTGAGAAAAACCCCATGATCGCCGAGCCTCTGCGCCTCCACGACTGCTCGCTCGTGTCGGACGGCGCGGCGGCCGTGGTGATCATGCGCAGCGATGACGCTGGAAGCTGGGGAGACAAAGCGGTGGAAATTGCCGGTATCGGGCACGTCAACGAGCGCATGGCCATCTCCGTTCGGCCCAACATGTACGAGCTCCTCGCCGGCAAAGAGGCCGTCCGCCGCGCCTTCGCGGAGGCAGGGATAGCCACCTCCGACGTGGACGTGGCAGAAGTACACGATTGTTTCACGATAAACCAGCTCCTCTGCACCGAGGCGCTGGGGCTCTCAGAAGACGGCCGCGCGGGCCACGATTATATGGAAGGCCGATTCGGACGTGAGGACCCCGCGTGCTCCGTGAATCTCTCCGGCGGTCTCAAGGCCAAGGGCCATCCCGTGGGCGCCACCGGCGTTTCCATGCATGCTGTTCTTTACAAGCAGCTTCTCGGCCAGCCCTGGGGAGCCTCTCCGACGAGAAAGCAGCCCGAGATCGGCGTGTCATTCAATGTGGGAGGATCCGGCGTTACCAATTGCGTCACGGTGCTACGTCGCTGATCCATTTTACCCGGGCAGCAGATGGTGAGCTTTTTCAAGCGCACGCTGAAATAAGCCTTAAGCTCCCTGTTCCCGCGAGGATTGGCAATTGCAGTGCCCAAATGGGGAAATATTATTAGCTACTAATTGACATTAACTACTAAAAGATATTAACTTTCATATAGATGAGACATCCAATGGAGGTTAATGTCATGAGCACACTCACAAATCGGACTCCAAGCAACAAAAAGTGGTGGGCTCTTGCCGCCATAACACTCGCGGTCTTGGCGGTCGGGATCGATCAGACGGTGCTGAGCCTCGCCCTTCCGACCTTGGCACGAGAGCTGCATGCGTCGAATTCGGATCTCCAATGGTTCGTCGCGGCATTCAGCCTCGCCCTGTGCGCGATGCTGTTGCCCGCGGGGCTCCTGGGAGACCGTTTCGGGCGCAAGAAAATGCTCCTTGTGGCTTTGGTCATATTCGGCGTGGGGTCTCTCGCCTGCGCCTACTCCACCACCCCGGCGATGTTGATCTCCGCGCGGGTGCTTCTAGGGCTCGGTGCCGCGTTTCTGGCCCCTCTCACAATGGCGGTCCTCTCAGTGGTTTTCGAGGAAAAGGAGCGGACCATGGCGGTAGGAATCTGGGGCGCCGCCAATTTCCTCGCATTCCCCATCGGCCCGATACTGGGCGGCTGGATCCTCACGAAGTTCTGGTGGGGAGCCGTCTTCCTGATAAACGTGCCCGTCGTCATTTTGGCGATCGTTGCGGTCTCCTTACTCGTGCCGGAGTCCCGCAGTGAGAAGCGGCCTGGGTTGGACCCGCTTGGCGTGCTCTTTTCCAGCGCGGGGCTGGTCGGTCTGACGTTCGGTGTCATTCAGGCGGGGCAACACGGGTGGGGCGACGCGCGGACGCTTGTTCCCATTCTTGTCGGCGCGCTTCTCATGGTAGTTTTCGCCCTCTGGGAGGGCTTTCTTGGACGGCGTCAGCCTGGCAAGGCCCTGGTGGATCTCGATCTTTTCCGCTCCACTCGCTTCACGTGGGGTACGATTCTCGCGGCCTTCAGCATCTTCGCCATGTCGGGATTGCTTTTCACCCTTCCCCAATTTTACCAGGCCATTCTCGGCACTGACACCATGGGAGCCGGAATTCGACTCCTGCCCATGATCGGGGGTCTGGTCATAGGCGCCGTGGCATCCAACCGCCTTGCAGCGCGGGCAGGAGCGAAGGGCACCGCGGCCCTGGGGTTCGCCCTTCTTGCCGTCGGTCTCCTTGCCGGAACCGCGACAACGGCGGGCGGTGGTTTCGGATTCACCGCGGCGTGGATTGCGGTTGCGGGAGCGGGCATGGGGTTGGCTATTGCCGCGGCGGCCTCCGGCGCGTTGGGCGCCCTTCCCTCTGACAGAAGCGGAATGGGTTCCGCCGTCATGCAGGCAGTACAGAAGATCGGACTCCCGTTCGGGACGGCGATTCTGGGAACCATCTTCAGTAACGTTTACCGCGCTCATCTGGACGTGAGCGGCCTCGGAGATCAGGCGGCCAGCGCCGTCCAGAGGAGCGTGTTCGCGGGTCTTGCGACCGCCTCCGCTCTCAAGTCGGCTCCGCTTCTGGACATGGTGCGAACCGCATTCATGAGAGGCATGACGGGCATGCTCTGGGTGTGCGGAGGGACCGCGGCCGCGTGCGTCGCGCTCACGGTGATCTTTCTGCCGGGGCGCGCCACGCACACGGTCGGCGACGCCGTTGTTGCGCCGCACGGACAGAGTGTAGAATAGCGGCGTGAGAGAAGCGTCATTGTCGGTTCCCCCGTCCGACAGCTTACGGGAAAGAAAGAAAGCCAAAACGCGTGCCGCCCTCCAGCAGCACGCGTTGCGGCTATTCCGTGAGCAGGGCTATGAAGCCACCACGGTGGAGCAGATCGCCGCCGCCGCCGAGGTATCGCCCAGCACATTTTTTCGGTACTTCGCTACAAAAGAGGATTGCGTCATCTACGACGCGCTGGATCCCTTGATTTTCCCGGCATTTGCCGCCCAACCTCCCGCGCTCAGCCCGATGCAGGCGCTTCGCGCGGCGGTCCATGAGGTCTTCACCTCTATTCCGGCCGACGAAGCGGAGAGTCAGCGCGAAAGGGCGCGGCTTGCCTTTTCAGTGCCCGAGCTGCGCATGAGGATGCTCGACCAGCAAATTCAGTCAATTGTCCCGTTCATACACGCCGTCGCGAAAAGAGTAGGGCGCGATGCCGATGACATCGCCGTTCGGACGTTCGTCGGTGCGGTCCTCGGAGCTACGCTTGTCTTAGAATTGGACTTGGTGAAGGATCCCACGGTTGATGTCACGCGCCTCATCGACAAGGCCCTCGCGCAGTTGGACGCCAGCCTCCCCTCCATGGGAGCCAAGCTGCCTTTGTGAAGTCGTGCCTACGCGGAGGCGCGCTGCGTGCCTATTCGGGGGTCTTGCTCCGCATCGAGGCCCTGTCGATTTCTATGCTGTGATCCATCTGAAGCGAAGGTACGAGCACGCCCGGGCGTCCGACAATCACGGCGGGGACTCCAGCCACCGTTGTATGCGCGGGCACGTCCTCCAGCACGACGCTACCGGCCCCCACTTTCGCCCCTTGGCCGATTCTCACGTTGCCAAGAATTTTCGCCCCAGCGCCGATGAGCACGCCGTCGGCCACCTTGGGGTGCCGGTCACCCACATCCTTGCCGGTTCCACCGAGTGTCACTTCATGCAGCATCGACACGTCGTCTCCGACCACCGCCGTCTCCCCGATGACGAGACTCGTCGCATGATCGATGAAGAGGCCTTTGCCGATCCGCGCTGCCGGATGGATATCGACGGCGAAAACCTCGGAAATGCGACTCTGGAAATGGCAGGCAAGCGGTTTGCGATTCTGGAGCCAGAGCCAGTGCGAAACGCGGTACGCTTCCAGCGCGTGGAACCCCTTGAAGTGCAAAAATGGCACCGCCACGCCGCCCGCTGCCGGGTCGCGTTCTGCGTAGGCCGAAAGATCACACCTGATGGCATCCGCGATCGTGGCGCCGGATCGGAACGCATCGAGCATGACGGGGCGCAATGCGCTCGCTCCGAGAGTGGTGGTTGCGAGCTTCTCCGCCAGCAGCGAGGCAAGGGACTC
>Ga0265322_10000553_pt1 | contig 14403 bp, 12 predicted proteins | sample 41222metaG_FD_193584 | JGI IMG/M metagenome (GOLD analysis project Ga0265322, IMG submission 193584) | Rhizosphere microbial communities from Carex aquatilis grown in University of Washington, Seatle, WA, United States - 4-12-22 metaG | ecosystem: Host-associated > Plants > Roots > Rhizosphere...
CAGGACCGATAAAAACATCACTTTCGGCGATTATTCCCTTCCATAGATAAACACCACATTTTACCGTCACACGATCACCCAGTCGAACACCTCCTTCGATGAAGGTATGATCACAAATATTGCAGTATTCGCCGACGATGGCACCTGATAGCAGGTGCGCAAAGGCCCAGATACGACTCCGCGCCCCCACCTGAACGTCAGGATCCACAATCGCGGCCGGATGAATGTAGACTTCCGTATTCACATTAATGAAGGCTATAAATAATGAACCTTATTTCACCTATTAATTGAATTTGAGGAATATATGCAGTCTTCGCGCCTAATCATATTACATATTATATTTACGAAGCAGGTGTCAGTCCTTCAAATGCGGCCCGACGAACTCGAGCAAATCACCCACGGTTTCGCATTTTTGCAGCCAGTCCAGCGGCACGGGAATGTTCATGTCCGCATCAAGCAGCGTCAGCGCGGCCATCTTGCCCATTGAATCCCAGCCTCGGAAACTCGCCAGTCGCGCCTGGGGTGCGAGCGCACCGGGATCGGCGATCAAAATATCCGCCAGTTGTTTGAGGAAGTCCTGCCGGTTCATAAATTCACCACTCCACGATGCAGGCCGCCCATGACAAGCCCACCCCAAAGCCGCACAGCAGCGTTCGCGTGCCGGCTTTGATTCTGGCATCCGAGCGCATTTGCGCCAGCACAACGGGAATGCTGGCAGAAACCAGGTTGCCGGTGTCCGCCATTTCGATCACGTATTTCTCCTTCGGGATGTTCATCTTTCTGCGCAATGACTCCAGCATGAATGCATTGGCCTGGTGAAACACAAAATAATCAATGTCCTTCATGCCCAATTGGCCTTTTGCCAGGGCGCCCTGCACGGCGGGAGGAACCGCATGCAGGGTGAAATTGTAGATTTCCGGCCCGTCCATGCGGATGAATTCCGGATCCGCCGGGGATGAATCCGTGGCCATGTTTTGTCCGCCCCGGAAGCTCCGCATCCGTTCTCCACCGGCAGGCAGGTACATTTTCAGCGCATGATCTCCGTCAGAACCGAAATCAAAGCCGATGATACGACCGCGCGCGGATGACGTCAGCAAGGTGGCGGCGGCTCCGTCGCCAAAGATGGGGCGGCACACCGCGTCCTTGGGGTGGATATAATGGGTGTAGGTGTCACAATTCACCAAGGCGACGTTGGAACTGATGCCACTCTTCAGCAGGCCCTCGGCTATCATCAAGCCGTAGATAAAACCTGAGCAGGCAAGGTTGAGGTCAAGGCAGCCGCATGACTTGGACAGCTTTGCCCGAGACTGCAAAATGCAGGCTGAAGAAGGCAGTTTGTAGTCGCCGGTCTGTGTGCAGAATAGCAGGAAATCCACTTTATCGACGGACTGCCGGTTGAGCAAAGCCGTTAAAGCCTTCTCGCCCAAGTCAACCGCCGTCTCATCCGGGGCGGCTATGCAGCGCGATCGAATGCCCGTTTTCGCGAAGACTTCGTCCGGTGTCCACCGTCCCAAGGCTTGCACCAGGTCTTCGTTGTTCAGTCTGTTGAGAGGCAGATGAGTGGCAATATCCTGGATCATTGTGATGGTATTCCTGAGATTTGGTTAAATATCACCCGCTCACGGATATAGTCCTTTTCTGTATAATAGTCGGATGCCAATACCATCAGCACACAATCTGGAGAAAAATCATACATTTCATGCCAGACCAGGGGTTCAATCAGCAAGCCATTGGTATTTCGATCGAGCAGCACTATTTGCTGCTGCTTTCCATCGTCGAGCAGGAAGCGGCATGATCCAGCCATACAAATGGCCAGCTGGCGGAGCGTGCGGTGGGCATGACACCCCCGCCGGACACCAGGCCTTGTCCCATAAATATAGTAAACGCGTCGAATCGCAAAAGGCACCTGCTTCAGATTCTCGATGGCGATCAACCACCCGCGTTCATCGCCTTTGGGAATAAACTCAAGCATGGTCACGGCTTATCAAGGATGAACGTTACGCCTGATTGCATAAGCCAGAGTCACTTCCATGGTCAAACCAGGCATCGCCCGGGCCTGATATGTCGTACCTCCACATTCATGTGGGTGCCTAGCGCATGCCAACGGATTATGGGCGCCATGAAAACCATGGCGGCATCGATTATGGAAGGCGGCCAAACGTGCCGGCCAGCTTTCAGCTGGGCCACTGGTTTGGGTGAAGCAACCCATCGAAGCAAATTGCCATGGTTCGGTGGCATTGGGCGGTAAAGTGGCGTAACGAATCATCAGACTCATTGCCGTGATATGCGAAAATGAACATGCTACGCCGGGTCGCTTCTGGATGGAGGCAACCGCGAAGGAATTTGTATATTTCGCCCAATCACCGACGGGGTGATGCCAGCAGAGTTTTGAGCACGGGCATGACTAGCGTGGCCTGGCGGCGCCAGGTTTCCAACTGTTCCACCCGCTCCAACTGAAAATCCTTGTGCGCGCCATTCGCTGCGGCTTCGGCCAGCTCGCGTAGATGCTTCATCCGCGCCCTCCCCTGTCCCACCAACGGCTCGATCCTTCCTCTGATGATCCCGCCGAGCAACTGGCGCAATCCCAGCTCGGGTTCGTAGTAGTCGCGGCGCGGTGCGTCAGGAGCCGAGAGCAGAGGGCTGGGAGGTAAGGGCAAAAGGTGCGCCTGCCGCCTGGCACTTCGCATTTCGCTCTTCCCGCCCAGCGCTTGGCGCTTCACGTCCGCGAGGTTGATCGCGCCGAGTGAGCGCAGCAGCTGCAGTCCCTGGCTGGCCGAGCCCTTGCTGATCTCCAGCCGCTCCACGATGTCCGAAAAACTCAGCGGCACGGGCGAGGCATAGAGCAGTCCGTAGATCTGCCCGATCGAGCGGGGCAGGCCGAGCGCATACACCACTTCGGCAAATAGCTCGATGCATTCGGACTGGAAATCTCCAGGTTTTCCAGCGCAATAAGCCTTGGGCGGAAAGCTTGGGGCGACCTTCATGTGGGGCGGGATGGCGGAAGAAGAGTCGAGCAGATAAGCAAGTGAGGTTTTGGAGTTCAAGAGAAAATGAACAACCCGCGCTGCGGGAGGGAAAAGTGGAAGGCAGCAAGCGGAAGTCGAAAATCATGGGGTGAAAAGCGGATCCGTCTTTGTGCTGCGAACTGTGGTGGAGCAAGGCGTGAAGCGCGTAGAGCCAAACTCTGGGGTTGCACAAAAAGCCGCCGGAGGTGTTGGCCCTGCCGGTGGCGATGAGCAATCTGCAGAAGTGGCGGTGTCGGCCGCTCTCCCCGCAGTTCCTGGTCACTCCTTCAGGCTTTGGCCTGGGTCTTCACGGTCTTATTGCCGGGCCGGTCGGTGGCCGTGACCTTGATCACGACCGGCTGGCCTGCCGTCAATGTCTTGGTCGTCGCCGTTGCTCCCGCATGCCACGCCTTGCTCGAGCGCTGCGACCCCTGCATCACGGATCGCCACCGCCACGCCCGCGACCTCGAAGTCGTCGCTGGCCCGGTGTCGGCGTGCGGCCGCTCAGGTCGGGCTTGCGCGCGATTACCACCTCGTCCTCGTATCGTCTGAACACGAGGTCGCCGACCTTGCCGCGGATCTGCTCCATGACGGGATTGAGTTTTACTTCAGCCATTTTCTTGGTCTTTCCAGAGCACTCCGGCCGCCGGTCCCGCACCTGCAAACGATTCGCAGTGATGCGCGCTTCCTTCGTACATCCTTCGCAGATCCTTCGTACTTGGTTCGTACATCCTCCGCGACCGGATGCAGGGTGTTTCACGGATTATCGCATGCAGGATAGGGGGGCGTTTTCACCCGGGACGCCCGTCCGGATGAAGAACCTCACTGCCGTAGATGAAAGACTGAAAACCAGGGGAAACAGCCGTCACGGTCGGACGGCTCTCTACGGTACGACTGGTGAATGCCTGCGTTCTTGGCGGACCGGCAAATGTCGCCTTCGGTTCGGTGGCGTGAGAACTGGCAGCCCCGGATTACCGTATTAGCCTTGCGCCAATATCCTGACGCCGTTTCATAGGAGGATTCCATGACTTCCGCCCCCACTCCTTCCCCTGATACCCCAAGCCATGACAAATCGCATCATCCCGTCGATCATACTCAGGGCAGGCCCGTCGATACGGACTACGATCCGTACGAGGGCATTGACCTGCATGAGCTGTTCACGCGACTGACCCGCGGGCTGGCACCGACCCTTGGTCTCGCCGTTTTGGGACTGGCTATTGCCGCGGTTATTTATCTTTCGGCCAGTCCGTTCACGTTCGCTACGACTTCAATGCGGGTGGCCTTCGCCTTCAGTGGTTATGGGAAGGGGGAATATCCTGACCGCTCCAAGTTTCAGCCGGACGACATGCGGGCACCGGATATCATCGCGGAAGCGCTCAAACGGCAGGAAGTGGATGCTACTGAGGACTTTCAGAGCAGGGTGCGGGCGGGGCTGACCATTGAGGGTCTCATCCCGCCCAACGTCATCAAGGAACGCGACCGGCTGCGGGCCGCCGGGCAGACTCCGGCTACCTTTATTCCCGACGAATACCTCATCACGCTGACGCTGCCACGTAAATTCCCGCTCAGCGGCCGGCAGCGTGAGCTGCTGCTGAATGAAATCGTCAGTATATACCAGGAGAAGTTCCAGCATACCTATGCCGAAACGCCCCTGGCGTTCGGTAACGCGTTCGAAACCCTGCGTAACGCCGACTATTCCGAGTACGAGCTGATCCTAACCGAGGAGATCGAGAGCATCTCCGACTTTCTCAGGCAACAGCTGAATGTCAGCAAAGACGAGCCATCAGAGAAATCCGCCAATAACTCCAATCCCTCCCGGTCCTTCCGTTCCCGCACGACCAATCTGTCCTTCAGCGACCTGCTGGAACAGACGCGCCTTTTCGCCCAGATCCGGCTTAACGAGACGCTGGGCCTGATCTATCAGAACGGCCTTTCCCGCAACCGCGCCACCGCCATGGTGAAAATGGATTACTACCTGCGCACGCTCGAGGACCAGGAGCAAAAGGCGATTGAAGAGGAAAAGGTTGTTGATGACCTGCTGGCCAAGTCGCAGGAGCGATCACAGAACTACGTGCTGGGAATCAAGTCCCAGGCGGCCCAACAACGTCCCGAGTCACCGATCCTCGATCAAGGACTGATCGACTCACTCCTGGCCAACGACGCCTATAATTTTCTCGTCCGCAAAGCGCTTGATGCCGGTCTCGCGGTCAAACGCATTCAGGCCGACAAGGCCCAACTCCTCGAGCGGCGCAAAAACATGGAAACGTTTCTTAAGAGCACTGGCGAGGATCAATCGGCCATCATCGCACAGGTGCAGAAATCGCTCTCCGACTTGGAGACCTCCTACAAGGTCTTGATCTCCAATATTCGCATGACGCATGCAGACTTCGCCAAACAGCAGTTTGCCGATGCCGTTCGCATCAGCATGCAGCCCGTAACGGGGAGCAAGTACAAGCCGCTGGCCGTAGCTGGCATCATTGGCGGGTTCATCGGCCTCGCGCTGGGCCTGGGGCTGAGTTTGCTGGGGGTTTATGTGGGCCGCCGCTAAGGCGGCTGTTTTGTAGCCGCAACAAAGCGCAGAAGGCGCAAAAAGAGGATGTATGAAAGATGACATCTTCCTGCTCTGTGACCGCATCCGTGAAACCAGCTTCGCGCTCCACTGTCACTTACGCCATGGCCACCTTGAGAAGGTTTATAAGAATGGCCTCGCTCATCGACTGCGTAAACAGCGACTCAACGTCGCCCAACAGCACCCGTTGAGCGTCCTCGATGACGATGGCACTATCTTAGGCGAGTTCTTTGCTGATTTGTTCGTTGAGCAGCGCCTTATCGTTGAACTGAAAGCCTGCCGCGCACTCGCAGACGAGCATGTGGCCCAGCTGCTCGGATATCTGCGCGCCTCGCGCATTGAGCACGGTCTCCTCATCAATTTTGGCTCACCCAAGCTCGAGGTCCGCAAGTATGCGCTCAGCGAAACCAACTAGTTTTTGCGCCTCTTGTGCCTTTTTGCGGCAAATTCATCCATGATATCAGGCAAATGGCTTTTGTGGCTCGAGCGCGGCTGGTGCTGGCTGTTGCACGCCGGCTTCCTGTTGCTCTGCCTGCGGTTTCTGGTCGCGGCGACGCGTGAGACTTATCCGGATGTGCTGCCTGTGCTCGTGCTAACCGCAGGGGGCCTGGGGCTGAGCGCGTGGCGCCCAAGGGCGGCGCTTTTCGCCTTCACGATCTCTGTGCCGCTGCTCAACGGACTCGGCTATGTGGGCCTAGCGGAACTCCCTGCGCCGGTGAGCTTGGTGTTTTCGGGGGTGTTTGTCGGATGGACTATCCGACAGCTGAGCGGCAAGAGCGAGGCGCAAGAGGCAGACTTAGAGGTCACAGGTTGGAAGTCCTCCCGGGAACCCATAACTCATAACCCAAGACCCGGCAAAGCGGTGCTCGTCATTGATGTGTTGATCAGTGTCGTACTGCTCTCGCTCGCGGTCCAGATCGCCCGGCAGCATGGCACGGCCGGATTTTGGACGACTTCCTGGAGCCAGCCGGTGTTCGGCTACGGGGATTCGCATTACTTCATGACCTCGGCCTTTGTCTGGCTGCAGGGGCTGTTTTTCTTTCGGCTGCTCCGCGTGCAAGGCGGAGATGTCCTGGCATGGGCAAAATCGGTGTTTGCAGTCTATGGCGTGACGCTCGTTGTCTTCTATCTGCTCCAGTTATGGCTCCATGTTCCTGAGCCAATCGATAGTATTACTTATTGCTCGCCACTCGAAGACATTCATTCGTTCGGGGGCATCACAGTGGCGATTTTTGCAGCTGCCCTCGTTTCGTGGGTGCACCGGTCCTGGGCCAAGACGATTTTGAATTGCTGCTACGTGGCTGCCATTCTGGCCTTGTTGGTTGCCTCGTGGTCGCGGGCCACCTGGCTGGCCGGAATACTCGTTTTGTTGCTGATTGCCTGGATCAGGCTGCCGAGGCGCTGGAGCATGGCCGTACTGGCGTTAGGTATCATGGTCATCGCGATCATCAATCTGAATGCCAACCGCGCATCATGGCAGCACAACGGGTATCTCGCGCGCCTGATTAGTCTGACCCGCATGGAGAATCTAATCAACAAAAGCCCTGATCGGCTCAATCTTTACTATAAGACCGTTGGCATGATCCGGGAGCATCCCTTCGTCGGACACGGGGTTGGCTCGACTTATCTGACGTCAGTACGCTTTGCACGACCTGGCGATCCCAATGCCGACATTCCCAATTTCGTCCATAACTTCCTTTTGCAGATGGCGGCGGAATTGGGGGTGCCGGTGGCCGCGTTATTCCTCGCCTTGATCCTCTTTGCTTTATGGCGAGGTTACAGAAAATCAGGAGCGAGGAATAAGTTCCAAGTTCCAAGTTCCAAGTTCCAAGACCATGGTGGAGGAAATCCGGAGGCTGGGGACGAAAAGTGGAAAGCGGAGGATCGAAGAGCGAATGCAGAAGCTATCCGGTCCCCGGTATCGGGTTTCAGGTATCACGAGCATGCAATGCTCGGCGTATCCATGGCGCTGACGGCGTATCTGATCACACAGATGACCGCCAACGCGCTCAACATCTATGTCAGCAACCAGTTCTTCTTCTGGTTCCTGATGGCAGCGTTGCTCAGCGTTAACACAAAGTGCGGAGAGCACACTGCGGCATACCCATCAGCGTCTATTAGCGTGGAATAGCGGTTTATAGATTCAATGCGCCTGAATCGCGCGGGCGAGTGCCTCCCGCTCGCGGCGCAAAGCTTCCTGAGTCTGCAGCAGTTCCTGCTGGTTGGCGCGAAGCGCGATCTGCTCATGGGCAATATCATTTTGCAGGGCAAGAATCTGCTGATGTGCCTCCACGAGTTCCTTCCGATGGCCGAGAAAGGTGTTCATCACGAGCGCGAGGGAGAAGACAAGGGAGAGAATTGCGCAGGCGATCGCCTGGTTGCGCTGCGTCACGGCACGCTGCAGCAGATCGGATTGGTCAGTTTGCATGGGACTTGAACGTTGAACCACTAAGGCACAGAGGGCACTCAGAAGGCGGATGAGGTGAACAACAAAGAAACCAATGCGCAACGTGCGAAAGGCCAATCGGACCCACCTGCACTTTCACCCTTGCTTTCACTTGAGATTATCCAAGCAGGATCACGGGGTTGGCGAGATGCAGCTGGTCGCGAATCATCCGTACGATTTCGCGCTCGAAGGCTTTTGAGCAGACCACGATGCTCTCGCGGCGTCCGGCAATCTGCGCCGGGGAAAGAATATCCCGGCCGGCCAAACGGTGACCTTGGATGCCGGGGTTTGAATCCACAAACGCCATGATCTTGGCCTCGGCCAGTCGGGTCGTCTCCAGCAGGCGGCGCGTGAGTGTGCCCGCACCCCAGATGAAAACCGGCTCCTGACTGCGCACCAGCCGCTCGATCACTGACAGCAACTTTTCATCCCCTGCCCTGCACTGAGCCAGATACCGCTCCAAGGCGGGTTCAGTCGTGTGGTCGACTTGGTGCGAGGGTGCTTCCGCCCCAGGCGGCACCTCGTAGATGCCGCTGACAACAGAGTCCGTGACGCCTTCGCGCCACTCCATCATCCATCGCCAGGTCTGCCGCGACTCCAGGCCGCACACCGCCATCAACCGATTGAGCGAGATCTCTGAAAAAAAGTTCACATGCTCGACGCTGAACTGCTGGTAGGGCGCGTTTACGCAGTCGGCAAACGCCGCCACGTCCGGCTGGGCGCAGTAGAGCAGGCCACCGGCTTTGAGCCGGCCGGCGACCGTGCGCACCGCCGGCTGCACGTCGCGAAGATGTTCAAGGACGCCGACCAGCAGAATGACGTCGAAGGACTCCTGCCAACCGGCCAGTTGGGTCAAGTTCGCCGTGCGTACTTCCACGCCGTGCAGTCGTTGGGCGGCCTGGACGCACGCCAGGGACGGGTCGATGCCCAGCACGTTCCCGAATCCGCGCTGCTTGAAAACCGACAGGAGTCCGCCCGTGGCGGAGCCGACGTCGAGGATGCGGACCTCGCGGGAAGGTAGAAAAGGAATGACCTGATCCGCGATGGCCTCGAATCGTTTGAAGTCATAGGGCGATTCCGCCCCCCCGGCATGATCGTAAGTGTATTTCGACTGCGCGGCATAGTAGCGGTCCAGTTCTTCCTGCGAAGGGATGCCCTCGGCAAAGCTGGCGCCGCACTGCCGGCACACGACGACATCATAGCCGTTGATTCCACCGTGCCCCTGGCTGGCGAACCGCTGGGGATGAAGCACGCGCCGACGCCCGGCACTCCCACAAACGGGGCATTCTCTCAGAGCCGCCGGCAGACTGATCCGGCCCGGGTTCTTCGCGCATCGTTCTCCGGGGAGTCCATAGAGGATCAACTCCCACCCGTCCCGTTCATGCTGCCGCAAGAACCAGCGATGGCGTGGCAGGTCCGCGTGCAACTGCTTCCACAACGCGGCAAGATCATTCGGCTGGTGGTAGGCCGCCACTGCCACTACGGGCTGGCCGCGGCGGATCATGGTGTGCGCCCCGGCCAGTACTTCCAGTTCCATTCCCTCCACATCCACCTTGAGGAAGGTGGCATCACGGCAGCCCTCCAGTGAGTCCAGGGGATGGACTTCCTGCAGTTCGCCCGCCGCTGCCCGGGTCGAGGTCGGCGTGCCGGTTGCCGCGAAATGGATTGTTCCCGCCTCCGCGCCCAAAACCGTGCGGCGGATCACCACGCGGGAACGGATCGCCTCCGGCAGCCGGCTGATGCGTTCTTCCAGCCGCGTGGCATTGAGGCCATCGGGTTCGATGGCCACGTACCGGCGCAGTTGATCGCCGGAAAACCGCCGCCACGCCTCCAGTGTGTCTCCGGAAAAGGCGCCTGCATCCACGAACACTTCCTCCTCGATGGGCCGGATGACATCGCGCGGGAAATATTGGTCCGGCGCCGGCGCCGGCATGCCGTGAAAGTCACCGTGCAAACGCCAGCGCAGCTGGGCTGCGAGCACCCGCCGCGACTCCTCGTCATCAAGCGCGTTGGCCAGTGCGCGCAGGGCATCCGCATGTTCCAGCAACCTCGACGGCAGGTCGCAGGCGTAGAATGGGAGCAGGCGTGCGGACAGCTTCCATGCGAGGGGGACAAAAGAACAGACGCATTCACACCCCAATGACTGCAGTTGCTCGATGCGATCCGCCACGCCCTCCGGCGCAGCACCGTGCCAGATTGCCACGACAAAAGCCGCCTCCCTGCCCCAGCGCGCCACCGCCGCCTCGACCGAAATGACCGGAATGCCATCGACCTCACTCCCCTGCAGCTGCGCGTTGCGGTCGCAAAAGGACAGCGGGAAAAAACCCGCGGCGCGCATCGTCGCCGCCAGACGCCGGCCGAGATTGCCCGCACCCCACAGCACGACTCGTTCGGCACAAGGGCCGGCAAGTTTGTCAAATGCATCCTGTTCCCGGGCCCGGGCCTCCTCCGGAAACTCCGCGAGCAACCGGTAAATCTCCTCCAAGGCCGTCATGATGGGGAAAGGTGAAAGGGAAACGTGAAGGTGAAAAGGGCCGCCCGCGAAACGCGCCGGCCGAAGGACGGGGAATTCATCAAATCCACTCCCACTTTCACTCTCACTTTCACTCTCACTTCTTATTCATCCATGATGGCGTTGTACTCGGCACGGTCGAGAAACGGCCACATGTCCTCCATCGGCTTGGAGACAATCGTGCCGTCCGGCCGCACTTCCGAGATCGCGCGCGGCGCGGTCATTTCATCCACCGAGGTTTTGATCACGCACACGACGGGGCCGGGGCGGGCCAGTGCCTCCGCAAGAACGTCCCGCAGCCGCTCGTGGGAATCCACATACAGTGCGGGGATTCCGTAGGCTTCCGCCACGCGGCCGGTATCGGGCATGGTCAGGCGGCTGCCGGGTTCCGCCCCCACCAGCCGGCCCTGAAAATGCCCGCGCTGCATGGAGACAACCGAACGATAGCCGCCGTTGTCCAGCACCAGATATTTCACCGGCAGCCGCAGCCGCTGCGCGGTCTCGAGTTCCTGGATGTTGAGCTGGAAGCCGCCTTCGCCATTGACGTTGATGACACGCCGCCCGCCCGCTGCCAAGGCCGCGCCGATGGTGCCGGGCAGGCCCGTGCCCATGGCTCCGAGCCCGGGGGCGTTGAGGACGCGCTGGCCGGCCTTGATGCGGAAGGCCTGATAAAAGATGTCACTGCACGGGCCCGAACTACCCGGCACGATGACGTCGTCCGGTCCGAGCAGGTCGGACAGCACATCCATAAGCACGTACGTGCTGACCGCCCCCGCCGGCTGGCGGTGGTACTCGGGCAGCACAACCGGAAAACGGCGAACCCAGCCACGGCACTGTTCGCGCCAGGCGTTGAAATCAGCCGGTAGCAGCGCTTCGACGGCGGCCAGCAGCTCCGGCAAAAAAACCACGAGATCGGCGCAGACCGGCACATCGATCTTCGCCTTGAACTTGGCCAGTTCGGCGGGATCGACGTCCACGAAAACCTTGAAGGCTCGCGGCGCGAAGTTCGCATGATTGAATGCCACCGACGGCAGGTCGAGGCGTGCGCCCAGTACGAGAATCCAGTCGGCCTTCTGCTGGGCAAAGTTGGCGGCACGCTGCCCGATGCCCCCCGGACGCCCCACGTAGGCCGGGTGTTCCTCCGCCAGAAAGTCCGCCGCTTTCCACGTCAGTAGCACCGGCAGTCGGAGCCGTTCCACCAGCGCGTGGAAGGCGTCGAGCATTCCGGCCGTCCGCACGCCGTTGCCGGCGTAGATGACTGGACGGCGTGAACGCGTCAGCGCCGCCAATGCCCGGCCGATCTCCCCGGAGAAGCTGCGAGGTTTCTCCACGACCGGCGTGAAACCGGTCAGCGCCGCCGGATCCACCTGCGCCGCCTGCACGTCGAGCGGAATGTCAATCCAGACCGGGCCCTTGCGGCCGTGCGTGGCGAGCCAGAGAGCCTTTTCGAGATGGAAGCGAATCTCGGCCGGTTCGAGCACCATGACTGCGTACTTGGTGATCGGCCGGACCATCGCCACGATGTCGACCTCCTGCTGCCCCATCGACCGTACGGGCTGAGGTTGGTTGCGGATGAGGTCGGCGCGCTTGGCCTGGCCGGAGATGAACAGACACGGGGTGGATTCGATCCAGGCGCATGCCGCGCCGGAGATCGCGTTCGTGCCGCCCGGGCCTGCCGTCACAAGCGCGCACCCGAATGCATTGGTGTATTCGCCATAAGCCTCGGCGGCATAGGCGCACGCCTGCTCGTGCAGGCAGCACACATAATCGAGCTCCGGCCGTTTTCCCACCGAATCCGTCAGATGCATGCTCCCGCCGCCCGGCAGCAGGAAGAGATGCTTGAGCCCGTGCTGAATGAGAAAATCGACGACGTAGTCGGAAAGTTTCAAGGGAGGAAGGAACAGAACTGAGGAACTACAGAACGACTGGGCGACGGAAAGGGTTGGATCGTTGGCGAAGGGTTGGATCGTGGAACTTGAAACCTGAAACTTGGAACTTCCGCCAAAGGCGGCGCGTTAGTCCATCCAGTCGGTGACATACGTCTTGCGGCTGGTTTCCTGCATGATGGCCGGATCGGTGTAATAAGAATCGCCCTGCGTGTATGCCGAGGAGATCTCCTCAATCACCGCACCGGTGGCGCTGGAAAAGGCGTGCCGGACCCCGCGCGGGATGATGACCACGTCGTTCTTCACGCACCGGCGGTGTTCCTCGCCCAGCATGAGGTCGATCTCGCCGTGCAGCAGATGGTACGTTTCGTCCTTGAGCTTGTGCCACTGTTCGGGGTGCCGCTGGCCCGGCAGCATGAGGATGATCCGCTTGCAATACTCGCGGTTGACCACCGTGATCGCGGTCGAGCCGAACTCACGGAATCGCTCGAGACCGTAGTGGTGCGAGAGCTCGAGGTCGAACTGGGCCGGCACGATCGCGCCCGAGGCCTTCAGCAGCGCCTTCACGTCGTGCACGACGCCGTGGACCAGGCTGCGCGTGTCGGTGGCCGTCACACTTTCGCGCATGATTGCCTCCTTTGGCGCGCAGGCGCGGGTGGCGCGATATTCAGTGTACTTCGACAGGTCCTGGCCCACCAGCTGGCCCGGCCGGCCCGGGATCGAAAGAAACACGTCTTCCAGCCGGATGACTTCGCCCGCCCGGATGGCTCGGCGGGCGAACACGGCGCGGTGCAACTCCGCCAGTGTGCCACGCTCGGTAGCGGAGAACTCGTGCCGGCTGCCGGCGACCCCTCCCATGGCAACCGCCTGCCGCGCCGCCTCGAGCCAGCGGCGCACCTGCGCGGGCGTGGCCGAATAAGCGTTGAGCCGATATTTTTCCGTGGGCACGCCGACATGCTTTTCGAAGACCGTGGCGCCCTTGGCGATCGCCATCATCACGGACTCATACTGCCCGGGCGATTCGTGCGTCGAATAGCCGATTTCCACGTCGGCATAGCGGCGCCGGAGCAGTTCAATCTGGTTGAGCTGCAGGTTGGCATCGGCCGTGGGATATTCCCCGACGCAGTGCATGACGGTCAGCCGCTTGTTGCGGTGCTGGAAAAAGCTGACCGTGCGGTCGATCTCCTCGAATGGCTCGCCGGCGGTGGAGATCACCAGCGGCAGGCTGGTCGTGGCGATTTTTTCCACCAGCGGCCAGTCGGTCAGGTAGCAGCTCGGCACCTTCAGGTAATCGAAGCCGTGCTCGACAATCTTGTCCACCGAGGCCTCGTCCCAGGGCGTGCAGACGGAAAGAAAACCGTGCTCGACGATCGCATCCTTAAGCCGCCGGTAGTCATCCCAACCCAAGGACGTCTCGGAGAAGCGCTTCACGAACTTCAGGTCGGTCCGCGCCCGGTAGTCGGAATGAATGAAATCGGGGAGATGCCGGTATTGGAGTTTGATGGCGAAGCGAAAGTCGAAGCCGGCGCACACCTCACGCATTTCGCGGATGATGCGCCGCCCATGGGCGACGTCGCCCATGTGGTTGTTGGCCATCTCAAGAATGAAGAGCATGCGGGCAGTGAAAGAGTGAGGGAAAGTGAGGCGATCTAGCAGAGCCAAGGAACTATCTGACGATGGAAGCCAAGAGTCGGAAATTTAACCTAAAACGCAAAACCCAAAACTAGGATCCCTGGCGCCGCGCCCAAGCTGCCGTGCGGAGGATGGCCTCTTCCAGCGAAATGCGTTCGACGAGTCCGAGTTCCTCCCGCGCCCGCCGCGTGTCCGGGACGTAGCGCTCCGCGAGGGCTGATGGATTCGGCGTCTGCAGCACACGCACCAAGCGCTCCGGAGCCAGCAAACGGGCTACGACCTCTGCCAGTTCACGGATGTTCACCGGATGCTCCGAACCCACGTTATAGACTCGCCCGGCCGCACCGCGGGCA
>Ga0265322_10000560_pt1 | contig 14245 bp, 5 predicted proteins | sample 41222metaG_FD_193584 | JGI IMG/M metagenome (GOLD analysis project Ga0265322, IMG submission 193584) | Rhizosphere microbial communities from Carex aquatilis grown in University of Washington, Seatle, WA, United States - 4-12-22 metaG | ecosystem: Host-associated > Plants > Roots > Rhizosphere >...
AACGGACGATGATCTTCGAATTCCAGCGTGCAAATCGAATGGGTAATCCGCTCGATCGAATCACAGAGTCCATGTGCCCAATCGTACATCGGATAAATGTTCCAGGTATCACCGGTGCGATGATGCGTTGCGTGAAGAATGCGATACATCACCGGGTCACGCATATTGAGATTCGGCGCCGACATATCGATCTTTGCTCGTAATGTTCGTGTTCCGTCGGGAAATTCCCCACTCTTCATACGTTCGAATAGGTTAACATTTTCTTCACTGGAACGATTCCGGAACGGGCTTTCTTTCCCCACTTCGGTTAATGTTCCGCGATACTCACGAATCTGGTCGGCAGTTAAATCACAAACAAATGCTTTCCCTTTTTTTATCAGTTGAACGGCGTACTCATACAATTTTCCAAAATAATCGGACGCATAATATTTCCGGTCCTGCCAATCGAAACCGAGCCAGCGAACATCTTCCTGAATCGAATCGACATATTCGACGTCTTCCTTGCTCGGATTGGTATCATCAAACCGTAAATTGCAAAATCCTTTATAATCTCTGGCAAGTCCGAAATTCAAACAGATCGACTTTGCGTGTCCGATATGAAGATAGCCGTTCGGTTCGGGTGGGAATCGCGTGTGAACTCTGCCGCCGAATTTATTCGTCTTCAGGTCGTCGTCGATGATTTCCTGAATGAAATTCTTTCGCTCAACCGGTTCCGGCGATGATGTCGGGTTATGAGATTCCATAGTATTATTTTAAATAGATCTTCAATGATAAAAATTTATATATCAATATGTTCCGCAACATATTTCATCCTTTTTATACTTTCATCTCTTCCGAGAATCGAAAGTATTTCAAAAACTCCTGGTCCCCCGCCGACGCCTGAAACAGCAAGGCGGACAGCATGAATCAAAACGCCATTCCCTGTTTTCAGCGCCTCTGCCGTTCGGTGTAATGCCGATTCAAAATCTTCCTTCGCAGAACCTGCGAGTTTCGAAAATTCATCCGCCAGAATATTCAATTGACTCGGCGTTTCGGTCTTCCATCTTTTTTTTACGACTTCTGGGTCGAAAGCTTTCGGCGGCTCGAAGAAATATCTGCCCTGTTCAATATAATCATGAACGAATGAGACTCTTTCCCTCATCGCATCGATAACTTTGATTAAATACTCGTCTTTGAAATCTGAATCGGAAATCCCTGAACGCGACAATTCATCCCGAAGCAACGGGATCATTTCCTGAGATGATTTCTTTCGAAGATGTTCGAAATTCAGCCAGTTCAGTTTTTCCAGATTGAAAACTGCTCCCGCTTTAATTACACGGTCAAGGGAAAATTGCTCAATCAATTCTTCAAGAGAAAAAAGCTCCTGCTCGGTGCCGGGATTCCATCCTAACATGGCAATGAAATTGATCATCGCTTCTTTCAAATATCCTTTTGCGCGATAATCCTCGACAGCAACATCTCCCTGCCGCTTGCTGAGTTTCGAGCGATCGGGATTCAACAACAACGGCAAATGGGCGAACGTCGGAATCTGCCATCCGAAAAAATTATACAAAAGGACATGCTTCGGGGTGCTGGACAACCATTCTTCGCCGCGAATCACATGAGAAATCTGCATGGCATGGTCGTCTACAACATTTGCAAGATGATACGTCGGATATCCGTCAGATTTTAAAAGTACCTGATCGTCGACTAAACTGCTTGAGAACTCAACATCTTCCCTGATCACATCGTGAAAAGAAATTGTGGTCGAATCCGGAACTTTCATTCGTATCACGAATGGAATTTTCGATGCTAATTTTTCTTCGATTTCATTTCGCGAAAGGTTGAGACATCGTCTGTCGTATTTTGACGGAAGTCCATTTTTCTCCTGTCCCTTGCGCATCTCATCAAGCCGTGCAGATGTGCAGAAACAGCGATATGCGTGACCGTTATCGAGTAGCTGGTTGACATGGTCACGGTACAGAGAAAGCCGCTCAGACTGCACGTATGGAGCAAACGGACCATCTTTTCGAGGGCCTTCGTCATATTCGAGTCCTGCCCAGTGCAGAGTGTCGATCAAATTCTCGACTGCCCCGTCGACGATTCGAGCGCGATCGGTATCTTCGATGCGTAAGACAAAAGTGCCGTGATGTTTTCGTGCAAAGAGATAATTATACAATGCCGTTCTCAATCCGCCGACATGGAGGTAGCCGGTTGGACTTGGAGCAAATCGGACACGAACGGGCGTGGAATGATTCATAGATAATTAAAAAAAATCCCCGCTAATGGGGATGCGATAAAAAATCTTGTCAAGGTTGCTTGATACTTGCAGGTGCGCTCTCTTTATATGAATTTAGTAATTTTCGGGTTGAGATGCAAAGAATGGGAGAAATACCACCGAAACTTGTCACTTCACTTAATTGAAAATTCTGTTCACCTAAATTCTTCCAAAACAAAGCGAACGAACAAACTAATTACAAACCACTATATCTTTAATAATTTAAACGCATGTCTCCATTCATTCTTCGATATCCCCGGAATACACCAGAGCATACACAACGGTTCGATGGCTCTTGCAGATTCTGCCTTACCGAAATCAGCAGGTTCCCAGCCGAATTGATCGATGATGACAGAAACTTCTTTCTTGGCGGATTCGTTGTTGCCGCACATGAACATCGTCGGCTTGCTCTCAAATGAAGGATTTATCATGAATGCACTGCCAACGCTATTAAATGCTTTCACAAAATTTGCATCCGGCACGATTTCCTGTAATTCTTCCATCAACGATTTATCAAGATTTGTAAAAAATTTCAGAACGCCATTTGTCGGGGCAGCTTCGGCAATTGGATTCGTGGCATCAATTATGGTTTTATTTTTCAGGTTTTCATGTCCCATCTGCTCAAGCACTTTTTTAACGACTGTTCCTTTCACTGCAAGAACAATTATTTCTCCGAACTTTGCAGTGTCGGCAAATGAACCAACGAACGCTTTAGCTCCTGTGCCTTTTTTCCATTCGGTAAGTTTCGATACGTCTCTGGTGCCAAGCATGACCTGATACCCATGTTTTACAAATCCTGCGCCCAATGTTTGGGCGACTGTTCCCGATCCGACAATCCCGATTTTTTTCATATTGTGTGTTTTAAATAATAATGATTTGATATAGTATTAAAGTAAAAATATTGGCGGAAAATTGCAATTGTTCAAAATTATAACTGATAAAAAACCCCGATCGTTTCCGGTCGGGGTTTAGTTTATGATGTATCGAGTTCTATGTTACTTCAACAAAATCATCTTTTTGACTTGCGTAAATCTCTTGCTGGGATTTGAAATGCTTGAAGCATCTATCCGGTAAAAATAGACACCGCTTGCAAATCCGGCAGCGTTCCAAGAAACCGACTTATACCCGGCATTCTGCACCCCGTCAGTCAGTGTGCTAACCACTTGACCGAGGATATTGTAGATTTTCAATGTGACTTTACTCGTTGTAGGAATCTGGTATCTGAGCGTCGTGACCGGATTGAACGGGTTCGGATAGTTCTGATCCAATGCAAAAGTTGTCGGCAGAGTGTTTCGCGGGTTCTTGACTCCCGTTACCACGACCGATGCATCGGGACTATTTTTAATCGGTTCAACATTTCCGGCATTATCGGATGCAATACTGAAGAATCGATATTGATTTCCGGAGACAGCCGTAAACTGAGCAGACGTATCGGGTATATTCGTTTTCCATGTCTGCCAGGCACTGTCGTTTCTGGAAAGGTAGACCGTGTAGTCCCTGATACCGGATCCGGTCGAATCATCCACTCCGCCCCAATGAACATTAAGGGCAGTGGTGTTCGGGTTCGGAGGGAACGAACGGACGCTGCTGACCGGCATTCCGGCATCGATCGTGTTCATAATGTTCGGCGTAGCAATCGGCGCATTTACATCGAACACGATAGATGCTTTCGGAGCTATAATGTCACGGGTTTTCGATGTGCTTTTCGGGCGAATAGTGTAACTTACGAAACCTTCGCCGTGATGGAGAGAATCATCCACCGGCAGCATTCCGACTAACGGATTAGCGGGAAGAGCGCCGGTGTTCGGATCGACAGAACTAAAGTTCCAGAAAATTTTATTATGGACAATATCGACCCCAGCAGTTACGTCGACAAATACTCCAAGTGAGTCTCGGACATCCAAACGCTCTGTGTAGTATGTTTTCCCTGTAGCATTCGAGAAACTGCGTCCTGCAAAGCCGAATCCCATCAGCCGGAAACTGGAAGCATCCACCGTGGAATCGAGGTTCATCGAAATGCCGACCGACTGAGCGGGAGCTGTCGCTTGTTTCGGATCGTTCTCAAAAAGAATCGTGTACGGCAACGTCTGAGAAACTGAAACCCATCGGTTGTCACCATAGCCGGGAGGTCCGAGAATATCATTCGGATCATGACTGGTAACTTCGTCGGCTGCATATCCGGAACTATTCTTATACTTATTAAAGAAGTTCATCAAGTCATAAAAAAATTTCCCGATTTTGTACAATCCTCCTGCATTCGGTGTTATCACGCCAGAAGCTTTTGCGCCGGAGACAACAACACCCTGAGCATCGTTCGCGATATCGTTATCCCGCTGTCTGTTATTCCATGCATCGCATACACCAGGATCGTCGTACGGGCATCCATCTGTCGTTGCAGAAGTTGAAGTACTTTTTTCTAAAAGACCTCTCGATGCACTGCCAATAGATGTGGACGAAATCCATCCTTGTTGAATTCCCTGGCGAACAGAAACAACAAGCAGAGAATCGAATGTTGTTCTGTCAAGAACGAACGTTTGCGCCGTCATGAAATATCGTCCGGTATCAAGCGCTTCAGCAAACATCCGCACCGTTCTCGTCCGTCCCGGAGCCATATTGTAGATATAGATCTGCAAAACCCGGTTTCCTTGTGCATCCACAAGACTGTCGGCTGATTGGACGAATGTATTCGAATCAAAAATTCCCTTATCCACTTCGACTGAGAACCGCATTTGCCGCCGCACACTCAGGAATATCGCGGCGCGTTGAATATTGAGATTCGTCGGGTTCGTTATCGATAAGAAGACTGTCTCAAAGGAATTGATCTTCACTTTTGACGGACCGTCAATGGACACCTGTAATTGAACCGGTTTTCCCGGTTGAATGGTAACACCGCCGCTCAAAACTGCTTCCTGAAGATCAGGATTGATGACAACGATATCGTATGTTCCCGGCGCCAGACCTGCGGTCGAGAATCTTGCATTGAGTTGCGTACTACTGACAAAGTAATCTGAATTATCATCAATCGCGGGTTGACCGGTCCGGCGCAATTGTGCATGTGCTCCTTGTTTGAACTTTGCCCCAAGAATCTCAAACGTAACTTCTCCCCCGTTGCCGGCGGCAGCATAGCGGACACTGTCGATTGCAAACTGTAACGGCTTCACAACAATCGAGAAGCCGGTGGAATCTACGGGCACAATTGCTCCATGCACCATCACATAATACGTTCCGGCGGTCGCCGATGAAATTGTAATATTCTGACTTGTAGAATTCGGATCTTGATAAAGATAATCATACACTCCCCGGCTCGGCATATTGCCGTACCGTACGAATAACTCGTTGAGCCCATCCGGCGAAGTGCCGGAGACTTTCACTGAGAAATCTTCACCTCCCAAAGCAGTGAAGGAATAATATTCCGACTGATCCTGACTGACGGTTCCATTCTCCACTACATTCTGCGGAAGGTGTGTTACCTGAACATTCATCGTCGCCGGTGAAACGAATGTGTTGTTGGTCTTGTTGGTTTCCCGAATATTATCCAGAATATCCGTCTGTATGATTATGTGATACGAACCGGGCAGGATTCCGGGCAATTCACCCTGAACAATATTACTCATATCCTGCTTGCGGATAACAGCCAACGGAAGACGCATTGTTTTCCTTGCCTTCGTACCGGGATTGAGATTTACATAGTCGGCATTTGTTCCGAGTAGCGCATCGGATGACTGCCATATGCTGTCGGATGAAAGATAGATTGCATCCGTTAAGTCGCCCACGGCGGGATTGATACCCTGGTTGCTTATTGTGTATGTAACGGTAATATAATTTCCCGGTTCAGCGCTATCAGGAAAACTGGCATCGGTTATGATTAAATCACACGGCGCTGCGAGCAGGATAACGGAACTCACCGACAGAAGATTATTGTTTTCGTTTGTTTCAGCAACTTCGTTCCGGCTGTCCGCCTGCACTAAAATATAATTCTGACCGGTCGCTGTTTGTGGGATTGTCACCTGCACACTGTCGGAATACGAAGAATTTGGACCAACCAGGTCATCGTGGACAACCGTTTCAAGCTTTTGAGCTCTGTAATCAAGATACCCAACGGTCGAAATATATATTGCATCGGTCCACGATGAGTTATTGACCGGACCGGCGCTCGCATTCTTAATCGTCCATCGCACTGTTGCCGGCTGACCGGCAAAGATAGAATCATCCAACACAATCGATGTAACGGTCAGATCCGGAGGCGGCAGAAGTTTGATAGTCATGTTCTTGGAAGAAATCCTGACGTTGTTTCCCATCGCCGTATCGCCGGATTCGCCGTTTGGATCGGTCACGATGAACCATCGGTAATGCCCTGAAATATTTGGCGGGATAATTTCCGGGATATCACGGGAATAACTTGTACCTGGATCCAGAGTACCATTATGAGTTACCTGATCAACAAGAATATCCGTATCGGTATTAAGAATCGTATCAGTCGCGAGATAAAGGAAATCGTTCCAACGATCGGTAATGGTCTTTCCGGCGCCGATATTTTTCACCATCCAGTGAACCGTAACGGATTCCCCGCTGGTACCGGAATCGGGAACAGTAAATGATGTCACAGCCAAATCGATTGAAGGATATGACTGAACGATAACTGAATCGCTTCGAGTTACGTTGTTATTTTCATCTGTATTTTCAAATACAACGTCATCACCGTCGGTAAAGACATAAAAATATGCGATTCCGTGAACGGTCGGAGGAATAACAACCGTTGCCGTATCGTTGTACGATGCTGCAGGTGGAAGCACATTATTGTGAGGAACCTCCACGAGGAAATTTGCCGAGCCATTCCATTCCGAGTCGGATGAAATGAACACCTGATCGTTCCAGATTACTCCCGGCGTAGAACCCGCTCCGGCATTGCGGGCGGTCCACTTTAGCGTTACTGCCTGACCTGCTTTCGCAGGGGAGAGAACATGTACATTTGCAACCTGCAAATCGGGCCACGGTGAAAGAGTTACCTGTATTGCGGAATTACTACGGCGAAGATTATTGGTTCTCGTACCTTGTTCGAAAACTACGCTATCGTAATCGGTCATGACGTAAATAAAGTACGGACCAGAAAGCCCATTCGGTATTACAACTGAAGCACCGGCACGATAGGTAGAATCGACTCGAAGTCCACCGTTATGATCGTATATTCCCAATGTTATGGCGTCTTGGTCAATGTATGTAGAATCCGGCGACAAATATACACGGTCTTGCCAGAAAGTTTCGACTGTGATACCGGGACCCTGATTGCGAACAGTCCATTGTATCGGTATGCTCGAACCTGAACCGGCAGACGAAGGAGTGGTGATAGAACTGACCATGATATCCGGCGGGACGGAAATTACATTTACGGAATCGGATCGTCGGATATTGTTTGCTTCAAGATAATTCTCGAAGACATTATTATTAGCATCAGTGAAAGCAAAAATGTACCATTTTCCATACACGTCGTGTGGAATAATGACCGATCTCGAAACATGATAACTACTATCCGGAGACAGCACTCCGCCTTGGTCGATGCTTGCAAGAACCTGGCCCGACAAGACATCTGCGGCAACGGTGGATGTGTCTTGTGACATCACGATCAGGTCGCTCCAACCGTTTTCGGATGCAGTAGCGGACGATCCAATGTTTTTAACCGCGAAGGAAATATTGATTGAATCTCCGGCGAATACCGTTGCCGGGACATTCAGTGAAGTGACTGCAAGGTCGGGCTCCGGAGAAAGATGCATCAATATCGGCGTACTTCTCCCGAGATTATTGACTGTTGTCGATTCGGCAACCTGATGGTTATCATTGGTGCCGACGAAAAAGTAATAATTGCCGCTCAAACCGAGTGGAAGCGTAATAGATTCGGTTTGAGTATAACTCTGACCGGGATTTAAGGAACTGAAATTGTCAAATGTCTGATTGAGAACGGCAACTCCCGGATCGAAAGTTGTGGTCGACATAAGGTACAGCCGATCGATCCAGACATTCGATGCTGTGCCTGTGGTTCCGATATTCTTGACATTCCATGAAACTGAAATTGTCTGTCCGGAAATTGCCTGAGACGGGGCTTGCACTTGGGGAACGATGAGATCGGGTAAATTTGGAGAAAATGGTGTTGCCGATATTGCCACGGCATCGTACTCGTTCCAGCCCGGAACCGCAGGAGAATTTATTGCCAACCGTATATCGGTAACATTGAATGATGTTTGTGGAAAATTCACCGTAAATATTCTTGCGTACGGTGTATCCAGCGGAGCGGCAGTTCCCTGCCAGACGATTTGCCACTGTCCGTTATTGGGATTCTTCACGTAAATCGTATCGATCGCGCCCGGATTATTCGTCTCCCATACTGCAACCGACTGTACCTTAGCAGGATTAGGAAATCGAAGTTCTATGAATTCCCGCTGATCGTCCTGTGATAACGGAGACCATGCAGTTCCGATGTCTCCATATTGGGGATAAGTATCCGGAGGGCCTAATATCTGATCTTCTGACCAGTCGGTAGCGCTATATTCACTGCTGAAAGCAAGTACACTGTCGGCATAGCGTGTCTGTCCCACCGCTTGAATTGCGCTAGTGATCGTTATTATCGCTAAAACAGTTGCTAAACTTCGTAATGATACATTCATGGCATTCTCCCCTGAAATGGTATAAAGGGTTTTGAGGTTATTTTTTTCAATTGCAAAGAAACAGGAAACGGATTCTTCCGTTTTTATTCGAATGATATTCCGGTATCACGTATGGTAAATATGTATGTATCCAATTTACCTGATCACAAAGGATTTTATAAAAATGGTTTACCTATCAGCAAGAAATCAATACATTCCGACTGATAGAACGTTTTGATAAACTTCTGGGTAAACGTAACAAATCTGAAATAAGGTTGAAAGAACCGAAAAAAGCGATGATAATGAGGAATGATGAACAATGGTACAACTTTAACTTCTCAAAGTCAAACGGATCAACACGACCTCCCGCAAATGCAAAACCCCAACCGTTTCCAGCCGGGGTTTTATTCAAAATTTATTTTATTTATTCGATCAATACCATTTTTTGCACGCATCTCTCCTGCTAATATTTTTTAATAAGCTTGACAATAGAATCATCTATCGACAGTACTTCGATTCTTAACGGATCACTACAAATTTTCCGATTTGTGTGCCGAGGTTCGATTCGACGGAGAAGATATAGATGCCACTTGCCAATGGCCTGCCGCTCTGGCTGAAGATGTTCCATTCAAGCTCTCCGGCGGTAGGATAATTTGCCGGGGCAGTATAATTGAGCGTCGTGATCAGATTACCGGCTAAAGAAAATATCCTGATCGTGCATTCTTTCGGCAGATGAATGAATTTTATCAAACGTTTATTGTCGCTCCAGGTGTTCGGACTTCCTTCATACCCATTGTTTCCTGATGTATAATCCACATCGCCACGGTACGGATTCGGTACGACCATTACCTGATTCAGTTTATCAGATGTCGCAAATTTTAAATTCACTCTCCTTGCATTGTCAAGCACGTTTGATTCATTGAATGGAGTATAAACCGTTTCATGAGCCGGCACGGCCACATTATCAGGAAGACTGATTGAAGTTACGGCGTACCAATATGTCTTTTCTTTGGTCAGATTGGAATCGACAAACACGGAATCCCATTGATTCTGATGTCCGGAAAGAAACTCTGAACCGGGAAGCAAATATTGCCGCATGAGTGAAAAACTACCGGGCGCAGGTGAATGAGAACTTGGATCTTCACTTCGGTAAAGATTGTATCCGAGAAAATTTCTCCCTCCCGGTAACGTTGTTTTGCCGTCGACAATTTCACACCGATGAAGAATACAATCGCCCGATCCCGTATTGCACGGAGGGTTGATTCGTCTCCAATTGGAATCGGGAAACGATTGGGCGAGCTGATTGTAATCGTCCCACATAAGTCTTGGATCAGTCCCGCCGACACTCGGTCCCCATTGGAGAGTTACGGAGTTTGGTCCCGGTGTTATCCGTAACGCAGGCGATGGTGGAGTAACCGGAGGATAATAATTCCTGCCCGACAAAGCAATTGCCTTTTCAACATTTGCGACGAGACTTTGTGGTCCCACGCTGACACTGAGCCCCGATACGAGAGCTAAGGAAAATTTTATTGTATCTCCGGGATTCAACGTTCCAAAGGGGCCAAAAGAAATAAGGAATCTTGTGTCCGATATCTGGGTTTGGTTTTCTTCGACTAAACCGAGAAGAAATGCTGAACCACTCAACCATGCATAACTTGCAGAATCATCTGTCTCCGGTGGTTCATCACCGGCATTCGTAAGCCAATGGAAAATATAATTCAAAGAATCAAGAGGACGCGAGGTTTTGAGAAGAGTAACTCCGAGCGGCGTCGATCCCACATCAACGGGGTTTTCGGTATAAGCAGTGTGCAAACTATCGATATATCCTGATAAATTATTTTGGTAAAAATTTGGATTTCTTGTCGATGGACCGACATCCATATCAGCAAAGAATCCGACATAGACGTTGGTAATGACGTTTGTTCCAACATTGACAAAATAGTAATCAATCGGAAGTATGGCGTCCGCGCCGGTTCGCCATGCATACGACTTTTGTATTATCTTGATTCCCATCGGTATGTGTCCGATCAAAACCGGATTCGTAAAAGTATCCGTTGAGATACAATATAAATCATTATCCGACACTGCGCCGTAATCTTCATCGACATGCGGTTCTCCATGATCGGGTATTCCGTTTTTTTCTGTCCAGATATCTTTATTGTTTTTGAAAGGATATACTCCGGTTCCTTCATTCGGATGACATTTATCCTGTGTGTTGGGGTCATAATTATCCTGAGCTGGATCCGGATTGAGAACGGGATCATATTTTTCACCGTCACAGGAGACTTCGAGTGAATCGGGCAAACCATCTGCGCCAACATCATCGGTTAAAGGATTCCAATCGCCGTCGTTGTCAAGTCCGTCAAGGTCATCCTCATTGATCTTTCCATCATGGTCGTTATCGCATCCGCGGGTATTCGTGACAATATTATGATTATAATAATAGCCCGACCATCCTTCCGGATCGCCGCCGATGGGAACGCCTGTTTGCGTATGCCAGAAATGGAATCGCGGCAAGTGGACATAATCCGGAAAAAATTCATTTCCTGCAGTGCTTCCATTATACGTCTCGCTCACGACAGCATGACCGTTAACGATACCTCCTATTCTCGGACCCGCGCCGAAAAGATGTTCCATACCGGAACCGACAGGATATTCCAAGCCCATGTGAGGACTTGGAATATCACTCGCACCCCCGTCCCACGCCTGTTCCCCCATTACCATTTTATTACTGAGCCATACTCGCATATCAAAACCTTGAAGTTTACGTTCGACCCACGAGGCTAAAGTAGATTCTTTATAAAGGTTTTTATTTCCTTTTTTTGTTGTGGCGTGTGAGAACGTAATGAGGCAGATGGCAAAACAGATTGTCAATATTATCCGGTTCATAAATATTTCCCCTCCAATCGTCGATGTTCCATCTAACCTGCCAATACTGTGAAAGTCTGATACAATTCCGAAATATTGACGTCACAAATTTGTTCCGTTGTACTGGTGTATTGTTTGAAAGTTCATATCACGAAACATTATCCCTGTGAAATAATGAAAGAACTGAGATGGGTTGAATTTCCCTGTGCTGGCTGATTGCTACGACGGGAAGTTACGGAAATAGGAAAAGAATGTCAATAACACTTGGACAATTGCAAAATGTAAGCTATCTTGACAGATTTTTTCCTGATGAAATTTCTGATTATATTATTTTTTACGAAATGACCGATACTGTCGCTACGAAATCGAATTACTATGCTTTTTTTTTCTGATTGGAATTGAACGGTTTACTGAATATTATCCTCATGTTTCTCTCATTGCAAACCCCGGGAGACAGTGTTTCTGCAATCGCACGTGCCGATTCCGAATTTTCATCGATGAATTATTCCGGTTCAAGAGTTATCTACGATTCCATTCTGACCACTTCAAAAGACTCTGCCGTTGTACTTTGGAAACTTGCCCGGACTGTTATCTGCGAGGGAGATATTTCTTCTCCGAAAATGAAAATTGAACTGTATGCTGAAGCGAAGAATTTTGCTGAACGATCTGTTCGGGCAGATTCGCTCAATTCGGATTCCCATGCATGGCTCGCAGCGGCGGTCGGCAATATCGCCATGTTCGAAGGCGGAAAAACCAAGGTGAAGCTTTGCTTTGTGATAAAACATGAGATCGACCGGTCGCTGGAGCTTAATCCTCAGAACGCTCTCGCCTATTCGATTCTCGGATCGTTCTACAAAGCGCTCGGCGATGTGAGTTGGATTGAAAAACAACTGGCAAACGTTTTTCTCGGCGGACTCCCCGACGGCGGTTATGACGAATCTGTTGCCGCATTTCAGCGGGCAATTGCTCTTGAACCCGAAGTGATACGGAATCATCACGAACTTGGAAAAGTGTATATCCTGCAGGATCGTGAATATGAAGCGATGGCAGAATTTCAGCGCACGTTATCACTGCCGGTCAGGGTCGGTTCGGATTGCGAGATGCAGCATTCCGCCGCGAAACTGATCGAAGAGTTGAAACAAAAACATTCCGATGAGTTTGGAGGAATGAAACATTGAAAAAAAATCCCGGCCGAAATATTTCCCGGTCGGGATTTCTTCTGATGCACTTTACTTCATCAGGACCATCTTCTTCGTCTGCACAAAATCTCCCGCGACAATCCTATAAAAATAAATACCACTCGGAACATTTAATGCATTCCACGAAATTGAATGTTCACCTGGTTCTTGTTTCCCGTTGACAAGTGTTGCAATTTGTTCACCAAGAATATTGAAAATACTAAATGTTACATTGCTAGCCTTTGGAAGTATGTAACTGATTTGTGTTGAGGGGTTAAAGGGATTTGGATAGTTCTGGGAAAGGACATATTGAGCTGGTAATTCACGAGTAGGTTTTACCCCCGTCACTTGTTGATAAGTATATATGTCACGAGTACTATTCACCCACCCAGTGTCGTTCCATGTCTGGTACAAATCGACAGTCAAATTTCCATTTCCGTCATAGGTATGACTGCGCAATGATGCGTTGACCAATGTACTGCCGTCCCATGTTTTGTATAAAAAGCTGGTTTCGTGTCCATTCGCATCAAACGTGTAACTGTATTGGTAAACATCGACCAACGCACTGCCATTCCAGGTCTGGAACAAAATATTTGTCTCCTGTCCATTCGCATCAAACGTGTAAAAGTATTCTTCAACGTCCACCCACGCACTGCCACTCCAGGTCTGTGCCAGGAAGCTGGTTTCATGCCCATTTGCATCAAATGTGAAACTGGATTGGTCAGTATTTACCCACATACCGGCGGTCCAAGTTTGGGACAGGTCAAGGATTTCATTTCCGTTCGCATCAAAGGTATAGGTGCTCTGATAAGAATTCGCCCATGCATTGCCAACCCACGTCTGGTCCAATTCATTCGTTTCATGTCCATGAATATCATAGGTGAAACCGGCTTGGCTAACATTCACCCACGCATTGATATTCCAATCCTGCGACAAGAAACTGGTTACATATCCGTTTGCATCGTAGGTGTAAAGGTATTGATTATTGTTCACCCATGCACTGCCATTCCAAAGCTGACCCACAACACTGGTTTGACGTCCGTTCACATCATAGCCGTAAAGGTTCTGGTCAACATTCACCCATGCACTGCCAATCCAGGTCTGGTACATCGCGCTCGTTCGATTTCCATTTATATCAAAGGTATAATTATATTGGTTAACGTTTACCCACGCATTGATATTCCAGGTCTGGTACAAGTAATTAGTTTCATGCTCGTTTGCATCATAGGTTGTAAGGTATTGATAAACGTCTATCCAAACACTGCCATTCCAGGTCTTGTTCAAATAGCTGGTTTCATGTTCATTCG
>Ga0265322_10000564_pt1 | contig 14170 bp, 16 predicted proteins | sample 41222metaG_FD_193584 | JGI IMG/M metagenome (GOLD analysis project Ga0265322, IMG submission 193584) | Rhizosphere microbial communities from Carex aquatilis grown in University of Washington, Seatle, WA, United States - 4-12-22 metaG | ecosystem: Host-associated > Plants > Roots > Rhizosphere...
GTTTTCGAGCCGCAGGCGGTCGCGTTCGGCCTTGGTCGGCTCGTAGTCGTCCGGCACCTTGACCGCCTTTGCGGCCTCCTCGGCCTTGCGCACGGCTTCGTCGCGGGCCTTGTCGGCAGCTTCCCGCCGTCCCTTTTCCGCCCGGTAAGCTTTGGAAAGCCGGGTTAGGTTCTTGCGGTCCCGGTTGCTCAGGTGCTCGTCCTTGAGCCGTTCATCCACCTTTCCAAGCAGTTTTTCCACCTCCTCGTCGGTGTCCTCCTTCGGATCCGAATCGGCAGCAGGTAAAACGGATTCACCGGCAGGCGTGGTTTCAACCTGCAAGGGCTCGGCAGCCGGAGGCGTCGTGCTCGTCTCGGTTTCGATTTCCAGTTCCGGCAGCGCCGGGGGCGATGCCGCTTCCGCCGCCCGCTTGTTGAACTTCTTGTCCAAGTTGTCGAAGATGCTTTTGACCGTCACCTTCGTCTGATTGTTACTGCCCGGTGCCTTTTCCGGGGAAAGCTCGGTCGTGGCCTCTGCCTGGCGCGGGCCGGGCGTGGAAGGCAGGCTGGCGGGAGCGTCGGCGCGGGGCGTCGTCGGTGTAATCTTGGGTGACGTGGCGGGCGTCTCGATGGCGGTGTCAGCGGACATTTTGTTGTTCAGTTGAGGGGGGGTTGACGTAGATGCAGAGGCGTTCAAGGAAGGTCAGGGCGTCCCGCCAGCCTTGGCCAGCGGCACCGGCCAGTGCCGCATTTTCGACCCCATTGGTCGTGGACACGCTCGGGGTGTTGTCGCGCATGATGCGAAGGACATCCTGGCCACCGGGTGAATTGAGAAAGGTGCGAAGTTGGAGCGAAACCACTTCCGTAAACAACGGATGGTCCTGCTCCAGTTGGTCAATGGGCAGCTTCATTGCGCCCCCGCAGTTTGGCCGATGCCGACCGGGTTAGGCAGCGTGAACGGCGTGACGTTGGGCTGGGCTGCCGGAGGCTGGCCCGGCGTGCCCGGCTGGGGTTGCGGCGGCGTCATGGCCTGGGCCAGCGAGTTGGTGACGGTCTGGAGCAATTTGCCCGTGCTGGCGATAAACGCCTTTTCGTCGTTCTCGGCCAGTCCGAGTTGCTTGTATTTCACCGCGAAATCGAAGTGCTGGATGTAGTGATTGAACATCAGGGTCGCCAGCTTGATGAACTTCTGGGCAATCGGCAATTCCTGGGCCTCGGTCGCCTGATCTGGATTCTGGTGGACAATCTGCATGGCCGTAGCCGCGGTCTGTAACGCCTTGGGCAACGGGCCGTTGAGCGAGCCGGATTGCGGGTCAGGCTGGCCCTTGAGGTAGGCCATGGAAATCTTGTGGTTGTCGCGCGGACTGACGGAAATCTGGTTCCCGCTGGTTTGAAAGAAGTCCACCTCCTCCTGTTGCTGGCGCTGGGCTTCAATGAGGATGGTATTGTCCTGTTGGGGAATCATCAACGCCGCTGCCGCTGCCGCCCCGAGGCGGATGGTAGCCAACTGCCGCTTGGCCTCGTACTGGTTGAAATCCGGGTCGCCGGAGGCGATAATCTGGGTCAGGGCTTCGACCATCTGCTCCTGCTTGGCCTCACTGTAGTCAATCGTGACCTGCACCGGGTGGGCATCCAGCACCGCCTGTAACTCCTCCTCGGTACACGCTGCCAGCATCTTCGCCCGCGCGGCCTTGGCAATGGGATTGGGGTTGTCCTTGCGGAACAACCGGCGCTGCACCATCCACATGAGTCGCAGCCAGTGGGTGATGAACTCGTCCATGACGAATGTGCTGGTTTCGCTTTCCTTCAATGCATTGATTTTGGCCTGCGTCGCGGTCGGTCGGGCACCGGGGGCAACCGCCTGCTCAGGCAGGAAGGCTCCAACCTTCTGCTCGGCCAGGGTCGTGAAGTACCGGTCCAGGGCCATAAACTCCTCGGTCAGTGCCGGGTAGGCCGCGACGTTGCCAACCACTTCCCCACCCGCGACGTAAATCACATCATCCTGAATAATCAGCTTGGCCTTGTTCAAGTCCTTGGCGTCGGGCACACGGACAAAAATGCGGTTGCGCTTGTGGAAGTTATTCACCACCTCGTTGCGCGTCTTTTCGATTTGCACCGACAGGTCGTAAATGAGTTGGCCGACGCCAAAGCTGCCGTAGAACCGGCCATTGCCGTACTGGAATACCCACGGCAAGACCCACTCATCCATCGTCTGGTCCTTGTAATTGGCGTAAAACAGTTCCGTCGTGTTATCCCGGCAGAGGATGCGCTGGGTGATGGAGCCATCGTGCTCGGTCACAATCAGAATCCAGCAGTTGATGACGTTGGCTCCCTGCATCCAAGAATAGCCCATGACGACCTCTCGCAGCAAGTCCTCGTAGGTCCGGGCGAGGGTGATGTCGCCGGGTCGGGCGGCTGGCACGGGCGCCGCTTTGTTAATCGCGTCAACCGTGGCCTCGATGTCCCATCCGGCAACTTGCGCCGACTTCTTATCCTCGATCCGGTCAAAAAGCTCGTTGATGTAGTAACTGCGCTGGGCCGCAAACACCTGACAGTCCTTGACCCCGACCTCCAGGCCCTCGGGCACGAATGCCTTGTCCGTGCGAAACACCAAGGGCTCGAAGCTCCATGGGTCATCAAAGCCAACGAGCACCCGGCCGTAAACCGATGCCTCATGGGCGAGTCCTTGGGTAAAGCTGCTGTTTTGCTGCCACTGCCGCCAAGTGGTTGTCACGATGCCCTGAAAGATGTTCGTCTTTTCCGGCCCGTCGTTTACGCTGGCATCGAAGGCCGAAGCGGTCACGGTTGGCGCGTTCTTCACCTTGTTCACGAGCCGGGGAGAAACCTTGCCCGCCACGGTTTGCAGAAACCCGAACATGACATTCGATGACCACAACTTCCCCTGCTCCGCGAGTCGCTGGTTATTAAACGGTGGCAAAATCGCATCCACCTTTTGCTGAATCTGGGCCTGCTGGGCAATGCGGTCGCGGTTGTTGTACAGCAGGGTGTCGCAAACCGAAAACGCTTGATTCAGACTGCTTATGGCCTCCCGGTCACTTTTCAGGTTATCCGTGAGGTCGGGCGTATTGACCCCCGGCGGTGCAGGCGCGGTGGCAATGGCGGTGGACAGGTCTGCAAAGGCTTCACCCATGGGGGTAGTATAGACGGGATGACGGGTTGGTCAAGAGCGGGGTTATATCTGCAACCAGCACCACGCAGGCTCGGCTTGGTGGGGCATATTGAGCCAGCAGGCGAGGGCGTTATGGTGCCCGTGCTTCCGGCAAAGTCCAAGGCGGTCATCAACGTAGCCGCGGGATAGCAGGTATAGCTTGCGCTTGGCCTCGGCGTCCAGTTCCACCACTTCGTTGAACTGGCAGGCCCGGCAAACTTCGCTGCGTTCAAGGTAGTCCGCATTCTCCCGGTATTCAATTTTCTCAACGTCCAGCGTGGCCAGCCAGTCGCGCAACCGGATTTGACCCTCGGGCACCTTGTCCGGGTCTTGGGTGACCATGACCTGCTCTGGGTCGTGTATGGCCATGTACGCCAGCACCCGTTGCACGACCTCGGCAACCGTCAGAAGTCTGTACGCCTCGTGGAAGGACACCTGTAAAATCAGCTTGTCGAAGTCCTTGTCGCCAAACGAAAGTCCGGCGTCGGAGTAGGTGAATACTCCACCCTTCGGCGGCTTCCGGGGATTGGAATTGAGGACTAACATTTGCAACCTCCGGGCAGCGCCACCTTCGACGCCTTGGCCTTCCAGAATTGTTCCAGCCTCGGCAGTTCCACGGCCATGGGCAATTTCCGCTTGGCCTCGGTTTCGAGTTTGAAGAACCGCAGCATCGCCGATTCAAGGTTGCCCAAGGCTTCGTCCACGTTTGCCCCGGAGCCGCAGCAACCAGGACAGCCGGGCAGTTCCATGAACACGCGATTGCCCGGCAGCACCGTCACGCGGTTGTGCGGCATCATGGCGTCAATCCAATCGTCTGGGGTGGGGGTCATACGAGTTGTTCCAACGGCACGTTGTCATACCACCGGTGCTTCGGCTCGGAGGGAACCGGGAAAGTTCCGCCGGCCAAAATTCGATTCCGCAGCGAGCGAAGGTCAAAGCGATTCCCGATGGCTCGGGTGTACGACGGGTTATTGGTTACGCCGCCAAATTGGAAACCGGATGGGGCCGGATATTGCTTCGTCCCGTAGTAGAGTGAATGGCTGGCATCCATTGGGGATTTGCCGGGGTCGTCGCGGCGAAGGGGGGTGCCTTGGAAATGCTTCTCATCGCTTTCCCAAGTGGCCATGTTGCGGTTGTAGAAGATTTCGCATCCGACATTTGTGAGTGCCAATGAAAGGCTGACATCTTCATAGCCCATCCCGTCAAAGATTTCGTCCTGTCCGTTCACTTGAAGCATCCGCTCGGTCGGCAATCCGAACGAACATCCGTAAAGGTGGTTGGGCGCCGCCTTCACGATCCCGGCATCGCTTCCAAATCCCCATCGGCAATCGAGTCCGGTGTCTTTGCCTTCGGCGTTCAGCAACGGCTCCCATGACTTAACTTCGCCGTCCTCCACGACCAAGTTCCTGACCTTGCGATAGGAACCAAGCGCGACGTAACCCCCTTGGGCGGCATGACGAGCATTGTCAATCCAGCCGGGTAGCATGACGGACAAATCATCTTGAAAAAAGATGTAGGGTTGGCTGGCGTAGCAGACTCCGGTGTTGCGGGCATTGCTGGCGGCGAAAAAGTCAACTTTCGTCAGGCGCGTTGGGCCTTGCCAGACGTTCGGCTTAACATTGACGTGCTTGTACGGGAACCGTCCGGCCACGGCATCGGCCACTTCTTTCCTCCGGTAGCCGTCATGCCAAAGCACGGCGTCCACGAAAATAACCTCGGGGAAATCTCCCTTGCATTGACGGCAAAGAGCGTCCGCGAACCACTGGTGGCAGGCGTCTTGGCGATTGGTCAGGTGAACGATGGAGAAATTCATATTATTCCTTTCCGTCGAGCCGGGCCAAATGATGAGGGTCAAGCATCGAGTGAGAATTGTTCATCACCCTGCACTGAATGTCACTCATATTTTCGTACTGAACGCACAGGCGCGGAGTGAGCACGAAGGCGCGCATCTTGGCCGTGAAGCCCTGGTAGAGTGAATCAATGCCCATGCCGCCCTGAATCCATGGCGCAACGTGCCGGGCCGTCTGCCACGTCACGGCGTAGCTGCTCGTGGTCATCATGCCGTTGATTTGAACGACGTGCGGCGAGATGCGGCGTTTGGGGTCATTGGAAAAGCTGCCGCCGAGGTAAAGCCATTCCCAGTCGTCGGGCACTTCGCCGATGGCCTCGGAGAATGCTGCATTGGCGTCGGTCACGACGAACTCGTTATCGTCCTCCAGCACAAGCACTCGCGGCCAGCGGTTATACGCGATGATTTCCATTAAGGCGCGGTGACTGGCGTTGCACCCGTAGTTGCCGCCGCCCTCGGCCTTGATGTCGTAGCCGTCGAAGAACTCGAAAGTGAAGTTGTGCTTCTTGGCCTCGGACAGCGCGTGATCGCGGCGGTCCTGTCTGCGCTTCAATGAAATGCAGATGATGCGGGTGAAGTATTCGTTGAGGGTCATTTGCGTCGAAATATCTGCCACGTCCAAGCATCATCATACGCCAGTTCATGCGTCTTGGCCAAGGTCTTTTGCAATTCGTTGTAGCGGAACTCCGCGTCTGGCACCACCGGATGCCATTGCACCAGCAGATTATCAACCTTCTGCATCCAGCCGCGGTGGGCCAGTTCTTCCAAAACGCCGAACTCACCCCCTTCAATGTTCAATTTGACGAGACTCGGGTTCCCTGTCCACTTCAAGGCATCAGCGACCGACATCATGGCGCACTGCCGGGTTTCATCGCCGTCCGCAAACTCGCCACTCATGTTGCCCTTGACGTGTATCGTCGCCGGGCCGCTGGTGGCCGCGATCCCGAAGTTGACGAGAAAGATGTTGGGGTTCTCGCCGATGTTGCGCTGGCAATTCTGGTAAAACATCTTCAGCGGCTCGAAGGCGAATACCTTGCACTTATAGCGACGTTCTATTTCGATGGCGTATTCGCCCTCGAAACAGCCAGCGTCCCAAACGATACTGTCGTCGTTCAGGTCGTGGACGTACTTGAATGAATCCTCGATGGGTGGACGTTTCATGGGGCTAAATGTAAATCTGAAATGAACGGCAGGTCGGCCAAGCGGCAGTGGTTTCCGCGCTCCCACGGAACTTCGTCATGGATGATGCCGCCCTTGAGTCCGTCAATCCTCGGCGACCAGACTTCTTGGGATTCGTCGGCTAAAACGGCTGCCCAGTACGAGAATGAAGAATTTGCGCGGTAGAGAATTTTGGCGTTCATCAGGCGCCAGAAGTCGGGAAGGAAATCTGGAAGGCCATCAATTTTTACCGAGTGTTCATCTGCCTCTACAATGGTCACGCCAGATGTCCGCAAGTAACTCGGGAGGTCAAGAAACCATTCCTGAAATCCAACCACAGGGTAAATGTCCGACCCAACATAGTCCCCTTGGCGAACGTGGCGAACGATGCACTCAAGCGCGGGCAGCCCAGTGATTAACTTTTTCAGCACCTCGGGTCTAAACTTTAGCCACGCCTTCGCCTGTGTGCGGGTGTAAATCAAACTCTGTTGATTTTGGAAGTAACCCTCCAGCCCGATTTCGCCGTCGCCGTTTGCGGTGTCCTCATTGCGATGCGGAAAGTCTTGGGTAATGCGCGGGCATTCGATGCCTTCAAATATCTGCTCACCCACCCACGGGTCACAGTGCATTTGGTGGCCGTATTGCGCACAGTAGGCGCGGCAAAAAACCCACTGGAAGAGTTGATTTCCGAATCTTCCCATCAAATGCAGGTTCACGTCGCTCACGGGTGTTTTGGTAAAAGTTTGCTGACTTTCTTGAACGGGAAACGCGACATCCACACAATACCGTCAATAATGAATACCAATCGAGTGCCGTTTTTACCGTCTGAAAATGCTGCGAATTGCTGCAATTCACCCTTGGGTAACTTGAACATCTTGCGGCATCCGGGTATGAAGGATAATTTGCTCACTCTTTCGCCTCCGGATCATGGTGAATCTCGGCCGGCGTGGTGTCGCCGACAACTTCGGGCGTGCTTTCGACGACGACAAATCCCGGCCTTGTCTTGATAGTCGGGTCGCCGTAAACCACCTCGTTTATGTGTGTCCCGTAGATAGCATCCGGCCCCTTGAAAATCGCCCACTCGCCGGCAGAGTCGCACTTCGGCTCCTTGTGGGTCATGGTATAGCCCGCGTCCGTCAGCATCTTTTGGGCCTTGGCCGTGGTGTTCACCCCCTCCTCCGTCCAATCCGTGTCATCGAAGCAGATGAAGCCTCCGGGAGCCATCTTGGGCATCCAGAGAGCGATGTCACGGGCAGATTCAAACTCGCTGTGATTGCCGTCAAAGTGGAGCACGCCGACCGTGCCATCGAGGAACAGCTTATACGCCTCCTCGATCCGCATACAGTGGACTTCGACCCAGGGCTTGACGTGATGGCTGGCCGGGCCTTCGATGAGGGCCAGAAAGCCCTGATGAATCTTTTCCAAGTCCAAGTCGCCGACCTTGCCGGGCGTGCCGGGTTTCGACCACCATGCGCGGTTCGTCTCGTCCTTGATGCCTTCCAAGCAAACATCGTGGTCCCATGCGTCAACGGCGTGGCAGGCACCAAGTTTCATGTACCTATGGGCGAAGGCCATGGCGAGGCTTGCCCGACCGCCAAAGGCTCCGAGGTCAACGGAGATGGCGGCGGCTGATTCGATGACGCAGCCGTAGAGCACCTGACACTTGGCGGGCGTGCTCCAGCCGGGCATATCAGGGATGTAGTGGTTGATGGCTTCGTAGTCGGTCATGGCTATTGTTTCACCGAGAAAATCTTCTTGGGTTTGCGAAGTTCCGAGTAGTCGTCCTGAATGGTCGAGCCACCGGAAACGGATTTGAGAATGCGGTCGTACTCGGCCTCGGTCAGTTCCTTGGCGTGCTCGGCGGCGAGCAATTCGGCGATGCTGAATGGGTCTTGGGTGGCGATGATGCCTTCCCGGCCACGGCTGCCCACGCGCGTCGGTCGCCAGAGGTTTTCCTGACCAACTATGGTCTGCACCGAATTGGGGCGGTTGGAGAAGAAGAACCGCTTGCGGGGAACGTCAAACTCCGAGGCGTCCACCATGCCCTGCATGAGCTTGCGCCCGTCGTAGTGGAGGACCGCGTTGTAGCTGTCATTCACCCCGGCGCTAATATGCCACATATCGCCATCGAGAATCAGGCCGGCGGGAAAGATGCACTGGGAGCAACCGGCACCGCACCACCATTCATGGCGACTGCCGTACAGGAACGGGTCTTTGGAAATCAGGAGCGGCTTGAACGGCGGCTCGGGCGAAAAGATGACGGCAGACATCGAATAACGCCGTTGGCCTCCGGTTGGACTCCAGGGCGTGTCGGTCGAGGAGTGGACAATCTTGAGCCAGTTGCCATCCGGCAGCTTCACCGGGCAGGTGCCGCCGCGCATGAAGCCGTAGGGCCAGTGGAGGCGCGGGATTTGCGTTGTGGCGATGACCACCCCGCTTTTCGGATTCACCTGATAGACCTGCATCTGGTGAACGTCATAGAGTAGATAGAGTTTCCCGTCCTGCTCGAAATACGTCCAGTTCTTTTCCGAAAACCCGTTGCCCTTGAAATTGTCGCCAACCTTGATGTCCAGAACGTGCGCGATCTGATAATTGTCATCGAGGCGGAAAAGCCGCTGGCTGACGGCGTAGCCCGGATTGATTTTGGCTTCCACGACCGCGAGGTAGAGTTGGCGGTCGAACACGAACAGACGCGGGTCCTCATAGCGTTCATTTCCCCGGCGGTAGGGCATCGTCGGAACGTAGTGCGTGCCATTGGGCTGCCAGAGTTCGTTCAACTCCGAAATGGCGATGTTCATCACGTTGTACGGGCGCCGCTCGTTCGTCGCCGGGTCCACCTCGTAGTATTTCTTGTCCGGGTCAAAGCGCCGGTAGGCCATGATGACCTTGTTCTTCCACCGCACCATGCCGCCGTTGTATTTGACGGAATTGGCCACGCCGGAAAGTTCCTCGTTGCGAATGCGCGTGACCGTCGCGCCCTGGGCTTCAAAACCGGGGATGTGATCGGGCTTATTGGAGGTGTTGACCATGTTACGCCGTTAAAATCCCCAGCACGTCGGTTTCCGCCAGCAGCCAGCATTTGTGACCGTCAACCTCGACCCGGCGGCGATGCTGGCCATCGCCCATCTGCCCGGCGTTGGGGTGAAGGAGCACCCGCATTCCGAGCTTCACTTCCATCTCGTGCTTGCCGGATTTCGCCATCTTCGCGGCGGCGACGACCAGCCCTTCAATCTGCATCTTCAACGCCGTCTGGGGCAAATGGAGAATCCCCGCCATGTCATTCTGAATGGGGCGGACGATGATGTGGCCGGGTAGGGGGACGAGTTTCACGGTCACTGTGCGTTCGGCGGTTTGATGTGGGTCTGACGTTGAAAGCGGTCATTCGACGCCTGTGCGGCGGTGGGCAGCGCGATGGATTCCGTGACGAGTCCGGGCGTCGGGCCACTGGTGGACTTCGCGCCACGGGTGGCTCGCGGTGCCAACGGCGCGGGCTTGGTTCCCGGTGACGGCAGGCTGATGGCGCCAGGGGGCAAACCCTGCTCGGGTGTCGCCGGGCCGGAAACGCCAGCGATGGCCGCTTGCTGCACCTTCGGTCGCGGTGTCGCCGTGTTCGCCGATGGCCCTACCTTCTTCGGCTCGGTCGGCCTGACGATGGAATTGGAAACCGCCATGGCCTTGTCAATCGCCGCCCGCATTTCGTCGGCGGATTTTCGGTCATTGCGATTGAGTTCCACCTTGCCATCGCGGATGACGGCGTTCAGCAGAAAGTCCAGTCGCAGCGTGTCCTTGTGCGGCGTGGCGGTTTCGGCTGGCTCGGAGAGTTCGATGTCGGGGGTTGGCATAAAAGTTATTCCGTTGGAGGTTCAAACTCGGGGAGTTCGGCGTAGTGGGAAGGCTTTCCGAAATTCATAGCTTGGGCGCGAACAGGGTCATAGGTTCCAATCTTTTTCACGCCCGGATAGTAAAGGACTTTGTTGTTGGCCGACTGGTATCCGATGTCACTCATTTTCTTCCAGTCCAGTTTGATTTTCCCGCTCAAAGGATGATTCTCAAATGGACTCGGAATATAACCGGGGGATTTTTTAAGCTGCTCGTCGAGCGGGTCAGGCTCGGGCTTTGTCATCATGCGTTCATGGAGGGAAGGTTCAATCATGGCGTCCTCCGTTTTTTGCCACTGAATTTAATGCACAGGCATTTGCGCCTACATCCAGAAGGGAACGCTACCCATCTTGCCGCCCGCGCCTTCTTCAAATTCGCCGAACTCGCCCTGCGTTTTTTCGCGGTCATGCCCTTGCTGGCGGATGCCTTCGCAAGTACCTTGGCGGCGTCGCTTAACTTGGTCATGGGGCGCACACTACCCGCTCAGTGATTGGCGTGTCAACGCCTTTTTTATTTACCCCAGTAGAATTACCTGCGATACTCCACTCATGGCTGACCCGGAGAATTTCAAGAAAGTCCCAACGATGGACGACCTGAACGAGTGGAATCAACTCCTCCGGGAAGGCAATCGGCATACGAAGAATCTAGTGGCGTCCGACATTCACTGTCGCATGGGAAGCAGGCACCATGTCACCAATGTTGATGAAGCGGATTCGGTCATTCGTCAGTTCTTTCAGGCGTCGCTGGACAATGGGGCGTATCTGCCCATGGCCGTGATGATCGGTGGACGGGACTACATTGACGAACGCAGCGTGATGGTGCGGGACGTGTTTTGGGCGATGCAGAATCATGCCCTCAATGCGTTTGCTGGCGGGTCGAGCCTGAGTAAAACTTTTGCGGCCACCATCTATTCCGGCATGGACTGGCTGGCGGACCCTGACCATACGGCGGTGCGTCTTGCGGGCGTCAATGACACGAATTTGAAGGCATTCCTTTTCAACGGCCTGCGCCGATTTCTCGAAAACTCGGTGATAGACTTCGGACTGCACTATGCGAATTTGTACATCGGGAAAACGCCGGACAACCGTGAGGGCAGTATCTCTGGCGTGACCTTCCCGCAGGACAGCAAGGAAACCGGGCGATTCAAAGGCTTTCACCCGGTTCCGCGTATGGGCGGTGCCCACCTGCGCTTTGGCACGCGCACGCGCATTCGGCTGCTGCTGGACGAGGCTTCCAATATGCCTGACGGCGTTTACCAGGACTTGTCCTCCATGATGTCCTCGATTGATGATGTGGAGAACGTCAAGGTGACGCTGTGCTTCAATCCGCATGATGATGGCCACTGGACCGGCAAAGCCTGTGCGCCGAAGAACGGTATTCATTCGATTGACCCGGAGAACGACCACAAGTGGATAAGTGCCGAGGGCTTCCATGTCACGCGCCTCGACGGGAAATACTGTGAAAACGTCATTGCAAAAAAGACGGTCATTCCCTCGATGATGAGCTACGACTTCTACAAGAAGCTCGAAGCGCAAGGCGTGGAAAGCCCGAGGTACTGGATTTATGCCCGAGGGATGTGGCCACCGAAGGGAAGTTACACGAACGTAATTCCTCGCTACCTTCTGGATAATCGAAAGGTCACGCCGTTATTCGTTGGGCCTGTCACTAATTGCGGATTCTGTGATCTGGCTATATTGCAGGACCGTATTATCTTAATTTCTGCCCGATGGGGGCGAGCTACGGGCTACATCGATTCGGATGGGAAGCGCATTATGTTCGATGCCACCAACCCCAATCCCAATTTGAGGCGCGACAAGGAGTTGCTTTGGATGGAGCAATGCTTTGAGCTTCGCCCGAATTTGCAGGACGTTGCTGCGGTAGCCGAAGCCATTATGTCGTCTTGCAAGGCATTGCAGATTTCCCCTGATTGGCTGGCCGTTGACAGCACCGGAAGCGGCATAGGGCCTTATCATCATTTGCGTAACTTTTTTGGGAATGTCTTGGGTATTGGCTGGGGAGAATCTGCGTCAGACGTTAAGATTCTTTCAGACGACACCAAACTCCCTTCCGAGGTTTACGCAGACTGCTCCACTGAAATGTGGTATGCGACAAAATCATGGCTTGAGTACGACATAATTTTCTTTAGTCCAGAGTTCAATACTGACCCTTGTTTTGACGAACTTAGCAAACGGCGAATTCCTCTTATGGACCGCAACAAACAGGGCAAATTGAGAGTCGAACCAAAGGCTAAATACAAGGCGCGCGAAGGCAGGTCGCCCGACTGTTTCGTAGCTGGCACGATGGTGCTCACGGATAAAGGTGAAATCCCCATTGAGCAAATAACTATCGGAGATTTGATTGTAACTCCGTTCGGGACTTCGCCTGTGGAGTATCTGCATTGCCATGAATCAAAGGACATTCATTCTGTGCGAACAACTCACAATCGCATTTTATCAGGGCTGGGGAAGCATGAAATTTTCACATGGAATCGAGGTTGGGCAAGGCTGGACACTCTAATGTTGACAGACACAATGGAGTCCGCAACAATGCTGCCTATATGGCACCTCCTAAATCTATTATTCACAAGGGTCAAACATACCACAAACACCCAAGGCAGCCATATTACTATAATGGCCGGAAGGTCAAGGAGAGGTCACTTCATCGAGTCATCTGGATTGAGCACAATGGGCCTATCCCTAAGAATATGGAAATCCATCACAAGAATTTTGATTCTTCGGATAACCGGATTCAAAATTTGGACATTATCGAAATCTCCAAGCACCGACGGATGCACATGGAGTCGAAAATTGCCCACCCCTACTACAACGCAAAATTCAAAGCCGGACAAAAGAAGGCGATTATTGCAGCAGTGGCTTGGCACAAGTCGCCAGAGGGCCACAAGTGGCACATCAAAAACGGCAGGCACACTTTTTCGTTGCGTAAAAAATCCCCGGTCAAATGCGTGGTGTGCGGGAGAACATTTGGAACGGTGTGGCCATCCAGAACAAGGTACTGCTCACATAAATGCTGGTTTAAGGAGTCCTACTATAAATATCGCGTTAAGAAAACTTGCCCGGAATGCGGCAAGGAGTTTACTGCTTTTCGTTACGCGCACTCGAAATGTTGCTCTCTTAGCTGTGGAGCCACGGCATCTCACCGCAGACGTAAAAGTTTACAATCTAACCCTTCGGGAGTTTAACGTCTATTACGCTAATGGGATTCTGGTAAAGAATTGCGCTGATAGCCTAATCATGGGACAGCAGCTAATTCGCCGCCGCTCCGACCTTCCGCCCTCGATGACTGACCGGCCAGCCGAAGCACCCTACGAAATGCCCGGCACGGTCCACACCATTGACTCCCTCCAAGGCTCGTTCGATGGCGACAAGAAGCAGGACAGCGGTTCCCTCGCCGACTGGATTGAACGCCAGACGAGCAAAGCGAATCAGGCTTAACCCTTGCGTTGGAGCACAAGCAACTGCCCGAGTTGCTGCTGAACCGGCTTTGGCAGTAACCCCGCTTTCTGCCACTCCTGAATCTGTTGCACCTTTTGGTCATCGGGCAACGTGCGGATCATCTTGAACATCTGGGCTGCCCGATTGCCGTTGGTCGTGTTCAATTCCCCGAGCATCTTTTCGGTCTCGTCCTTCTGGGGCTTGATGACCTGTTCGACCACCGCGCGGGCGGCAGCCTGAAACTCCGGTGTCCCCGGCTTGGGCAGGTCGCCGTTCGCAATGGCCTGGCGGAAGATGACGCCCTGCTGGGCCGGGTTGGGAGCCGCCAGCATGGCCTTGGCGATGCTGTCCACCTTGGCCTTGGTGTCGGCGCGTTGTACCGCCTGATTGGCCACGGCCAGAATCGTATCATCGGCCTTGGCGGCGTCCAGCACCTCTTTGGGGCGCGGCAGGGCTGGTGCCTTCGACTGGCCCTTCATTATCTCGCCGATGGCCTCGTCGCCGAAGCCAGCGTTCTTGAGTTGGGTGGCAACCACGGCATCCGAGGCACCGAGGGTTTTCAGGGCATCGCGCAACCCAAAGATGTTTTGGTACACCGCCTGATTTGCGGCCGAGGCTTTCGCCAACACCGACTGTTTGCCAGCGTCATCCGGCGCCTGCGCTACCTACGTGCGATACCCCTGCT
>Ga0265322_10000566_pt1 | contig 14151 bp, 20 predicted proteins | sample 41222metaG_FD_193584 | JGI IMG/M metagenome (GOLD analysis project Ga0265322, IMG submission 193584) | Rhizosphere microbial communities from Carex aquatilis grown in University of Washington, Seatle, WA, United States - 4-12-22 metaG | ecosystem: Host-associated > Plants > Roots > Rhizosphere...
GCTTGCAATTTTTGCAGCTGCTTGTGGCTTTTCAGTTATAACTAATTCATATCCTTCTTTCTTGAGCTTAAATTTGGAAGATTCATATTTAACAGAACCAGATATTTTTTTTCCTGAAACAACTCTCTTCTTGCCTCTTTTTTTGGATCTCTTTATTTCAACAGTCGGCAAAGGCAATGCCTTAACAGACTTTTTCTCAACAGCATGAGCCAAATCAGTCTCACTTATAGGAAAATAATTCTCTGCTGTAACCTGTTCACGACTTTTCGTTTTCTTTTTTCTAAGCATGATTTTAGTATAAAAGAGGCATTTTTTAACTTTGTGATATATTTTTAATATAAAAAATCTTGAAATAAAGATGGTTAATTTGAAATGGAGAAAAACTAAGTTCTTAGTATCCAAATTGCCTCCAAAATTATCAATCGGGGTTTATTCTCTGGGACGCCAAGTATTCTTGTCCGGGATGAAAAGAGAAACTCCAAAAGAAGCTTATGTCCCCCCTCAAAGCCTGAACAGGAAATTATGGGGCATTGATTTTAGAACTCCTTTATTTAATGCAGCGGGAGTGTTCAAGGATTTCAGCTGTTATGATTTAGCATTCAAACAGGGCGCAGGAGCTTATTTGGTAGGAACAATAACTCCTACGAGTAATGAAGGAAATCAGATTAATAGTATTCACCTGCCATTTGCAATTTATCCAAATTCTCATGCATCTTCAAATTCATTAGGACTGCCTAATAAAGGAATAATCAAGATATTGAAAGGAATTTCTGAAATTGAACGGCATGAAGGATTTCCAATTGGAATAAGCTTAACATCAGACTCTTTGGAAGAATTAGTGTATTCACTGCAATTATGTGAAGGGAGCAGGATTGATTTTGTTGAACTTAATGAAAGCTGCCCAAATAAAAAAAATGCAGGGAATTTGAAGCAGAGATTGGAATACGTAAAGAAAAAATTCCTAGAAAAAGCAGATTTTCCCGTTATTATCAAGCTTTCAAATGATTTGGATTTTGCTCAAATTCCAGACATTATGGATTCGCTCTTTGAACTCGGTTATGATGGAATAAATCTGGGGAATAGTTCAACAGATTATCATGCGATAAGGAATAAAATTCATTTGAAGGATTTGCCTCTTTATGATTTTTTCACAAAAAATTTCAAGGGAGGAGTAAGCGGTGAACCATTAAAGCATATATCTTTAGAATTGTCAAGCATCGCAGTTCAATATGTTAAAGCAGCTTCTCCACGGCAAGAATTTCATGTTACAAGAACAGGAGGAATTCAAACTCGGGAAGATATTTCTGCTTCTGAAGAAGCGGAGATATCATTAAACCAAATGGGTGTTGGATATTTTGAGAGTTTAATTGCTCATGGAAATGATTTGTATAAAGATATCTGGGAGAAAGAATAAATGGCGGATATTTTCCTGATATTAGTAATAACTTTTCTGGCTATATTTTTTATTTGGATTTCATCGGCTTTATTTGGCGCCCCTTTTCAGCCAAGTTCCGACAAGGAATTAAAAGAAATAATGGAACTCGCAAACGTAAAGAAAGGACAGAAGACTGCAGATTTAGGTTCTGGAAACGGAAAAATTGTAATTGAATTTGCAAAGCACGGCGCATATGCCCATGGTTTCGAGATAAATCCTCTTCTCGTCTTACTTTCCCAAAAAAGGATAAAAAAACTTGGTCTGCAAAATAATGCTACGATTCATTGGAAAAATTTCATGAAACAGAATTTTTCAGATTTTGATATTATAACTTCTTTCCAGATAAGTTATATTATGCCGGATTTAGAAGAAAAGTTAATGCGGGAATTAAAATCCAGTTCTAGAGTTGTATCAAATACCTGGAAATTTCCGAAGTGGAAACCGAAAAGAAAAATGGGGCATGTTTATTTGTATAAGAAAGACTAAAGAAATCTTTATATATCCCCTTAAATTAATTGATATATGACTGAAGTTCCAACATTAGTTAAAGTTCTTGCGGTCTTGGATTATATTGGCTCAGGATTTACAATTCTTGCAGGATTTGTGTTTCTCTTTGGAGGTGCTTTTTTCAGTTCGATAATCTCTTCTTTGCTTCCAGGCTTCGAAGGTTTTGTAAGTATCGGCGTTATTGTTTTAGGGGTATTCTTTATTGCATTTGGAGTTTTAGGAATTTTTGTTGGAAGAGGATTATGGAGAGGAAAGAATTGGGCAAGAATTTTAACTATCATCTTATCAGCAATTGGAATAGCTTTATCTCTGATATCTCTCGTTGGAGGCAATTTCAGCAATATTATTAATTTAGTAATAGGGACAGCAATATTTGGATATCTTACATTTAGCAATAAAGTAAGAGAAGCTTTCAGAAAAATTTAAATCTCGAAAATTTTCTCTTTCTCAGAAACATTAATCACTCTTGTTTTTCCCATTTGCTCTTCTATTCCTCCAGCTTCGTGAATATGGGCATTAATCAAAATGTCCGGCTGAAAATACTTCACTGCTTTTCTTATCGCCCTTGAACCGGGAAAACCGGAAAATTCGGACTTGCTTCCTTCAGGGTGCATATGTGTAACCATTATCTTTTTCTTCAAACCCTTGATTCTTTCATAGCCCTTTTTTAGCAGATAAAATAAATCGGAATCACTTACAATATGCTCACCCACATCAGCTCCGCCCGCACCAAAAATTCCTAAATTATCTTTTATAAAAGAATATCCATGAATATTCTCTGCATTATTATACATTTCTGCAAGAAAATCAATCGTCGCAATCGATTCGTGATTTCCAGGAATTAGCAGAACTTGTTTCTTGGCTTTTGCAAAGGGACCAATAACACCATTTACATTATTCTCAGAAAGAACAATATCACCTGCAAGTATAACCAAGTCCACATTTTCTTTAACCGCCTTATCAGCCAGCCTTTTGACTAATCGCGTATCTCCGTGAATGTCCCCAACAGCAAGAATTTTAGATTTTTTATCAGCCATAAAAATAAAGAAGATTTCAGTTTAATAAAATTATCTGCTCATTCTCTTTCTTGCAGTTCTAACAAGAGTTGTAGAAACAATAATTACTCCGGAAATTATCATGATAAACAAGAAGTAATATGTTACTGTACCAATGCTAAGCTGAAGATCTCCAGGAAGCCCATTAAAGAATCCTTCAATGCCATTTAATACTCCTTGGAAGAAATTTGCAGCTTCCTTGGACGTTGTTATACATCTTCCTTCGCCACATCCAAGCTGGCAATGCTGCGATAAAATCCATACATTGCTTGAACAAACTTGTGAGTCATTCAAAAGACATCGTGTGTTTCCATTATTGCATTCAATAAGCCTTGCAAGAATCGTATAATTTGAAAATCCTGGAGAGATTGCAGTAAAGTAATAAAATTGGGAATCCTGCGAAGTCAAATTAGTGGGAAGTGCGGTCCAAGTTCCACCCGCGTTTCTATACAAGGAGATATTTATTGGGTCGAGATTATTTGCAGACATCCATGAATTATTTACTTGGAAATTAATTGCAACATTAGAAATTTGAGAATCATTCACACCAGTAGTCAAAATCTGGAAAGATTGATAGATATGATTGCTCGCTGCAATCTGAAGCTGAACAGGGGGGATTTGTGAAACAGTAACTATTGCATTTGAAACCGGCTGATTAGTTGTTATCTGCAATTGTGTGAGCCCAATTGTAGCGGAATTGATGTTCATTGTTATTGGAACACCCGCAGTTGTTGAAAATAAAGTCGTGCTCGTTGACCCGTTATTTGTGATAATAGCTCCTCCTCCACCCCCGCTTCCTTCGCCGCCGGATGAACCACCATTATTTGATGAACCATTTCCGTTTGATGACGAATAAGTAAAAGTAATACTTGCAGAACTTTGACTTCCAACGCTATTATTTGCATAAACAATCCAGGTATTAATTCCTGCTGCGGGAGTAATAGTAAAACTTGAACATGTTGGGTCCGGCGTTGAATTTGTTATGCCTCCATTCATGCTATACCAACAGGAAGCTAGGGCAACATCTGATGCAGAATAAATTAATTGTGGCGCAATGCTATAAGACGAATTTGTTGGAGAGGAGATTGAAACAGTTGGAGCAGCATTGTCTATAGTAATTGTATAATTAGTTGAATTAAAGGCATAATTTCCCGCGGAATCAACCCCCAAAACATTCCATGTATAAACTCCATTTCCGGGAAAAGTATAAGTCCAACTTGTTGAATTTGAAGTTCCTAAAAGAGTAGTTAGGTTATAAGAATTAAATGGTGGAATTAAAGATAAGCCCCCATCAAATGCCATTGCAAGGACATTACCAAATGCAGTTCCATTATAAAAAATAAATGTCCCATTTGGGAGAATTTTTTGAACATTTCCGCCTTCATTAGCAGCCCACATGTTTACACCGTCAAATGCAATTCCGAAAGGATAATAGCCAATAGGACCTCCAGTATAATTTGTCATTGTACCATTAGGAGATACTTTTGTTATATTACCCGGAGCAACACCATTTCCCGCATTAGAAGTCCACATATTTGTTCCATCAAAAGCTATTTTATAATTTGAAGTTCCGGTTCCGAGGTATGTTGTCATGGTTCCATTGGGTGCAACTTTTGTAACACTATTACATCCATAATTCGTAGTCCACATGTTTACACCGTCAAATGCAATTCCGACAGGATTGCATCCTGTTCCTGAATAAGTAGTCATTCCCCCTGTTGAATTTACTTTAGTAACACTACTGCCTCCAGTATTAGCCACCCACATGTTTACACCGTCAAATGCAATTCCGCTCGGAGCAGAACCTGTTCCTGAATAAGTAGTCATTCCCCCTGTTGAATTTACTTTAGTAACACTATTACCACCATTATTAGCGGTCCACATGTTTACACCGTCAAATGCAATATCATCGGGACCACTTCCCGTACTGCTATAAGTTACCATGGTTCCATTTGGAAAAACTTTTGTAACACTGTTTCCGCCAGCATTAGCGGTCCACATGTTTACACCGTCAAATACTATTGCACTAGGACTATTTCCAGTCGCAGTATAGTTAGCAATAATTGTCCCATTTGGGAGGACTTTTGACACAGCAGCGGTAGTAGTTACAGCCGCCCACATATTTCCCGCTCTGCCGACATTAATTCTGTCTCCTGTTGAGTCCCAGACAAACAATCTTGCACTTTGAAGAGGAACCGCACTGGATAAACTAACTAAAAGTGTCTGAGTAGGATTAGTGGAATAGATATTGCTGGAAGCATTAAGATTTACTATAGGAGCTGCAGATAAAAAATTAAATAATAAAACAAAAAACACTAAAGAAATTACTAATATCAACCTCTTTCTATGCATAATTTATACAATAAAACCGGATATAAAAATCTTCTTATATCCTCTGGCGAAACATTTAAAAGTAGTTTACCATCTGGATATATACATCAAAAAATATACTTAAAATGAAAGACAACTTTGATATCTTTTTTAGAAGAAAGCCGGCTTTGATGCTGGTTTATTTGAAAAAGAACACAAGGATGAGATATGGCAGTATTCTTGCAAAAGAAGTTGACTGCACTTACAGCCATGCTGTAAAGATTTTGCAAACCTTGGAAAAGCTGGGTTTGGTTCTGTTTGAGAAAAAGGGGCGAGTTAAGCTGATAAAGCTTACAAAGAAAGGAAAAGAAGTAGCAGATCACATTGAACTTATACAAGATCTTGTAAAGTAAACCTCGCCTTGTAAATACTTGAAACTCAAATATGAGATTGCCAGTTATAACAACTCGTTTTCTCAAAAAAATTCTATATTACTTGGAAAGTAGAACAAAAGTTTATTATAATCCCATTAATCCATCAAATATCCAAAATGACAAAAATCACAGAAGCAGAAAAAAGCGAAAGCTCTGAAATCAAGAAAATCCTTCATCCTCTTGTTAGAGATTGGTTCTTTTCCAAATTCAAGGATTTCTCGCCTACTCAAGAATATGGAGTTTTGAACATCTGGAATAGAAAAGACATCCTTATTTCAGCACCAACAGGGGGAACAAAAACTCTTACAGCTTTTCTATCAATTCTTAATTACTTAGTTATTCAGGCTGAAAATGGAAGTTTGGAAGACAGAATCTACGCGGTTTATACTTCTCCATTGAAAGCTCTTAGCAATGATATTCACAAGAATCTAATTGAACCTCTTGAAGAAATAAACAAATTGGCTGAAGAAAGAGGAATTAAGTTGCAGAAAATTCGTGTTGGTTTGAGAACAGGCGATACAACAACAGCAGAAAGAGCAAAGATGGCAAGAAAAGCGCCCCATATTTTTGTTACAACACCAGAATCATTGGCAATTGTCTTAACAAGTCCAAAATTTGTTGATAATATGAGGGCAGTAGAATTCTGCATAGTGGATGAGATTCACGCTTTTGATAACAAAAGAGGAGTCTATTTGAGCTTGACTTTGGAAAGGTTGAATGAAATAAGCAACATCTGGCCTACAAAGGTTGGATTGAGTGCAACAATAGAGCCGATGGAAGAAGTCGGAATGTTCCTTGTCGGAGAAGGAGATGAAAGAGAAGTTGCAATCGCAAGAGTTCCAATGACAAAGAAATTGGATATAGCTGTTCTTACACCTACAAAAGATTTGATTGAAGATGTAAATATTTTCAACGGCATGTATGATCTGCTTGGAAAGTTAATTCGTGAACATAAAACAACTTTGATTTTTACTAATACAAGGTCTGCAACAGAAAGGATTGTAAATAATCTGAAAGAAAAATTCCCAACAGAATATGGGGAAGATAATATCGCAGCACATCATTCTTCTCTTTCAAAAGCCCATAGGTTTGATGTAGAAGAAAAATTAAGAAATGGAGAATTAAAAGTTGTTGTATGTTCTACGTCTTTGGAATTGGGAATTGATATTGGTTATATCGATTTGGTTATTATGATTGGTTCGCCAAAATCTTCAGCAAGAGCATTGCAAAGATTAGGAAGAGCAGGACACAAATTGCACGATATAGCCAAAGGAAGATTCATTGTAACAGAAAGAGATGATTTAGTTGAATGTTCTGTAATCCAGAAAGAAATGATTGAAAAGAAAATCAACAAGGTATATTTCCCTAAGAATTGCCTTGATGTTCTTGCACAGCAGATTTATGGAATGGCTATTTACAAAATCTGGGATATTGAAGAGCTTTTCAAGACAATAAAAGGAAGCTATTGTTATGCAACTCTTCCAAAGAAAGACTTTTTGGATATTATTAGTTATCTTGCAGGAGAATACGATTTAGAAAAGAATTATGTCTATGGAAAAATCTGGTATGACCCAATTACAAAGCAGGTTGGAAAGAAAGGAAAGATGGCAAGAGTTTTGTACATGACGAATATTGGAACAATTCCTGATGAATCTTTCATAACAGTAAAATTAGCAAAGACACAGGAGCAGATTGGGTTCATTGATGAAGGTTTCATGGAAAGAATGAAGAAAGGAGATGTTTTCGTTCTTGGAGGAAAGAAATATCAGTTCTCTTATTCAAGAGGAATGAATCTTTATGTTAATTCAGCAGAACAGCTTTCTCCTACAATTCCTTCATGGTTTTCAGAAATGCTTCCTTTAAGTTTTGATTCTGGCTTGGAAATAAACAGATTCAGGTTCATGATGCATGAAAGATTCTCTTCTAATAAACCAAGAAAAGAAATTGAAGAATTCATTTGTGAATATCTTTACATTCCTATTGAAACAGCAAGAAAGATTTATGATTATTTTTACGAACAGCACAAGTTCCTTGGAATTCCAAATGAAAAGTTGATGATTGTTGAAAGATACAAGGGAGAAAAGAAATTCTTAATTTTCCATAGCATGTATGGCCGTCGTGTGAACGATGCACTTTCAAGAGCATTCGGTTTCATTGTTGGACAAGAAGGAGAAAGAGATGTTGAAATGGGAATAAATGATAATGGATTTTATCTTGCAGGAGAAAAATTCTTGAATATTGAAAAAGCTCTCAACTCTTTAACGCCAGATAATATAGAAGAAGTTTTGAAAGAAGCAATTGAAAAGACAGATGTTCTTGCAAGAAGATTCCGACATTGTGCCACGAGAAGTTTAATGATTCTTAGAAATTACAAGGGAAATAATAAGACGGTTGGAAAGCAGCAAATGAAATCTCACTTCCTCTTGCACGCAGTAAAAAAGATAACAAATGAATTCCCAATCCTCCGTGAAGCCAGACGAGAAGTTTTGGAGGATTTGATGGATGTTCAGAATGCAAAGAAAGTTCTTCAATGGATAAAAGACGGAAAAGTAAAACTCAAGTTCATTGATACGATTCTCCCCTCTCCTTTTGCAACCAATCTCATCATCCAAGGTTATAGCGACCTCATCAGGATAGAAGACAAGCAGAACTTCCTCAGAAGAATGCATGAGCTCCACATGAAAGAGATTTCAAGGGGAATGGGACTGGAATTTTAAGAATTATTGTCCTTCACTTTTAACTCAAAAAATAACTAGAAATATAAAAAATCTCCCCACACAAAGAAAATAAAAAAAATAAAATTTGTTCTTACTTGCACATCTTGCAGCCAGGCATTAGCAATTCAATCAATCCCCATAAAACAAGGATTCCTCCGATGAATGCTACCCAGTTCAAAAAGCCCCAGTACATGTTTGCAAGGATAAGTATACCAAGAATTAACATCTTAGCCCCCATCATTTTCTTGTGTACCATCCAGTGCTTGCTGTCGTTCATATCTTTTGCCATTTATTTACCTCCTTTCATTCTCATTTAGTATTATCTCCCTCTGTAAATACGATTAACAATTATACCGATGCCGATAACTATCAAAATTAATGGAACCCAAGGAAGACTTATTGTCAGGACATTAAGTTCATTCAAGAACCAAACTACCCCAATCAATAAAATGAGAATTCCAAAAATTGGAAACACTCTTCCTTTATGTCTTGCATGCCTTTCACTTCTTTTTCTTGCCATCTTTTTTAGTATGATTAAAATTGTCCTGTCTCAGTAAATTTCTTCATCAGCTTTTCAGTAATGATTTGTGGAGCAAAACCTTTTCTGCTGCATGCTTTTACAAACTCATCATAAGTTTGTCGGTCAATGTTCCAATCAATCTTCATTTTCTGCGGGCCTTTTGGATATGATGCCATAATGAAATTATAAAAAAGAACTTTATAAATTTATTTCATCGCTTCTTTGGATTCATTCATTTCTGCTTGTTCTTTTAGAATTTGTTTTATTATTGTAGCTGGCACTTTTTGGTCGAACTTGATTTGTATTCTTTTTTGTCCTGTTGCATAACCCTCTTTTTCAAGCGTTTTACAATCGCTATCTTGAATATCTGAACCAAAGCCTAAGGCAACGTGATGTTTGTATTCAGCAAAGTGTGTAAGGATGCCGTGATATTTATATAATGGAAAGCCCCAGCTTATTCCTTCTTCTGCGCCAGGCACTGCCGATTTTATTATCGCTCTTATTTCTCTAAGTTTAGATTGCGCGTCTTTTGAAGCGCTTGCAATATATTCATCAACGTTTTTTACTGAATAGTTTTTCATAAAGTTAATTTAAATTTTTTCTTTGTAACAGCGCTAACAGAATTTTTATGTCCACAATGAGGACAACTAATCTGTTGGGTCATTCTTCCAGTCAGCATCTCTGGTAAAATTCCAAAAAACTTTCCGCACCTACGACTTCTACATTTCTGTAAAAATCTCATATTTTATATTAGACAGTGAACTATATAAATATTAAGAAAGAAAATTTTATATGAAACTTTCAGAAATCAAAAACAAAGGGCAGGGATATATCTTCATAGACAAGACTGTATTTTTCCCTGAGCTTGGAATTCTAGCTGTTGGTGATTTGCATTTGGGCTATGAATTAATGTTAAGGCAGTCTGGGGTCGGTTTGCCTGAATCTCAAATTGATGAAATCATAGATGATTTGAAAAAAACATTTGCTAAGATAAAAGAATCGGGTTTTTCTGTAAAAAAGATAATTTTTCTTGGAGATATAAAGCATTACTTTGGATTTGAATACAAGGAAAGAAGAATTTTCGATGAAATTTTGGATTTTCTTAAAACTTATTTTGAAGACAAGGATATTATCTTGATAAAGGGAAATCATGACAAGATGGATTATTCTGGAAAGAAAATGAAAAATTATCTTATCAAGGATGGCGTCTGTTTCATTCACGGGCACATTGCTTTTCCTGAAATTTATGACAAAGAAGTAAAGACAATTGTGATGGGGCACTTGCATCCTTCAGTAATAATATCAGACCGAGCAAATGTGAAGAGAGAAAAATTCAAATGCTTCCTTGTAGGAAAATTCCATGACAAGCAAATCATAATTCTTCCAAGCTTCTTCGAAACAATTGAAGGAACAAGTGTTAATGATTATGGAGAAGATTACCAGAATTATTTTTCAATAGTTCCAAAAGATGTTGTCATGAATTCAGAAATTTTCGTAATTGGAAAAGATGAAGTTTATGATTTCGGGAAAGTCAAGAATTTGGATTAAAAAAATTTATATATTCCTTGTCCTCCTTAATTAAAGATGGTGATGCAGTATAAATTAAAAGGAGAAACTCGCTGGAAGAAATATCCTGGCAAAGACAAGATTGAGGGTTCTGTAAGCAAATACAATTTCAGATTGCTTAACGCATCAAAAACAAAAGTTCTCGTTCCTTCGGGGTCATATGCAAAAGTCCTAAAAAGATTCAGGCAGATAGAATTCTTCAAACACAGATAAAGCTCAAACCATATTAAATAAAAAGAATAATAGAAATATTTTATATAAAGTTTTTGGAAGAATTATCTTTTTTTCTTTTTTCCCTTTCTTCTGAAAATTTCTGAGACATCTTTTTTTACCCGTACCGCTTCATCCTTAAGGTCAACTATCGCTCCAGCAACCTTCTGAACTTTTTTCTTCTGGGTTGTATCACTCTTTAATTCCTTAGCTGATTTTTTAATAGAATGTTTTATCTTCTTAGAAGCAGACTTCAATTTCTTCTTGCCCCTCTTAACCACCTTATTCATTATAATATATACTTTGCAGAATATATAAAGCTATCTTAAAAATGGCCCCGATGGGATTTGGACCCACGACACCTAGATTAAGAGTCTAGTGCTCTACCAAGCTGAGCTACGGAGCCATTAATTAATACAATTAAAATTTGAGAAAATTCTTTAAATATCTATCTCCTTATAATAAAATGCCGAAAAAAATAATTGAGAAAGAAAAAATCAAACATAAAGACAGAGGCGAAGGAATTGTAAAAGAAAAAGATGTTTTTGCTGATTACAAGCATAAATGCAAAAAGTGTGGCTATGGAAAAGCAGAAGTCATGGATTTAGGCGCGCAATATTCTGATGAGAATGAATTAGTCATGATAAAATGCGGCAAATGCGGCTATACTGAAAGAGTCGATAAGAAAACGAGCTAAACTATACAAATATTTATATTTCTTAATGTAGAAATCGAATTATGATTGAAGGAATAGATTACATTGGAGTCACTATAGTTTCTTTTTGCCATGATGGTAATGGAAATTTTGTTATGGCAAAAAGAAAAGAGACTTGCAGAGATGAACAAGGGCGATGGGGTATCGGAGGCGGAGGATTGGAATTTGGAGAGAATGTAAAAGATACGTTAAGAAGAGAAATTAAAGAGGAGTATCTAACCGACGTATTAAATTATGAATTTTTAGGTTACAGAGATGTTCATCGGCAAAATAATGGAAGCCCAACTCACTAGGTTGCTTTGGATTTCAAGGTTTTAGTTGATAGTAATAAAGTAAAGAATGGAGAACCGCACAAATTTGATGAAGTTAAATGGTTTAAATTAGACAATCTACCATCCCCGATGCATTCCCAATTTCCTACTTTTTTAGAATTGTATAAGAATAGAATCTATTAATTTATCTGTATTCTCTTAAGGTATTAGAACACTTCGTGCACTTGAAGAATTTTGTCTCGGCCTCATCTCCTGAACGTGTTTGAACCGTCCAGAAATAAGCCTTGTCATTTCCGCATTTTCTGCAGTTGAATGCAACTACTGGAAGAGGCTGTTCGCCCTTGTCAGCAACTATTCCTATATTCTCGTGTTCCTTCATTTTCTCAGAACTCGTTATTTTCCCTTTTGCTTTGCTGGTCTTGCTGGAATATCCACATCTAGGACATCCAAGATTCTTTGTTTTTTGAATCATTACAGCACCACACTTCGGACAAAATTCCATCTTAAAAGTATCCGTTATGAGATGAAGGATTGTTTAAAAATTTAACTCTCTGTGCAGAAACCTCTTTCATAAACTGGCTTTTGGCTTTCATAAAAAATAAGCTTTGCCCAGCCAATATAAGGGACTATTCTAAAAAGTGCCTTTCCAACAAGTTGATCCTGGCTTATTCCATTTTCAAAGCTCAGCTGTCCGTTATTGTTATCTCCAATTGTTGAGAAGTAATATTTTCCGTTAGTCAAGGTTATGTTAATGACTCGATGAATTACTGGTGCCTGCTGTCCTGCGTTGAATATTATAACATCCCCTATTTTGATTTTCGCGGGATTAGCTCCTACAATAAATAATATGTCTCCTTTGTTAAATCCGTTTACAAAGCTAAAATGATCGAATGCAGTCTGATTAATTCCAAGACTAGTATACTTTGTATCATGTCTTGAAAACCATGCAGTAAAATCTGAGAAGAGATTTCCGGAATGATACATGCTGCACGATTCTACAATTGCAAGAGGAAGTGAAGTTCCCGTCGTCAAACTCAAGACAGGAAAGAAAATAAAACGTATGAAGACAAAAATGATTATCAAAGATAAAAGCCATCCCTTAAAGGAATTATCTTTCCATAACAAAAACCAAAATTTCTTGAAGAATTTTTTAATTTTACTTTTAGTCTCTTTTTTCTCTTCGCTCATTGATAACCTTATGATTCTGGATTTTTAAAATATATGAATCAGTCGGTATTCCCGACTTCTTCCAAAATCTCAAGTTTCTTTATTGCTGTGAAAGGAATAAAACCGGTTATAGATTTGGAATTCATGTCAATTAGTTCAACCATCTTTTTGTCATTATTTACAATTCCGACAACTTCATCATCAACATCTTCTTCGCTTGTGATAAACTCTATTCTGAACTTGAAAACTTTTGTCGGCATAAAATAATAAAGGATTTTCCATTTATTAATTATTTGCAGAAAACATTAAATTATTAAAGGATATTATTTACAAAATATTAGGAGAATAAAATGAATCTTAAAACAGGCGGAAGAAAGCAATCCAAGAAACTTTTCATGCAAAAAATAAGGGCACAGGCAAAAAAAGATGCTAAAAGGCTAAACAAAAAATATTCGCCTAAAAAAGCTTAATTCTATTTGAATATAATGCCAGACTACCGAAATGTTTAAAAATATATCCGGCTATGTGTATACAAGGTAATATACACTAAAATGGGAGATATATTCGATAATACAATACTTTGCAACAAGTGCAATACTGAAATGAACAAGGTTAGCATTGCAAAAAATGGATTTCTATTAAGAGCAGTTGTTTGCCCAAAATGCAATGACAAGATAATTCATCCTGCTGATGAGGCAGAGTATGAGAAATTTGTAAATCTAAAAAATAAAGAATTTCACGTAAAGATGAGACTTGTTGGAAACAGTTATGCGGTCTCAATACCAAAAGAAATTGTTTCTTTCATGGAATCGCAAAAAAACATGATGAATGAAATGGTAAGATTATGCTTTGAAGACATGGGAAGAGTTTCCCTAAATTTTGAAGAGCTTGCAAGGAGAAATATAAAACATGGCAACTAAAAAAGAAAATATTCAGTTGAAAGTAGTTGAAGCATTGCAAGATGATGCTTACAAAGGAGTAGCAAGAATAGACTCCGAAATGATGAGAGAATTGGATATAAGACGTGGTGACCCAGTGATAATCAAAGGCGGAAGGGAAACAATTGCAATCGCAGACAGAGCTTATCCGGCTGATGTTGGAGAAGGAATAATTAGGATTGACGGTATTCTTAGAAAAAATGCAAAAACAGGAATTGGTGATGTTGTTACAATTTCTAAGGCAGATGTAAAAGAAGCAAAGAAAATAGTAATCGCTCCTGCCCAGCAAGGTGTAATGGTCCAGG
>Ga0265322_10000568_pt1 | contig 14112 bp, 13 predicted proteins | sample 41222metaG_FD_193584 | JGI IMG/M metagenome (GOLD analysis project Ga0265322, IMG submission 193584) | Rhizosphere microbial communities from Carex aquatilis grown in University of Washington, Seatle, WA, United States - 4-12-22 metaG | ecosystem: Host-associated > Plants > Roots > Rhizosphere...
GATGCTGGCGAAAAAAATCGTCATTGCCTGATGGCGTTTGCCGCCTCGGGTGGTATCGTTGTTCACACCCCATTCCGCATTGCCACGGCGCGAAGACCCCAGTATCCGAACCCTTATGATGACCACGCGCGACCCCATCACGCGGCGTGAACTTCTGCAGAGGCTTGCGCTGCTCACCGGAGCAACCCTTGTACCTTGGCGCGTCTTTGGCGCCACGGAGCTGGCACCCTCCGACAAACTCGGTCCCCTGCTGCCACTGCGCACGCTGGGGAAGACCGGATTGAAGGTGACCATGCTGGCGGTCGGCGGCTCCCACATCGGGCGGCCGTCCGAAAGTGTCGCGCAGGCCGTCATCGAGGCGGCGATGGAAAGCGGGATCCGCACCTTTGACACGGCCCAGCTCTACCAGAACGGCGGCAGCGAGGAGCGCTACGGGAAATTTCTCACGCCGAAATACCGCGAGTACGTGCTTATTTTCACCAAGACCATGGCGGAAGACGCCGCCACCGCGCGCAGCCACCTCGAGGGCTCGTTGCGGCGGATGAAGACCGACTACCTCGACCTGTGGCAGTTGCACGATTTGCGGACCATCGACAAGGCGGACCTCCGCATCCGCAACGTGCTTGATGTCATGCTCAAGGCCAAGGAAGAGGGCAAGGTGCGTCACATCGGCTTCACCGGCCACGGGAGCTGGAAAACCCACGCGCACGTCCTGGAGTCAACCGACGCCTTCGAGACCTGCCTCATGCCGATCAATATCGCGGATCCTTCCTACGAAAGCTTCACCCTGAACGTCCTGCCGACCTTGGTGCAACGAAACATGGGGGCGATGGCCATGAAAACACTGGCCGCCGACGGCCTCATGGGCGGCCGGACCGGCACGGGCCCGCGCGTCATCCCCGACCGTCTCTCCGTACCTGAGGCCCTGCGCTATGTCTGGTCGCTGCCGGTGTCTACGCTCGTTTCCGGCATGGCCAGCGTCGCCCATCTCAAAGCCAATGTCGCCTCCGCCCGCAGCTTTGTCGCGATGCCGGAGGCGGAACGCCAGGCGCTGATCGCCAAGGTCGCCGATGTGGCGCAGACGGGTGAAATGGAGCGCGGCTTCAAGGGCCAGACCGGAAGCTAGCGGTCATCGCCGCCGCTGGTAGAGTCCGCGGCGGGCGATGTAGTCGGCCACGGCGTCCGGCACGAGGTTGTCGAGCGGCAGGCCTCCTTTTACGCGGTCGCGCAGTCCCGTCGAGCTGGTCTCGGCCAGGCGGCCGGCGCAGCCATGCAGCCGAAGTCCCGGTATATCGACCGCCGGTTGCCGGGGATGGCCGGGCCGGGCGAGCACGATGAATTCAATCAGCCCGGCGAGTTCGTCGATGCCTTTCCATTCGTGCAACCGTGCCAGTTGATCGCCGCCGATGATCCAGAAAAGCCGGTCCTGCGTATGCAGCCGCCGGAAATGGCGCACGGTATCGCACGTGTAACTGACGTCGCGCTGGCCCAGCTCGAACTCGGAGATCTCGAATTGCGGCTGCGAGGCGGTCGCGAGGCGCAGCATGGCGAGGCGGTCCCCGGCGGCGGCATGGATGCGCTGGGATTGGTGCGGCGCCTGCGCGGTGGGCACGAAGATGAGGCGGTCCAGCTGATACCGGGCGCAGGCGTCTTGCGCGGCACCGAGATGGCCGAAATGCACCGGATCAAAACGCCCGCCCAGGAAACCGATGTTCACGGCTTCGAGGTGGGTGACGGAGCCTGCGGCGCCGCCTCCGCGCCGGCCCCTCTCCGTGCGCCGCGCCCTCCCCGGCCGGAACCCGGGTCAGGCGGGAGATCGAACTGCGCCGGTGAGGGCTCGGGATGCTTGGGGTCGAAATCGCCGAAGTCGTCGACGATGAATTTCGCGAGCGGCAGATTTGCCTGCTTGATCCCGAGCACGATGCACTTGGCCTGAAGGTAGGCGCCATATTCGGAGTGATGCGTCCCATCCGCGAATTGCCGGGCCGCGTCGGCCCCCAACGCCGTGTTGAGCTGCATGCCCAGGGTATTGAGATCGATGCCCGGCACGCCAACTTCTCTCGCAGTCGCCATGGCGGCGGCGGCCCACTCACCGAGGGAGCTGGGGTTGCCGGTTTCACCACGTCGGGCCGAAGGTGACGCAATCAACGGAACGCCTCCCTTGGCACGGGCATCGGCCACGAATCGCCGGAGGAGCTCCCGATACGCGGTGTTCGGCTCGGCGTAGGTCACGGAGAAATCCTGCCCGGCATACATGTTTTGCGGCCCGCGCTTCTTGGAATCGTTGGTCCCGAATTCGATCAAGACGTAGTCACCGGGCTTGATTGAGTCCAAAACCTTGTCCCACCGCCGGTGCATGAGAAAGCCCTTGAGGGTTTCACCGGACTCGGCGTGGTTGGCGACCACAACCCCTGGGCCGAACCAACGCGGCGCCATTTGACCCCAGCTGCCACCGCCACCCTGGTCGGTGACGGTGGAGTCGCCGAGGATGAAAAGCGTGATGGCATCGTTGACCTGCTCGATTTCCAGCGCGGCCAACGCGGGATGGGTATTGCTGAAACCGATCGTCAGTTTGTCGTCCCAATTGAGGGTGTTGATCGCACCGGTGGCCTTGTCCTGTTCGCGGTCGTTGAGATCAACCTGACCGCCGGTGGAAATTCTGGGGGTGCGTACATTGACCAGAAAGCTGCGGGTGACGAACTGCCCCGCGGCGGTCTGCACACGCTCCAGCATCAGGCGCCGCCGTTCCGCTTTGACCGTGGTGATCGCGTCGGCCGTGGGGTCGCCCAGGGTGACGGTCACGCGATAATTGCCCTCCGGCACGGCGACCGAAAACAAGAACGGCTGGAGTCCGGTGACCGCGCCGCGATGCCGCGCGTCGCCCGCCACCGGAGTCACGTTCGCCCCGGGCTCAAAACCATAGCCGGTTTCCTTCGAATACAAAAGACCGGGCGGAACCAGCGTGCAACCGGGAGCGGCTGGTTCGGCGCCGAATTGGAACTTGAATGCCGTGACCGGCACGGAGGCGGGTTGCGCGGCAGGAAGCGCGGCAACCGCCAGCAGGGCGAACATTGTGACGCATGGATACCGGGGAGTGAAACGAGTCATCATGGGGAAGGTTTTTTGGAAAGTTAGCAGGGCGGAATCGACGAGTCGGCAAAGCGTCGGTCTTCGATGTTCATCTTCTCAAGTGCCGTTTACTGCGCCAGCACCCGCACCGGTCCGAGCAGTCCCGAGGCGGCGACGGGAGCGGGTGCGGACGCCGCACCGCGGCCCGCACCGCCCAGGCCACCTGCGCCGAATCTGCCGCGTTGTTCGGCAGCCGCCGCCATCCGCACCTGCACCTCGAGCGTGTTGACGCCGCTCTTGATCGATTGGGTCACGTCCCAAAGATAAGGCGGCCAGGGGAGCACATCGAGTTGCGTGCCGTTCAGACGGACGCAGGCGACCTCGTGCACATTGCCCAGATCGAGATAGACCCGCTTGCCTTGCGGCAAGAGGACGGGTGTGAATTCCCTTTTATAAATGCCCGTGCCGGTGAACGACGGGACGCCCATTTCCTCCCAGGATTTGAGCAACGTGGTCACCTGCTTCTCGCCTAGCGTCACCGACCAGTCGCCGTCTAGGGCGGCAACAGTCTGACTGCTGGAGACCGTCGGCACCGGCTCGCCAGCGCCTGCGGGCAGCGCACCGATCACGATGAAGCGCGATTCCTGCGACGCGAGCGTCAGCGGCACGACCACAGTGCCGGCCGCCTTCACGACGCCGGCGAGCGGATGAATTGTCCCGCTGGTCGCGTCCCACACCTGCACCTGCCCGTTGCCGACGAGCGTTGCGGTGCGCGACTGCGTCTGGTTGGATTCATTGAAGAAGAAATACACTTCACCGTCTTTGAGCGTGCGGTGGATGTATTTGATCGGCGGGCAGGCGGCATCTAGTTTGACGTCCGGGGGTGGCAACGCCGCGACGACGCGGGCGGTGATTTCGGGCGCCGGCTCGAGCGTGGCAAAGCCCAGGTCGGGCGCGCCAGCCTCGGGATTCAGGAAAGTCCGACCGACCACCATCGTCGGCGTGCGGCCGACGAAAATAACCTTGCCGCCGGCGGCGGCGAAGGCCCGCAACCGCTCCAGCACGCCCTTTTGAATCACGGTCGAGGTTGGGACGATCACGGCCCGATAGATTTGCCCGCTCAGGTTTTTCAACCCGCCTCTGTCGAGCGTGCAGACTGTGGCCAGCGTATCCGCGTCGATGTGATCGAAGTCGATTTGATGCTCCATCAGCTGGGTCACCAGTTGGACGGTGACGGAGTCCGCTTCACGGTCGCCGAACCACATGCTGTCGGTCGGGTGAAACAGCGCGATCTGAGCCGCGGGCCGCCCGATGGCCAGCAGGTGTTGGGCTCGACTGACGTACCAACCGATGGCGGCGCCCGGGTCTTGCAAGGCCCCGCCACCGGCGGGCGCCGAATTCAGGGGGCGGATGTTCAGGTAGTTGACACCGCGAGCGAGTTGGTAATCGGCGACGAACTTCCCGGCTTGGCCCGGGCCGCCACCCTCTTCCTCCCAGACCAGTGATCGGCCGAACAGATGAGCCGCGGACCCGGCCAGCTTGGGAAAATCGGCCACGAGGCCCGGCCGGATCTGGCTGAGATTGTCGATGCCGGGCACGCCCGTGTAACGCATGTCACGCCAGAAGGAGCCTTCGCTGTTGACCAGCGACATCATCGTTTCTTCATGGTTCAGGTGGACCATGTATTCCATGTTCCGCGCGTTGCACCAATCTTGCTGCAGCTTGTAGAAATTGTCGCGGAACATGCCGCTCCAGACGTCCCAGTAGTCGGCCTTGGCGCGTTGCGCCTCAGGCGTCATCCTGCCGCCGAAGATCAGGGGGATGTAGGGTTTGAAGTCGTAGCCTTTCACCGCTTGAAACGTTTCGAGCAGCTTGGGAGTCCACGGGGTGACGCCCGAGTAGTCGGTTTCGTCGCCGCGGAAGCCGAGGACGGTTTTGCCGAACTCGTCGCCGACCGCCTTTTCGTAGGTCTCGTAAATGAGTTTGATAAACGTGCGCGTCGCCACGGGATCGAGATAGTCGATCAGCGTGTAGAGCGTGTCCTTGGTGGCGCCGCCGTCGTCCCCATTGTCGTTGCGGGTGGGCGAGGTGCGGTAAACGTGTCGGATAAAAGCAATCTCCCACGACCCCGTGCCCGCGGGCGCCGTCCATTTGAAATGTCCGTCCGCGGGGAGCGGCACGACCGTGCCCTCCGGCGCGCCGCCGCCACCGCGGCCACCACGCCCGCGTCCGCCGCCCGCGCCCGCGCTGAGGACGATGCCTTTCGTGCCAGGGGGCACCGGGATGCTGAACGGCTCCCCAACCGCGACGCTGTAGCGCACGTCGGCATTGGGCAGTTGAACCGTCAGCTCGCCCGCCCCGCCTCTGGGCGCCGTGTATTTGAGGTTTCCGTCAGCCGGCAGCGGCAACTGCTTGACCGTCGGCGCGGGTGCGTCCGCTGCCGGCGCCGCCGCCTCGGGGCGCGGATAGACCACAATACCCAGCGTATCGATGGGCAGCGGAATATCGAGCGTCTCGCCGGCGGCGACAGTGCAGTGCGCGTCGGCGAGGATGCCTTGCATGCCCAACTGCGAATAGTCCTTACTGATCAGGCCGCCGGCGAATCCGTCGGGATAACCGCAGTCGGTTTCAATCCAGACTTTCATGCCGCGTTTCTTGCACTCCTGGACGACGGTCTTCACCAGATCCATATATTCGGGCGAGAGATACTTGGGCTGCACCTGCTGCGAGTTGTTGATCATGTAAACGCCGCCGCCATTGGCGTGGATGCGTTCGATGTCCGCGATGATGCGCTCCTTGCTATGCGGGCCGCCCCAAATGGCCCAGTGAATGGCCTGGTATTCTTGGGGCGGCTGGGGAAACGCGGCGGCCGCCTCGGCCACCGTCGGCATGGTGATTTCACGCCACGGTTGGGCGGCACGGAGCGACGCACCTGCAAACAGGGCAAGCATCGTGACGCATGGATACTTTAGAGTGAAACGGGTCATCATGGAGAGGCGGGTCACGATGCAGCAGGGTGGAATGGATCAGCCGCGAAAAGCCTAGGCCGCCTTGCGGATCATTGTCAGCTGAAAGAATCCAAAAAGAGCCCCTCGGCCGGCCCCCGGGGCATGCGCAGGATTGGCTTGGCGCGCCCGTGCCTTTGCGCGACAACAGGAGGCCGTGAGCCCCGCCACCGAGAACATCGATTCCGAGATCGACCAGGTCCATCACATCGCGGGCTGGCGACGGCTGGTGCTGTGGCCGCTGGGTCTGCTGGCGCGCGCATGGGGCCGGACCCTGCGCTTCGAAGTGGCGCCGGAGGATCTGCGCAACATTTCCAAGTGCGACGAACCGGTGGCCATCATCCTGTGGCACAACCGGCTGTTTCTGGCGGCGGAGATTGCCCGCCGTTTCCGGCAGGGCCGGCCCGTCTACTCCCTGGTGAGCGCCAGCCGGGACGGCGCCTGGCTCGATGCCTTTTTCTCGACGGTCGGCATACGCACGGTGCGCGGCTCCAGCCAGAAACTCGGCCGCGAGGCCGTGCGCGCGCTCATCGTAAAGCTGCGCGAGGGTTACGACATCGGCATCACGCCCGACGGACCGCGCGGCCCGCAGTATGATTTCAAGGCCGGCGCCCTCATCGTGGCCCGGCGTGCGGGTGTGCCGGCACTGCTGATCGGCGGGCGTTTCACCTCGGCGCGACGACTCAAGAGCTGGGACGGCTTCTACCTGCCCAAGCCCTTCTCCCGGGTGCAACTGGTCTGCACCCAGGTATCGGCGGCCCAACTTCGCGCCCCGACCATGACGGCCGAGATCCTCCGGGAGCGCCTGCTGGCGACCAACCCGGACTCACGCTGACCGCACCCGCCGGCATGACGGGCGCGCCCTGCTGCGGCTCAGAACACGGGTACGAGGGAAACGCTGCCGCCGGCTTCGACGACGTAGTCGTTGCCCACACACCAAGTGATGTCATTCAGCAGGAACTTGAAGACGACCGGCACGGTGGCGTCACTGATGGTGATGATCCACTGATCATCGGCGACACAATCCATCACGAGTCCCTTGTCCCAGCTCAGGCCGGGGCCCTCGCCACGGATGTAGAGTGCATTGCCGAAACCGACATCGATCTGTGCGTTGATGGTCGTGCGGGTGGTCTTGGCCGCGGGTTTTTTGGCGGGCGCCTTGCGCGCCGGCCTCGCGGCGGCGGCCTTCGAGCCCTTGATATTCTTCGTTGTGGTTTTCTTCATGGGTTAACCTTGATTTTCTAATTTAGATGATTGTTCCGAGCTATCCGGGCGATGATTGAACCGCCGGGAGGACCAGCAATAGCAAATTGGAGACCAACTTGACAGCCGGGAAACATCGCGGTGACGGCCTTGCTGCGCCGCCCCCCGAAAAAAGAGATTTACTCGCCCTGAGGCATCGCCCTAAATGCGGCCCTTTCTGGCCGGGGCAGTAGCTCAGTTGATAGAGCGCCTCGTTCGCAACGAGGAGGTCGCCGGTTTGAGTCCGGTCTGCTCCACCAAATTCCGTTTGGTATAAATCTAGTGTTAAGCGCCTCGGTGCCTGTCACTTACCAGAGATGGAATAGAGACCACTGCCAGGGGTCTTCGAGGTAAGCCGTTCGTACTGGGCCCTCTTGTCGTCCCGGGACATACGTGTTGGAGTCCGCGGGTTGTTCCATGGCGCGGCTGCCGCGGGTTATACCCCATGACTGCTTTCCTTGTTGAATGGCATACTCGCAGGGTGAAGAACCGCCGCCTTGATCATAATCTGCTGCTATCGCAACTGAAGCATCTCGTCGCCGACTTGTTCCGGCTCGACATACTTGAGCCGGACAAAATTTCCGACGATGAGCCGCTCTTCGGTAATCGCCTCTGCCTCGACTCCCTCGACCTGCTCGAACTCGCGCTCTGCGTCGAAGAAGAGTTTGGCATCACGATTCGCAGCGGAGAAGAGTCGCACAACGTTTTCACCAATATCGCCAGTCTGGCCGGCTTCATACGCGCCCGAATGCAGACAAGCCCCGTTCGTCCGTACAGTCCGGCGGCCGCTTGGATTGCCCTTGCCGGGCTGCGCGCCGTGGCGGATGGCGGCCGTCAATAGCCGCTGGCTGTACCAGAGGGTGCGCGGAATGGCGCGCGCATAGAACTGATTGGGTGTTGAGACGGCTGCGCTATCACCTCGTCGGAGTCCAGCTCAGAAGGTCTTGGCGAACAGCAAGCCGCTCGAATGGCCGTCGCTGTAGGGAATGAGGGTGAATTTCGGCGCCTTGGATCCGTCGTTATGTCTGACGACGGAGCGGGCGACCGACCAGCCGATCAGCGCGCCGACAACGACATCGCTGGTCCAATGCGCGTTTTGTTCGACACGGCAATAGCCCACCAGGCCGGCGGATCCGTAGGCGAGCGCCCCGACCCACCATGCCGGATAGTGCGTGGCGATTACGGTCGCAACGGCGAAGGCCTGGGTGGTGTGCCCGGAGGGAAATGAGTTGTGATTGGTGAAGGGATGAAAGCGGTAGGGACTCCCCGTGTCGGACGGCCGCTCGCGACCGATGGAATATTTGAGGATGGGTGCAATGAAACCCGACGCGATCAGGGAGGCGGCGAGCCCGTCGACGAAGACCGCCTGGGAGCGTTGGTCATCCGCCAGAAAATGGTATCCCTCAAAGCCCACCAGAACGACAAAGGAGCCGTCCGCACCCATGTGCTCAAAAGCGCGGCTGAAACGATCCAGCCCTGCTGAACGACGGGCTTGGACGGAGTCGCGGATAGAACGGTCGAAGGCAGTGGTGCCAAGGGCCAATCCGCCGGCCGCTGCCGCCGCCCACCAGTCGTCTCCGTCCCACCGGGTCGGCGCGGTGAATACATGCACCGTGTCGTCAGCAAACAGCCGGAGCGTGTCCAGGGAAAACGCGTTGTCGGGTCGGCGGTCGGAGGCCGTGATTGAATCCAACGGCGCCGGAGTGGCCGGCTCCGCGACAAGACCAGAGCCCGGAAAGGCAAGCAGCGCGGCCATGAGAAGGAGCCCATAGCGCGCACCAGTCCGGAATGATTCCATCTGGTCAACGTATGCAGAAATCCGCGAAGCGAAAGAGGAAAGGGACGCGGGAGCGCCCAATCCCAGTGGGGCGATCACCCCATTGTGACGCTGCCGCAAGATCCTTATGTTCCGCGGGACCGCCGGACCAAACACCATGCGCTTTCCCACCATTCTTTCTATCCGCCTTCGACCGGTCTACATTCCGCCTTACCGCATCGCCACGACCCTCCTGCTCTTCGTCTTGGGGGTCGGTATCCGGGCCCAAACGACGGCCGTGTCAGACCCGGTCCCGGCCGTGGCACCGTCCGTCGCACACAACGCCGTCCTGAACTGGAACACCGGTGAGGGAAAGAGCTGCGTGGTTCCGGCCTTCGAAGTGCCGGGGTTCCTCGCCGCGCTCAGCGTCTACGACCGGATCACCATCCCGCACGATGTCTACGATTCGACACTGCGCAGCACGTGGGAACACCTGCACGAACAGCACTGGGTTTGGGATACGGATGCCTTCAACATGAATCAATTCGCCCATCCCTACCAGGGTGCGACGATGTTCGGCTTTGCGCGATCAACCGGCGTCTCCTTCTGGCCGTCGTTCATCTACAGCAACGCCGGCAGCTTCATCTGGAAAATGGCGGGGGAAACCGATCTGCCCTCGATCAATGACCAGCTCACGACGGGCACGGCCGGAACCCTCCTGGGTGAATCGCTGTTTCGGATGTCCAGCCTTCTGCTGGAGAGCGGCGGCGAACACCCGGGTTTCTGGCGTGAACTGGGGGCCGCGGTGATTTCTCCGCCGACCGGCTTCAACCGCCTCGTGTTTGGCGACCGCTTCAAGGCCGTGTTCCCGAGTCATGACCCGGCGATCTTTATGCGCCTGCGCTGGGGTGCCAGTATGGACCTCTTCAAGACGAACAACCTCCTGCTGAACGAAGGGTCCGCCTATACCAACCGGAAGCAGAGTGAGGCGATCCTGGACTTTTCCTTCAACTACGGTCTCCCGGGCAAGACTGGTTATACCTACGACCGGCCCTTTGATTACTTCAGATTCGAGTTCGCCGCGCAGACCAGTGCGCACGGGCACAACTTTGTCCAGGATGTCGTGATCAATGGCCTCCTTTACGGGACTGACTACGAGGCCGGTGAAAATTACCGGGGCATCTGGGGGCTCTACGGCAGTTACGATTACATCGCTCCTCCGATTTTTCGCGTTTCCTCAACCGCCCTCTCACTCGGAACGACCGAGCAGTGGTGGCTCTCGCGCCATGTGGCTATGCAAGGGTCGGCCCTGCTCGGCGTCGGTTTTGGCGCCGCCGGCACCATTCCGCAGCCCGACGGCCTGCGCGACTACCACTATGGAGCGACCCCCCAGGGGTTGCTCGCCCTCCGCTTCATCTTCGGCCGCCGGACCATGCTCGATCTCACGGCGCGCGACTATTACGTCAGTGGGACGGGTTCCGACGACCGCACCGGATCGGAGCAGATTTTCCGCGGTGAAGTCGGCCTGACTTTTCGGCTGTTCAAGTACCAGGCGGTGGGACTCGAATATGTCGAGTCGCATCGTCACAGTCACTATGGCCACATCCCAGACCGGTACCAATCGGAGGGGACGTTCAGCCTCGTCTACACTCTGCTCGGCGGCAGCCGGTTTGGCGCGGTGGACTGGCGCAAGAACTCGGAGCCCGAGACGGAGTAACCTGGCCAGTCTTTCCGGCGTCTTTCCCTCTCCAACCCCAGAACCAACCTCTACCATTCATGAAATCATTCCGCATGATGAGCGCGGCCTTTGCCGCCGTTTGCCTGACCAGCGTTCTCGCCTTCGCCGGCGATCCCACCGGCATTTGGAAATGGACCTTGCCGGGCCGCGACGGCCAGCCCCGGGAATTCACGCTCAAGCTCGAACTCAAGGACGGCCAGCTCACCGGCAGTATGAGCGGCTTCCGCGGCGAAACATCCCTCAGCGACGCTTCGTTCAAGGACGACCAGATCGCGTTTTCCGTCGTGCGTGAGTTCAACGGCAACAAGGTTGCAACCAAGTATCAGGGCAAACTCGACGGCGACACCCTCAAGGGCTCCTCCGAAGGACCCGGCCGCGATGGCCAGGTCATGAAGCGGGAATGGATGGCCACGCGCGCCAAGTAGGCCGGGCGGCCTTCACCCAGACCCTGGCGCCATTTGCTGGCGCTCGTTTTCCTTAAACCGCATGCCCCGGCATGCGGTTTTTATTTGTCCCGCCGGCGAACTCCCGCCGGGACCGCCCGGCCGGGCGCTAGGCCGCCTCGCCCACGAAACGCGCAAACACCATTTTGCCTCCGGCCGAGGGCAGCACGCTGGTGATCTCGGCCGTCACGCGCCGGCCCACATAGGAACGCGCGGCGTTGACGACCACCATGGAGCCGTCCTCAAAGAAACCCACGGCCTGTCCCTCTTCCTTGCCGAGCTTGACCAAGCTGATTTCGATGGTGTCGCCAACGTTGAGTTCCTGCCGCAGCGCGGCCGCCAGGTGGTTGAGATTGAGCCACGGCACGCCGTGGAATTCGGCCATCTTCGCCAGATTGTAATCGATCGTGAGCAGCTTGGCGCGCATCGATTGCGCGAGGAAGACGAGCTTGGCATCCACGTCCTGTCGTTTGCTGACCTCGCTTTCGTGGATGCGCAGGTCGAGGTTCTTGATCCGCCGCAGTTCGTTGAGCACTTCCAGCCCGCGCCGGCCGCGCGCCTGCCGCAGCGGGTCCGACGAATCGGCCACATGTTGCAGCTCGGTGAGCACGAAGCGGGGGATGACGAGCGCCGCGTTGATGAAACCCGCCTCGCAGACCTTGGCCACGCGGCCGTCAATGAGGGCGCTCGTGTCAACCACGACCAGCGGGACATCCACATCGTGGGGCACAAAGCGCACGTAAGGGATGACCAGATTGAACTCGTCCTTGCCCCGCAGCGCGATGACCGTGCCGAGGTAGGAACAGACCAGGAACAGCGCCAGCCGGAAAAGATACACCACCTCCGGGTCGCCGTACTTCAGGTCGCCGTACTCGAGCAGGGGCGAAACGCTCACCATGTGCGCGACCAGCATTCCCATGCCGATGCCAAAGGTGATTGCCGAAAGACCCCGCAGCGAGAAGCCCTTCAGCATGATGTCCACCAGAACGACCAGCACGCCGATCAGCAGGCCGATAAGGGTGGCGCGCAAACGGTAGGCGTCCCACTCCTGGATCGTGTAACACATCAGCCAGCCCCCGGCGGCGCAGAGCACCATGAAGACAAACCGGATCGGCAGCAGGGTCTTGTTCATGTCCGGAGCGAAAACCGCCGGGAAATCACTGCTTGCGCCACCACCGGGCAAACGGTGGGAGCATCCTGGTCGCGATCAGGGTGTGGAGGTGCCTCATCGCCCGCCTGGCGCTGGATGCTTTCCCCGGTTCTTCGTTCATAAATTTAATACGACTACACCAGCCGCGACATGACAATGCAATATTGGTTCGCGCCGCCGGCTGTCGGGCCTCCCGCGCCGGGCTCGACAATCCACCGGCCGGGGGTTTTGTGGAAGGAGTGTTCGAGCAACTCACCATCCTCGCCCCCGGTTTGCTCGGCGGCTCGGTGGCCAAGACCGCGCGACGGCGCGGCCTCGCCCGCCACATCGTTCTCTGGTCGCGCCGGCCCGAGAACCGCGTGCGGCTGCGCACCCAGTCCTGGTGCGACGAGGTGCGCGACACACCGGAGGAGGCGGTGCGCGGCGCAGGCCTCGTCGTGCTCGCCGCCCCGGTCGACAAGATCATCACGCTGGCGCAGACGGTCGGCCCGCGCCTTGCCGCGGGCACGCTCGTCACCGACGTGGGCAGCGTGAAGGGCGAAATCGCGCGCCTTGGCCACGCGGCGATGCCGCCCGGGGTCCACTTTGTCGGTGCACACCCCATGGCCGGCTCGGAAAAGACCGGCTGGGAGCACGCCACCGAGACCCTCTTCGAGCAGCGCCCCTGCTTCGTCACGCCCTTGGGCGGGACCGACGCGGGCGCCCTCGCCGCCGTGGTGCGCTTCTGGCACGAGCTCGGCACGGAGGTGACGACCCTTGATCCCGATGCACACGACGAGATTGTCGCGCACATCAGCCATCTGCCCCAGGTGGTGGCCACGAATCTGTGCCAGTTTCTCGCCCGAAAAAATCCGGCTTGGCGCAACTTCGCCGGCGGCGGCCTGCGCGACACCACCCGCATCGGCGCGGGCGACCCCACCATGTGGGTGGAGATCCTTCAGCAGAACCGCGAGGAGGTGCTGCGGGCGCTGCGGCAGTTCCAGGACGAATTGCAGACCTTCCAGTCCGCGCTGGCCAACCGCGATTTTGTCGAAATCCGCGCCCGCCTCGAACGGGGCAAGGCGTACCGGGATGGTTTCCGTCCGTGAGCGGCGGACATTCGGATTGCCTACGCCGCCTCCGTGGCGTCGGCTGTTGAACTGCCGGCCCATTGTCTCAATGGTCCGTTGCCGATGACTCCCTTGCCCGATCCGCTGCCGATCACGCCTTTCACGCAGCCCGCGCGTGACAGCGGAGTAATGCTGCCCGGCTCCAAAAGTCTGACCAACCGCGCCCTGCTGCTCGCCGCGCTGTGCGACGGCCCGGTGACCCTCACCCACGCGCTGCTCAGTGAGGACACCGCGCTGATGACCGCGGCGCTCGGCGCCCTGGGCTTCGCGGTGAAAACCGACCCTACGGCGCAAACCATCCGCGTGACCGGTCAGGGTGGAAAAATCCCGGCGCCTTCGGCGAAGCTTTTTGCCGGCAACGCCGGCACCGTCGCGCGCTTCCTGACCGCGCTGTGCGCGGCGGCGCCGCGCGGCGTTTACCGGATCGACGGCGCGCCGGCGATGCGGAAACGGCCGATGAAGGGCCTGCTCGACGCGCTGCGCACGCTCGGCGCCGAGATCCGCTGCCCGGGCGGGGAGGGTTTCCTCCCTCTTGAAATCCATGCGCGCGGTCTGCGTGGCGGCCTGGTGTGCCTTGACGCCGGCGAGAGCAGCCAGATG
>Ga0265322_10000571_pt1 | contig 14014 bp, 21 predicted proteins | sample 41222metaG_FD_193584 | JGI IMG/M metagenome (GOLD analysis project Ga0265322, IMG submission 193584) | Rhizosphere microbial communities from Carex aquatilis grown in University of Washington, Seatle, WA, United States - 4-12-22 metaG | ecosystem: Host-associated > Plants > Roots > Rhizosphere...
ATGATGTTGAACTGTATGCCTCATTGATACGAGATGCCTGTTGACGTGAACCAGTGAACTGGTTAATCTGACTTTGAAAAGACTGTCCAGCTCTGTGGATAGCAACTTGTTTCTCTTCATAGAATCTTTGAGAGATATTAGAACGTTCAGAAAGTGCTGCAGCATATTCATCTCTGTTCTGCGCAAGACCAGCTGCGATCTCTGGAGTTCGCGGAATACCAGGAGTCGTTAAGATGCTGTGAGCTTCTTTTAAGTTACGAAGCTGAGTACGAACACCACGACCTTCTTGACGAAGACGTTCTCCGGCAACAGTATTAACCTCTGACATCCTACGCGTACGTGCGTAGATCTCATCCAAGTTTGCGGCTGCGCCGACCTGGTTATATCTGTCGCCCACTGTATTTGGAGCGTCGTCCTTAGCCATTAAAATCCTCGTCTATGTCTTCACCAAAGTCATCGCCAAACATTTCTTTGGCTTGCTCTATCTCTTGCTTGACGATCTTTTCCATCCAAGCTTTGTTGGCGGGATCATCAACAGGAGACTTAGGCTCAGCAGCAGGCTTTTGGCTAGCATTTTGAGCTCTTAGAGCTTCTAACTCTTTTCTTTCTTCTTCTTCTGCCCAGTCAAGATTCTCTTGAACCTTCTTAGACTCTATTCTATCAGCTTCGTGGTCAACTTGAGATTCAGCTGCCAGGTCGCGCTCTTGACGGTCATAGAACTCATAGAGGAGTTCCTCTAGAGTGTAGGATTCTAGCAATGGGTCTTTAAGGGGACGATTATAGGTTCTAGACCACCAACTCTTAAGGAATAAGATTAGTTGGTGTTCGTTGTTCAGTTCCGCATTAGCATTATCGGAGGCAATCTTCTGGATCGCCTCAATAGTGGTTAGCTCGCTGCCGGTGCTTCGGGGCTCTCGTTCTTCACTGCTTGAGCTTTTAGTGCTTCCCGCCATTTAGCCTCCGCTTCCATAACCTTATCGTATAGAGTGACGAGAACATCCTCATCCATCAGTTGAAAACCGCCTGAACTTTGTTTCCACCACTCAGGGGAGTTAACGATGCGAACACGTAAGTTGGCTAAGATAGTAGCTAAACCGAATAGGGTCTCAGTGGGATTAGAGAAGTCAGCCATAAGGCGTGTTTTTTCAATCTCGAGGGCGTGCTTTCTAGCCATGTTAAGGATACACACGACTGTAAACTGTCCGTCGTACTTCTTACCCGTAGTAAGTCCTACTGCGTCGAAATCAAAGACAGCTTCGTTTTTGGGTAGATCCATTTAGTCTCCTTTTATAACCTTGTTACTAGATTATACCTAGGAAAGACTAAAGTTTATACTTCGCCAGGATTAAATGATCCAGGTCCGATACTTGGAACATCTGGGAGAATCTTTTGGATCGTAACTTGGTTAGAGTTATCTTTGCTTATTGTAGTCGTATCAGCGTTAGTTGGAAGAGCGGGATTGCGCTCGTCTTTCCAGCCGATAGCTTTCCACGTTAAGTTCATAGATGCAAGTGCATCCGTGTGGAAGTCTTCAGCTCTAGAAGTAACCATCACTTTGGGAGCAAAGAATAACAGAGCATCAGTCTGTGAGTCTCTCACTTCGATCTGAATGTACTTCTGAAATAAGAAGTTACCAAGGTTAGCTTGGATGAACTCAGCAGAAGCACCTTGACCAGGAATGTGAAAACAAGATAGTGTTCCTTCGACTAGTACTCTAGTAGGAACAAGTTCTGCAGGCAACCAGTCATCGATTGTCATGATCTCCGTAGCCATAGTTTGGATGCGCCACGAAACACCGAAAGCAAAACCGATAAGACGACCGTTGATCTTCAATACGCAACGAGCGCCGCTAGCAAACTTAGCAGTGGGGAGTGTGCTGATAATACCAGCACCTTGCGAAGCTACGTTGTCAACAACGTTCTGCGCAAAATTCCCTGCATTAGCTAATGGACCATTATCGATCCTGTTATTGCCAGCCACTTATCACCTTACGTGTATTGTTGTCCAATACCTGAAAATCCAGCCAAGAAACTATCTTCATCTACATACAAAGCTTTAAAAGAGAAACGTTCAATCGCAGGTTGGTTCTTCCCACCTAATGAGAAGTCTGCGCGGTTGATACGGCACGATCTAATTCTAGCAACACCAATAGTGCTTCCATCCGACATCTTTTGTGATACTTCTATGTTAAAAAAGGTACCATTTTGATATGTAGAAGGGTCTAAAGCTTGAAAGGCCTTTCCATCAGTTGGACTGAGTTGCTGCGCAATAGGATTAGTTGGTCCTATAGCACCGATACCGTTACCAGTATCAGCAACACCAACTGGAACTGCAAATCCTGAGTTACGTTGGTGAGGAGCTACATCCGCTACATAGCGAATAATAGTAAAAGTGCCACTAACTTCATAAGAGAGTGGCTCGAGGGAGACAGACTCATACATCCCCAAGATTTTCGGGGATGCATGGTTTATTGATACAGAATACGAAACGTCGGCACAGAAGGCAATGGTCTTGTTGTTAATTCTGACCTTAGCGTTCGCACCCGTTATAAAGAACGGTGCAAGTCCAGCCATCTGTTACCGCCTATTAGGAAGTAAGATCCGTGTCGCCAGAGTTAGCTGCTGTGTAGCTATCGTCGTCTTGCAAGATTGCATTGAACGAGAACTGCTCAACTAGAACTCCACGTTTATTGATCGCTCCACCCTTACGAGTGAGACGGCAATCCTTAAGATTGATAACGTCTTGCGAATCAACAGATCCATTGTTGTCATACTTTTGATAGATGTTCAGATCCCATGTTTGCGAAGCCAACATATCTGCTGGGTTCATCATCTGCGAAGCGTTGGTTCCAGAGGGAGTTGCGAACTTCCAGTTACCAATACCGTTACCGTGAGCAGAGGCGCCATTCATACCTGCGGCTACTGAACTGTAACGAATTACGCTAAGAGTGCCATCAACGAAGAAGGCAACAGGTTCGTTGCTAACAACCTCATAACGGCCCATAGTTTCTATAGGAATCGTAGTCACAGTAACGTTATAGCTAACGTCCTGAGCATACGCCATCGTGATCCCACCAGCTTGAATCTTAGCATTCGCACCGGTTATAAAGGAAGGTTTCTTTCCACTCATATTATCTCTCTGCCAGTTCGGTTCTGGCTTACCGTGAATTTAACTCCACATTAGTGTGGATTGACTCTAATAATACCAGACTTTAGGTTAAAGTAAAAAGCCACCTTGGTAGGTGGCTTTCAGGTCCCTAAGCCTTTCGGCTATGAGGAGGTTCAGATTAAGCGGCGCTTGAGGCTCTTTGCAGAGTGATTTGCTCAAGAATGAAGTCGATACCTTCAACAAGTTTCACAGTTACCTGGATGTTGATAGTATTTCCAACAATCTGTACTTGCAGTTGCTTGTATCCGTTAGGAGCATCCGAAGTACTTACAGTAATACCCTGAGCTAAGAAGGTTGCCAACACTGCTTCGCAAACGTTCTTAACTTCGTTTGCCTTAACAGTATTTTTAACACCGACGTAGATGTCTTCAAGTTGGTTACGGAAGTTGTAAGCAACAATGTCTGCTGCGTACAAGACGTTACCACGGTTGTAGACCCAGTTAGCATCCGTACCGTAAGTTGTATTATCTACAACGAGACGGAATCCACCAGTTTGAGGAGCTTCCAAGAAGGTAATACCGCTTTGGATAGCGTCATCATACTGAGTATCAGGATCGAAATCCTCGTGGATGTTAACTTCGGGCGTACTCATAGGTTGAGCAGTCTGACGGATTCCAGAGCAGTTCATGAACTTGAACGTCAGAGGAGTACCGATCGGAGCACCACCACGTGATCCAGCAACCAAGCAGGCAAGAGCCCAAGGTTGGAACCACAAGATGCTTCCCAAAGAGTTAACTTGCAAGATGTCTTGGATCAACAACTGTTCGCGTGCATCGTTTAACAATCCTGCACGAGCTTTACAGTTGACGTACGTGTCTTTCATCGACATGTAACCTTGACGTTCGCTACGATTTTTAGTAGAAGCAGTCAAGCTCAAGTGAGTCTTAACAGACTGTTGAATACCAAGCAGAGTGTACTGCGAGCTAGGATCAGTCAAACCATCTACGATGTCTGCAGAAGCATCACGTGAGAACAAAGGAACCACAGAGTTAACGCGGATCTTTTGGAAAGCTGCGAGAGCGTTAGTGATTTCCGAAGTCGGAGTTCCACCAAGCGTTCCACCAGCCAACGAGATACCAGCATCCAAGATGGTAGCAGCCTGAGGAGGCAAGCCAACATCAGGAGTAACAGCAGGAGCAGGAGCAGGCACGTTAACAGTAGTTGCGGCACTCAAAGTAATAGCAGCGCCGAGAGCGATCAAACGACCGTTCACAGTTCCGCCACCAGTATTTGTGATGGACTGTTCAGCAAGGACTGTTCCTTGGAACACACCAACGTTTGCAGAGTTGAGGGTAGCAGAGCTTCCAACCAACCAGTAAACGTTACGAGCAAGAGCACCACCAGCAAGAGTAATTACAGGCACGCCAGTCGATCCAGTTACCAAAGTACTTGCAGTGCTGATAACGAACACGTCGTTAGGACCACCAGTCAAAGTAAGTGTACCGTCAAGCGAAGCAGCACCAGTGCTGTAGATACCAGGACCAAGGTGTTGGCCATCCAGTACAGCAGCGATTGGAGTTGCAGGCAGAGCAAGGAATGCATTGTAAGCAGCCAAAGCATCAGCTTGAGCTTGAGCAGCAGCAGCGTTAGCTACGTTAGTAGCTCCAGATACCGTGATAGTACCAGTCACAGAAGAACCAGGGCTTACACCCAAGTCACCGTTGTCAGTGCTAGCAACTGCAGCAGTGATTGCTGAGTTAGCCAACAGACCGTAAGTTGCAGCAGTCAACAGCGGGCTCGGAGGAGCAGGAGCTGCGATAGGAGCAATCAACGATACGTTAGAAGAGTTAGCGAAGAACTGTTCAACGCTGTAAGCGTCATCTTTCAGACGAGCAGGTTGAATGTCGTGTCCTGAAACACTCAAGGCACCAACACCAGAAACTTCATCCAAAGCACTTACGGGCAATTGGTTATATAGACTGTTGCTCACGTTTGCGCTCCATGCACTGTTAAGCGCACCGATACCAGCAGCAAGAGCTCCAACAGATGGATATGCAGCGATCGGAAGAGTGTAGACGTGAGGGTTAGCACCACCAACAGATGTCAAGATGACATTAGTTTGGTTGATAGTTACAGTAGCAGAAGTTGCACCAACGTCATTGTAGCCGAGAGACAGAACAACGTTTCCACCTTCTGTTGCACTTTCTTTGATGTTCGAGTTCGTGTTGTTGATAGTGATGGTTGCAGAAGGTTCCAATGCAGGAACATTCAGACCAGCAGACAATCCAAGAACTGCGTTAGCACTTGCAGGCAAGATCTCGAAGCTTCTTCCCCAACCAAGTTCGTATTGGTTAGGAGCAGCATTCATCGTTACGTTCAGAGCACCGATAGGAGCAACTGCACTCAATGAGAATGTCAGACCAGGGAAAGCAGTATTCAAAGCAGTAACAAGAGCCGAAGGGCTCAATGAACCAGCGACCGTGTATGAAAGAGGTGCTGCACCGTTGATTGCGATCTTAACGATAAGACCAGCTCCCAAACCAGTTGTGATCACAACGCTTCCTGCAGAGCTTGCAGGAACTTCAGGAGTAAGGACGTTCATGTAGGTAATCAAGTTACCAACAGTTCCATATGCTAGAGCTTGAACAGTTCCATAAGAGTTACCAAGAACCAATTGTGCTTGTGTCGAATGGTTTGTCTTATAAATGTAAACAGCTTGAGCTCCAGAAGGAATAGCACCATCAGTAGCGGGAGAGAATAAGAACGAGCAAGCATCAACGATGTTACCTGATCCGTATTTTGCAACGATCGCAGGCATTTGATCCGGAGTATACACAACGTTTTTAAGGTTGGGTTCTTGCGCTCCAGGAGTTCCAGAAGCACTTTCACCGAAGATCGCAACGATACCAGCGGGACTTAGAGGAAAACCTCCACCGAGATCAATGATCTCCTGTGAATAGGCACCTGGCTTATAAATAGTAGCCCCATTAAAACTTACATTAATAGCCATTTTGAAGGCCTCCTAAAAAACTTAAGTTCACTAACATTATAACACAGCCGTAAAGTTAAATTACTTCAGCTTTACTCCGTACTTGACTAGTGCAGCATCATAGCGTGCCATAGTTTCTCTGTTGCCAAGACCACGGCCGGCAAAGTCCGCTTTAAGGATCTCTTTCATGTGATGACTTGGAATTGAAGCACTTCTCATAGCATGCCATTGATCAAACATCACCTTTTGTTCAACGGGCGGGGGCGGAACTTGCTTCATGGCTTCTTGGCGCTTCTTGCTTTCCATAGCCTTGATCTCTTTAGCAAGATCTGCTTTGCTCATCTTTTTTTCTTTTGCTTCGTCTTCCATATCTGCTCCTTATCTTTATTATATAGTAGGGCCTAGCTCAATCTTAAACCAGATCATCATCTGGTACATCATCAATACCGGCTCTATCAAACCTAACACTAACGTCAACATCCTTACGACTCTTGGGGTCTCTAGTCCAAACGTTCTCAGTAGTACACTTGAATCTAACCCAGCGGCTCCACACCATACTGTCCTGGTACTTATCCTCTTTCTTTAAGTCGGATGCACTCCATGTTTGGAGTTGTACTCCAAGTCGTTCAGCAATGAGCTTCTCTTTAAAGAAGATATAACTCATGATGTAGTAAAGGTACAGGACGTAATCTGAGTCTTTGTCTCCATGGATACCCACGTCGACCATAACGCTCATAACCCCTACACCCACGCTATCTTCAATCTGTTCACCGTAGTGATCGCCTATAGCTGCCTTACTCTCATCCTCTGACTCTGAGCCCAAAGTGATACTGAAGCTAGGTAAGCGCTCTCTATTGACGCTGAACCCCTGAACTACTGGGATCTTAGTCTCACAGAACCACTTTCTGATCTTATCGATGTAAGCCTGACCATAGTCGGCATTCATCTCAGGTTGTGTATACATAGCAAAGATCTCGTTGAAAGCAATAGGATTAGCCTTCAAGTTGTTAATGCCAACTTGCAATACTCGCTGTACTACGATTTCAGGGAGAATCCACATTAGACTAAATCCTCATATTGTCTTACGATATCTACAACCGTGCTCTGGATGTTCATTTCCAACTGGCGGTTGATATCAATGAGCAGCATCGTTACGTCCCTGTCTTTCGCCGGGATAACCCATTGAGTTGAGGGGTTCTGTTTATCAGTAGCAGTACGGTACTCAGGTTTACCACCACCACTCTTGTCGTGCTGTTCTTTAATCTTCTTCTTGTTAGCAATAAAATCTTTAGCCTGTGCAAGTCCTGAGAATAAGTTAGATGATTGAAGCGGATCACCTTGTGTAGGAGCTCCCTTGTTCTTCAAAGCATCTTTAGCTATAACCTGAGCTCGCTGTACATCTATAGCTGCATCAGCACTACTCATACCCACTGAAACCTTAGGTCTAATAGGAATAACTTTGTAACGTGTTCCGTCTTTAGCAATCTTAGCATTCTTCAAAAGGTGAGGCAACATCTCGATAGCAGGCCATGAGAAATTGGTCTGACCAGAATCAGTGAGGATGGCAACTGTGTTACCAGTATTCACCGCTCTAATTTGGTCTGCAAAATCCTGGATGCCCAACTGATCTCCGATTTGAATGGCCTCTGCCATAGCGTTAAGTGTAAGTTCAGATATAGCTTCTGCTATGTCTGCCGCTGCCAAGTTGCTAACTTCGGTAGCTTCTCTATCATCCAACCCTTTCCATTTCAGGGTGTTTCTCAATCTTTCGATCTCGAACTTAGGGTTAATCATCTACTCTCGCCTTGCGTATAGCTTTTGCACGCATGTCTCTCAGAAGATTTTCCTGATCTAGACTTGTCCAGTCTTGACCGAAAACAATTCTGATCTTTCCATTTGGCGAAATTTCTATACTAGGGCGTGTTAAGTAAGGATAATCACTTTCTAAGATATCGTCGTGTTTAGTTGGATGAGTTGAATAAGCCTCTACAGACATGGGTTTCTTGCCTAGTTCATCTATCTTAGATTGTAGATCTCGAATCTTTTGTTCGATCATCTCAATCTCAGAACCGGCTTCTTGCGCTAGCTTATTGTGTTTACCAGCGACTTCGTGAACATACTCTTCTAGTTTATCAAACAAGGTCATCACTCGACCTTCAACTTGTTGCAAATCTACAGCGGCACCGTGACGAATCTCTTCACGAATGTTTTCCATCTCGTGATAGATCTCTGCTATGTTGTGTTTCTTATAGTTAGACATGAGCTCATTGATTCCGCCATGAATAGCGTCGTCAGCGAGAATGCCTTCATCTAGCAATTGCAAATCTGGTTCGTCTTCTGGAAGATACCATTCAAACACACTCATCAATTCTGCAGTAAGAGCAGGAAGCGATCTGTTTTGAAATTGGTGGACTTGTTTATGTCCGTCACTAATTCTTCCTGAGTAAACGTCGTTGATGTGTTTGCGGATACTCAAAACATAGTTATCTATGTGAATATCTTTAAACGATTCATCTGTCATTCCGCGAACTGCTTCACGCAAGAAACGGAATGCACCATTACCAATGAGTCTAGTTGAATCACCATGGCTCATCTCGTACGTGGCTTCGTTACCAGTACCTTGTCTAATGATGTTCTTTTCTAGTTGTTCAACGGCATACATGTTTCTAAGGTCAGCAGACTTCTCTACACGAGTTTGAATGTAGTTAAGAATTCCTTCTGATGAACAGCTACGCATGTTCTTAAAAGGAAGTTCCGAGATCTCGAAGAACTTAAGTCCTTCTAGTTCGCCATCGCCCTTTAGTTTACCCTTGTAGTTAGTAATAAGAAAGGTTCTACTTTCGTTACCGTCATGGTTACCCTGAGCAATCTCAATAGGATCTTTACCTACTAGACCAGCCTCTTCACGAAGCTCGCGCATTGCACCTTCTGGATAGGTTTCTTTTTCGTCGATGTGTCCACCAGGGGTAGTCCACTTACGAGACTTGTGATGACAGCCCATAAGGATACGACCATGGTCGTCAACTACAACAACACCAGCTCCACGGCCTCTGTTCTTATAGAATTCTTCAAAGCTCTTCTTCAGGGATGCTTTACTTTTCTTACGCTCAACACGGTCTTTCTTAGATTTCTCTTTAGCTTTCTCATGGTGCTTATCACCCCATGTTCCACCGGTATTAGAACCATGTTGTTCTGGGGCGTCTTTGCCAGCTGAAGAGTACTTTGCGGCAATGGATTTCGGCGGAGTACCACGTTCATGGGACTTCGGATGACCATGTAAAATGGCCTGCATGAATCTCCATTGTTTTTTACTTACAGCTTTTGGCACGGCTGAGCTTACTCCTGAATATTACAGATTATATTATAACTTATTAAGTTACTCAAGTTAAGGACCGCCGACTTTCTCTGAACCGTTAGGTAAGAAGTCCCTCTTGACCAATACTTCCTGTGGTAAGCGAACAGCTTGCTTAACACCATTCACCATCTCTTGGGTCACTCTCAATTCTCGTAGCGTTTGAACGACATTGTAGACAGGATTCGCAAAATATGAAACTGTATACACTTCTCCGACTTGTCTTGCTGGATTATACGGAGGAGTGTGGCCACCAAGCCACTGAATCTTGCCATCAACCACATTAAAGTCAGTACCTTGCACGAAAACCTTCAAAACTCCACCGATGACAGCCGACAGGTACTCCACGTGGGTGATTGGATAGCGGAGTTGCTGAAAACCGTTGGCGGTTGGCTGGTATTCTTTGATCTCCCACATCCTAACTTCGTAGTCTAGGACAGTCAGTTGATCATAAGTGTTGAAATCTGCCTCGGTTCCATCACTGTATTCAGTCGGTAGAGACACTATAGCACTACCGATCTCCCAGATACCTTGTCTCTCAAAGATCTTCTGGAGTGAGTTACTTACAAACATACCAGTGATATTGTTCTGATAGTAGTAAAACCAACCGTTATCATCACATATAGGACAGTTGGGTTCATGGGAGTCATCATCAAGTCGTTTAATGTTGGGACACGGAGTCGCTTTCTTGTGAAGGAAGCGAATACCGCGGTTCTCAAGTATCTGACTGTGCGCTTCACCCCTGATACTAGTATCAGGAATGTTCATTGGCATCATCGATGGCGTACTTGTAGGAGAACTGGGCAATACTTGGTCTGGTTTTTTAATGGTCATTCAGTCTAAGCTCCTATATTTATTGTACCATCAACATAAAGCACTACCTTGGGGCTCCAAGTACTTATATAATATACCTAACGTCACTCTATAAGAACGGGAATATGGACAAAAACGAGATCCTACAGCGCATCATCAACGAAGAAGGCAATTGTAGTTGGGCTAACAAGAAGACTTGTGCTCAATGTCCACTCAGCAGACTCATGAAGCGACCTGATGGCAATTACTACAGTTGTGTAGAAGCCGTGGGCGCTATAGACCTCACTGAGGAACAAGCAGACGCTAAGTATAAAGAGATAGCAACCCGTCTCCTCATGGACGAAGCTATAGACGAGCTGCTGATTAAGCCAGATGAAGAATAAAAATATAATTACAGATGTACACGACAAGAGCATAGATGAAGAGATTCGGTATAACTTTTATATCGCGGTCTTCAAAGTGTTTGGATTATATAGGGTTGACGATGCACGGAAAACGAGAACAGACAGAAGAACTAATCCGCAACATGTCTCATCAACAACTTCAAGATCTATACAGTAAGTACTGCGCTCGCGATCGTCTCTTAGTTGCCTACAAGAAATTTAAGTTCTACCTAGATGTAAAGTATGTAGAAGAGCAACTACAAGCTAAAGCTATAGAAGAAATTCTCTTACTACCCGAGGATAATCATGGACAAATTTGATCGTTATCCCGGTGAGACAGATGCTGAGCTTCGCAAACGTATCATCGATACTCCTATAGCCAAGAAAGCTCGCGCTGCGATATGGCGAGTATTCGATATGCCCAACAAAGATCTTCCGCCACTGATGTCAGGTGCTCAAGCAATTATTATGATTGGTGGGAAGAAGGTTGCCTTCGTTACAAACGTTTCCTATACGATTGATCCAATAGATGTGTTGGGTAAGTACGATCCAGTAGAAGTGGTACCAAGCGATGAGTAGTGCATTAACAGAGAAGATGCTTGAGGATGCTGCACAGCAGGCACTTAATAACTTCGGTGCTCCAACCCAAATATACATAGCTAACGGAACCGGTTTCTCTCCATATGGTGCGCGAATAGAACCAACCTACACTTTAGGTAAGGTCTTGGATCATTACTTCGGAAGATCTGTCCTAGAAGATCCGAACGGCGACCATTATGTTTTAAGTGAAGCCGCGACTGCATTCCACAACATAGGGTTTGACCCAAGGCCAGACAAGACATGAACGTTCAAGGACATATGACTTCCATTGAAGATATCGGTGTTGTTTACTCAGCGATAAAAGCTTTTCATAATCTAGGTTTCACTACTCTTAAAGATGTTCTATATGTTGCTGACATCATGAACACTCTAGTTCTCATTGATACATTCTCTACCGGCAATGCTTTCGACAGCAAGATAGATGTTGTTGAGCTCGCCAAACTACTTGCCGACCCTCTCAAACCTTAGCTGTTCCTAAGTGTGGACCTCTGATCGGGGCCCTAGGTCTGTAAGTTCAACGACTTAGAATTCGTAAGTAGATTGTGGTGGAAGACGATAGTCGATATAAACACCCATTGGTGTTATCTCCATGTTTCCGCCTATGATGCGAAGTTTGCACAGTACATCTAACATGCGTATCACTACTGCCTTGTGTTCTTTCCATACTTTTTCATCTGCGATGTAGATGAACTCACCTGGCATTTTCTGAGCGGTATCTAAATCCGCAGTCCAGCGCTTAACCACGCTACTCATTTGGCACACTCGCATTTATATAGAACGTTGGTATGTGGCTGCATCGCACACCTGTGATCAAACGCACGTTACGGAGTGCTCGCAAAAATGCGAGACACTCTCGGGCATCTTCTAAGCCCTGAGCGGTAAGCACTTTGCCACCACCGTACTCATGTCGAGTATACCCGGGCCAATTCTGAACAGTGGACATCACTGTCAGCCCACTTCCGCCGGGCGGATAAACATTCACACCACTAAAGCTTTTGTTAATCGCCATCGAGTTGTCTCCGCGCGTCTAACAATATAACCGTCCCTATATATACAGGCTCGCCGTGGCCACCATTGGGCATTGTGCGGAACTTATGTGCGGTCCAGAAATTTCTAATGAAGCGAACACTCTTGAGCGCGCTTAAAAACTCGAGGAGTATCTCTGCATGGAGGTGGCACTCGTCTACGGAGAGGAGGCGTTTGTCTGTGGCGCTTTCGTGGTCGATGGTCATAAGCACTTGTCTGATTTGAGGAGGAATGAGCGTGAGATGTCGTCCGTCACGCATTGGGCTCCAGGATGGTTGTCCTCGATGTAAGGCTCGATGCTTATAGGTTGGTGCCTAAGTACGCCTGAGGTGTAGTACTCCCAGCCGTTTATGAAGTGTAGGTTCACTAGTGCGGTGAGGAAATCGCAGATGATGTTCTGGGTGTGGTGTTCTTCTAGTTCTTCTAGGCTCATGTGATTATTCTACCAAAATATTATATCTAATAGGGAGAGAGTAGTGGTACCCGTGTTTGCCTATTAGGGTCCCAAGTGATAGCAAAGTGTACTCTCAGAGCGTTTGGGCCGATAGTACCAGTGCCTCAAAAAGGGGTGCCCTAAATTGAGGCAAGGTAGCGGGTGGTTAATAGACCGATCCGAAAAGTAATTGTTAGTTGATTGAATGGTTTAGAGAGTTTTTGTTCTTTGACAATTGAATAAGAGTTTTCTACTGATTCGAGTTTTAAACACACATACAATAATGTGTGTGTGGAACAAAGGAGAGAGTATGAAGATGTCACAACGTGAAGCAGTATTCCAAGCAGTGAAGAATGCATTCGCTGAAGCAGGAATACAGTTCACTGAGGGAATGAACTGCGATGAGGTGATGACTGAGGCGATGCACAAGAGTGTGAGTGCAGAGCTGACAGAGGGTTTTCTGAGTGGGATCAACTCGCTGGAGAACACACCGAGCAACCAATTGAAACTCACCAACCCTGCCGAGATGAGCAAGTACGTGAGTGGACTGAAGAGCAATTGGTTACGCAAGGACATTCGGTTGAACGGTGGTGTTGAGTACACACCGAAGAATCCGGGAAGTCGTGCGGGAGTGAGTGATCCTCAGCTGAAAGCACTCAAGGGATTGATCGCGAGCAAGAAGTTTGCGGGAACAGCTAAGGAGCAAGAGATCAAGAAGCACATCGAGTTGAGAACAGCAACTCTTGCAGCTGAGAAAGCAAAGAAAGTGACAGTGGATATCAGTCAGATTCCAGTGGAACTTCGCAAGTCGTTAGGTATTGAGTAATCAACTGAACAGAGAGGGGAATATACTTCCCCTCTCGATTGAGTGGATTACAAACAAGGAGGAATTATGATCGTGACAATTACGCAGGTTGGAAACAGGTATGCAGTGGATACGACTGGCAAACACGCATCTCGACTCAATGTCCTCAACCAGGCATCTCTGGTGTGGAACTTGAAGCACGTGTTCGGTCTCAGATCCACTGAGATAAAGCAAGTGCTGAACGCACTGAACACCAACAACAAGGTCTGTATCGAGCGAGTTGTTGCCTAAGGTATAATACATTCAATGAATGCAGTACGAACGGCTCCCCACTCGGGGAGCTGACACTGCTACGCCTACTGCCCACTCATACACTACTGACTCGCACACATATATACATTCATATACACACACGAATAACTATCATAGTGATGGGGATACGGCCGTCCCCCTTGTGTGCGAGTAATCATCCGCTTGTCCTGCCTACCTACATACTGACACTGCT
>Ga0265322_10000573_pt1 | contig 14005 bp, 11 predicted proteins | sample 41222metaG_FD_193584 | JGI IMG/M metagenome (GOLD analysis project Ga0265322, IMG submission 193584) | Rhizosphere microbial communities from Carex aquatilis grown in University of Washington, Seatle, WA, United States - 4-12-22 metaG | ecosystem: Host-associated > Plants > Roots > Rhizosphere...
CAGCGATGTCGAAAAAGAAATTCAAATTCAGGCATCGGCAACCGAACTGGCGCCCCATTTTGAGGAAGCATACAAACGCTACCAGCCCAAGATCGAAATCCGCGGATTCCGGAAAGGAAAAGCGCCGCTCGATCTCGTGAAGAAGATTCACGGCGAAAGCATCGAATATAATTCACTCGACACGATCGCCAGCGATTTTTACCGGCAGGCCGTCGAAGAGCGAAACATCAAACCGATCGGCGAGCCGGTCATCGTCGATTTGAATTATAAACGCGGCGAAAATCTTTCTTTCAAAATAAAATATGAGATAAAGCCGGCGATCGAATTGAAAGAATATAAAAACCTGCCGATCGAAAAACTCGTTCATCAGATAACGGAAAAGGAAATTCGGGACGAAATTCTCCGGTTGCGGAAAGCGAACAGCACGCTGGAAGATGTCCAGACCGCTACCGATAACGAACATATCGTGACTGCCGATATTCAGCAGCTCGATGAAGGCGGAACTCCGCTCATCGGGAAAAAAACTGCCGATGCGAAGTTGTATCTCGATGACGAGACGCTGTTCCCGGAAATTAAAAACGCACTGCAGAATGTCAGCGTCGGCGCCAAAGTCAAAGTGACCATCGATCACACGCATGAGGATCACAAGCACACCGATCATCTCGAAATTTCCGTCAAGAAAATCGAGAAGGCAAATCTTCCCGAGTTCAACGATGAGTTCGTGAAAAAAGTTACGAAAGAGAAAGTCGGAACGGTGACCGAGTTCGAACAAAAACTTCGTGAGGATCTCGATCAATATTGGAACGATCGTACCGCGCGGCGGCTGGAAGATGCCGTCATCCGCGAAATCGTTCAGCGGCATCCGATGACGGTTCCGGAATCGCTGGTGAAGGGAATCCAGGATTCCCTGATCGAAGATTTGAAGTCACGGTATCCGAATAAAAAACTTCCTGCCGGCTTCGACGAAGTAAAATTCCGCGAAAGTAATCATGCCTACGCGGTGTTCCAGGCGCAATGGTTCCTGATCCGCGAACGGATCATCGAAGTGGAAAAAATTACGGCGGAAGATGCCGACTTGCAGAAACAGGCGGAGACCGATGCGCCGAATGTCGGTATCGATAAAGAACGCTTGTTCAAATTCTACCAGTCGTCTGCGCAGATCAAAGAAAGAATTGTTTCGGAAAAGCTTATCGAATTTTTAAAAACACATCAGTCGGTGACGGAAAAAATCACCGAGGAATTTTTTGAATAACATTTTCTGAGAAAGGTTTCCATGGACACAAAAATCATGAATCAACTGGTTCCGATGGTTGTCGAACAAACAGGCAGGGGCGAACGCGCATACGATATTTTTTCGCGGCTTTTGAAAGAACGTATCGTTTTTTTGGGATCGCAGGTCGATGACGTCACGGCAAGTTTGGTGATCGCACAACTGCTTCATCTCGAATCGGAAGATCCCGATAAGGATATTCACCTCTACATCAACAGTCCGGGCGGCGGCGTGTATGCCGGTCTCGCAATTTACGATACGATGCAATATATTCGTCCCGATATTCATACGATTTGTGTCGGCATGGCGGCGAGTATCGCTGCGATTCTGCTTGCCGGCGGTACAAAAGGAAAACGGACTGCACTGCCGAATTCCCGCATCATGATTCACCAGCCGTGGGGCGGCGTGCAGGGTACGGCTTCGGATATCAGCATCCAGGCGGAAGAAATTCTGAAAATCAAAAAACGGATCAATGAGATTCTTGCCGGTCATTGCGGAAAGACGATCGGTCAAATCGAAAAAGATACCGACCGCGATAATTACATGACATCGGAAGAAGCGAGAGTGTACGGACTTATCGATAATATTTTGGTCAAGAAAGCTCGCACCGAAGCAAAAAAAGATAAATAATCATGACGCAAAAGTCGAAAACGGATGATCCGGTGCGGTGTTCGTTTTGCGGCCGCACCGCTGAACAGGTCCAGAGCATTATTGCCGGACCGGAAGCATATATTTGCGACGCCTGCGTTGCCAGCTCGGTCGATATTCTTCGCAACAATCTTGCGGCGATTTCGACCAAACAATCCACGTCTCGCATTTCGCTCACTCCGGTAGAACTCAAAAATGCGCTCGATCAATATGTGATTGGACAGGAAGCGGCGAAGAAAAGTCTTGCCGTTGCGGTCTACAATCATTATAAACGCGTCGATGCGAAAGTGAACGTCCAGGATCTCGACGACGTTGAGATCGAAAAGAGCAATATTCTTCTTCTCGGTCCAACCGGTACGGGAAAAACATTGCTTGCGCAAACGCTGGCGAGGATTTTAGCCGTTCCGTTTGCGATTGCCGATGCAACAACATTGACCGAAGCCGGATATGTCGGTGATGATGTGGAAACTGTGTTGGTGCATTTATTGCAAAACGCCGATTATAATGTCGAGCGTGCAGAGCGGGGGATCGTTTATATCGATGAGGTCGATAAGATCGCGCGCAAGTCGGACAGCGCTTCGATTACGCGGGATGTTTCGGGTGAAGGAGTTCAGCAGGCGTTGTTGAAAATCCTTGAAGGCACGGTTGCCGGCGTTCCGCCCAAAGGCGGACGCAAGCATCCGGAACAAAGTCTCATCAACATCAATACGAAAAATATTTTGTTCATCTGCGGCGGTGCATTCGTCGGGTTGGAGAAAATCATTTCTCAACGCGTCAATCAAAGTCAGATAGGATTCGGCGCGCAGATCAAAACGAAAAAAGAACATTCGGTGGATGAATTTTTGCCTCTGGTCGAGCCGGACGATCTGTTGAAGTTCGGCATGATCCCGGAATTTGTCGGAAGATTGCCGGTCGTTGCAACGCTGCATTCGCTGGATGTAACGGCATTGCTGAATATTCTGACGGAGCCGAAGAATGCTCTCATCAAGCAATACCAGAAATTGCTGGCGATAGAAGGTGTGGAATTGGAATTCGAGCCCGATGCCATAAAAACGATCGTGCAGAAAGCGATGGAGCGCGGAACGGGAGCCCGGGCATTGCGTTCGATCATCGAAGAAACGATGCTCGATATCATGTATTCCATCCCATCACGACAAAATATTGCCAAGTGCATCGTGACGAAAGAAACGATTACGAAGAAAAAAGAACCGACGTATTTGTACAAGGAGCGTAAAGCATCGGCATAAAAAATCTATGCGCCAAATGAGATTGCAAATTCTTTTTTTCTTATTTGTTATTTTTACTCTGCCACTGTTTAGTCAAACAACAGGTCGGTGGTGTAGAACTGCAGTTCCATGTGAAGGTCCTATCTTTACTCTTCCCTCGCCGCATCTGAAATATCAAATTTCTATCCACAATTCGGAGGAACTTACTGTATTAAACAATTCCACGAACAGAAAATTCAATACTATCCACGCGATTTTAAATCCCTCTGAAATCGCTTGGTCTCCAAACGACTCTTTGTTTTTTATTAACTATAGCGATGGTGGTGAAGTAGGAACCTGGAGTGTTGTCGCGTATAGAATTGGTGAGAATAAAATTATAGAAATGCACTTGGCGAGTGAACCATTAAAGAAATTTCAGAAGAAGATGAAAGTTTGGTGTCCAGGAGAAACTCCCAATATTGCCGCTTGCGGGTGGATTGATGGAGGAGAGAAAATCCTTATTGTCGGTGAAGTTCCTCCACACAGTTCTTGCAAAGAAATGGGAAAACTTGCAGCATATCTTATCGACGTTCGTTCGGGTAAAATCATTCATTCAATGGATGAAAACGAGTTAAAGGGAAAGTGGTTACAAATTTTAGGTGATCGGATTAGGTGACAAGAGTGATTCAATCAATAAATCCCTCTGTCGCTTCCCTGTTTTGTAATCTTCAGATCGCGTAATTGCGGAGCTTTCAATCGAATCTCCAACGAATAATGCCGATACTCGCCGGTCGGTACCCAATCGAAATTCAGCAACCAGCAATGTAAATCTCGGCTGACATTGATGTCCGGCATCTCGAATTGTCTGTTGACAATATCGTACCCGCTTCTCGTTGAAACTTTCCAATTCTCCGTCAGGTTGAAATCAAATTGTCCGTTGACTGCCGCCGAACGCGATTGTTGTCCGGGAACTTTATTCTCCGAAAAATCCATCGACAGTGAAAGTTTCCATGGGATACTGAAATCCGGATCATCCTGAGGATTGTAGCCGACCAAACTATTGGAAATGGGAGTGCGTGCAACCGAATCTCCCGATGTTGACGGATTTTTTCGCGAAGGATTTTGCGCTCCGGAAAACGAGGTCGACATGTTGATGTCGAATTGCGTCAACCTCGCCAGCCGCCCTTCCGAACTGATCAAAAATGTGTTGACGCGGTTGTAATAACCGGGGATCGGTTGATCAAGCTTGTAGAGATCGAATGCCGCATCGCCGCCGATATCCAATAAACTTCCGATGGCGGTATGATAATTCATCGTGATCGGAGAAAAATTCAAACTGTCGGCAGAAAAATTATAGGAAACGCCCACGCCGAGATTCATCAAGGTAATTTTTGTCGGTTCTTTATCCTCTTCCGGTTGAGCCATCTTCATTTCGAATACGTTTCCGAGACTTAGATTTGCCACCATCTGCTTCGGCTGGAGATTGTCGCCGACGATCTGCTTTGAATAGGAGAGCGAAAGATTCGGCGTCAACGTATGCCGGATCGCTGCTATCCCGAATAATCCCGGCTGTAACATGCCGTACAATTTCGTGCTCGCTGTGACTGCCGATGTAATATATCCGGCTCGAGTGGTCTGTTGTTCGTTCTGAACGGTCAATGAGCTGTCTGCCGCGCTCACTCCCGGAACATCATTGTTGGAAAATGATCGCGTGTCGCCGTAACTCAACGACGGCGAGATCGTAAAATAGCCGAGCTTCGGTGCAATCGTTGCATTGATATTTTGTGTGAGCGCTTGATTCCGGTCGATTTCAAATTGTTGAGAAGAGACCAGCGTATCGACTCCATTGATCGTCGACTTAATTCCGTTCACCGTTGTTGCGACCCGGTTCCGTGTGTTGGTATAATTGGCGCTGTAACCGACGCCGATATTTTCATACCACGATAAATTGGACGCGTCGGTTTTTTTGTCCGACCGGAACGGATAGCTTTCGCTGTGATTGAAACTGACCGATGGCAATGTCTCATACAAACTGCCGTTGACGAGATCCTGCCGGCGTCCGAAGTTTACCGACATACTGTTCGGCGTGCCTTCCCACGATTTTGAAATGGTTGCATTGGAAGTGATATCCTGCTGCAATGCCTGATTCATATCGATCGTGTTTTGATAAGCGTTATTGCTGGCAAATGTGAAATTGACGTCAAGATTTGTCGTCGGATCGATTGATTGATGGTGTTCGATACTCAACAGGTACGATTCACTGACGCTTCTTCCCGGATCGGACGGTTCACCTTCAATCAATTTTTTGTACTGTCCGGAAATTCCGCCACGAAGATAATACCGGAGATTGTAACGGAAATCGGAATACAATGCCCAACTGCCTTTGGTGTATAAATCGGTCAGAGCGTTCACATCCATGTAATCGTTGATTGCCCAATAGTATCCGACGTGATGAAGCATACGGCCGTGCGTTGCGTCCTCGGTGATTGCCGGTGCGATAAGTCCAGACCGCCTGCCGCTCTCGCTCGGAAAAACACCGAGTGGAAGCCAGAAGACCGGAACATCTTCGATATACAGATATACCGGCGAGGCAATGACCTTATCGCCGGGAGTTATTTTCATTGTCGGACTGCCGAAATAATAATGCGGATCGGGATCGTCGCAGGTCGTGTACCGACCGTTCGCGACAAATAAAATATCCTGTCCGACTTTTTTTATCGTCTCGCCGTGATAATATCCCTGGTCGATTTTGGTGTCGGCAAGAGTGATCCGCCCCCTTTTTGTTTTGAAATCATACCCGAGTGCTTTCCCGTGATATTCTTCAGGACCGTCTTTCATGATCGGGTTGCCGACCATTTTTGTGTGTGTCGTATCGGTGGTATCGTGGATGCCGAATGCGGTCAGGACGGTGGTATTCCAATCGACATCGATTCGTTCTGCCTGCAATTCCATCTGCTGATATTTAATGTCGCTTTTTTTATACAGCGACATGATTTTTGTTTTATAGAAAAAGACAATCGAATCGACCCCTGTATATGTCACGATGGTATCGATGCCGGAGGGGTCTTTGATTTTTTTTGTGGTGTCCGTTTTGACGGAATCGGAATGAACGATCGTTGTATCGATACGGGGAAAATCCTGACCGAAGGAGAAAAACGAGCAACAAAAAAATAGAAGGAGAATGCCCCGGAGGCGCATGATCGATTACAATACTAAACTTGCGGCGCCGATAATGCCTGCCGAATTACCGAGCATTGCGCGAACGACGCGGATGCCTGCACGGTGCGGGGTGAGTACGCGGTTCTTGAGTGAATTATCGATTGCGGTGAAAACAAATGCCGGGGAAGCCGAAATGCCCCCGCCGATAACCGCCACGCGTAAATCCAGAACATTCATCACCGAGGCAAGAGCGCATCCCAACAGCTCGCCGGCTTCTTCTAAAATTTCACGTGCCTTGCTGTCTCCCATCTCGGCGGCACGGGCGATGATTGCCGGTTCGATTTTTTCCCGATTTCCCTGGGTGAGTGAATCAATGATCGAACGCGGTTCATCATCCTGCATACTTTGCAATATTTCTTTCGTGCGTTCGGAAAGATACCGCTGTCCGATGTAGCTTTCTATACAACCGTGGTTTCCGCAATTACAGAGGCGGCCGTTATAATCGATCGAAACATGCCCGACTTCGCCGGCGCCGCCGTACGGTCCGCGATAAATTTTCTTATCAAGGATAATCCCGCCGCCGACGCCTGTTCCCCAGATGATAAACAGAAAGTTTTTAAAATCTTTTCCGGCGCCGTATTTTGCTTCGGCGATGGCTGCACAATTGGCGTCGTTTTCAATAAAAACGGGGAAGGGAAATACTTTTCGTATCGCTTTCGTGACCTGCACTTCCTGCCAGTCGGAAAAATTCGGCGGATAATGTACCGATCCGTCCTCAATCATCACAACGCCGGGCGAGCCGATGCCGATACCGTAACATTCCGTTGGTTTATGACGGGATAATAATTCCTGGATGGCAAGCGTCATCTGTTTCAGGACAACGGTCGGGCCTTTGTTTGCCTTCGTGTCGAGCGTGACCTGATGGACGATGTTTCCGTTTGCTTCGACGGTTCCTCCTTTGATCGTCGTCGCTCCGACATCGATACCGATTGTAAATGTTTTTTACTGTTTCATCGCTGTTTATGCTTCCATAAATGGTTCAATCGTTCATGGATAATTTTTTCCGCACCATCATCGATAGGAAAATAATAAATTTTTTCTTTCAATGAATTCGGAAGATACTGTTGCTCGATAAAATGCCGATCGTAATCATGACTGTATTTGTACTCTTTTCCGTACGAGAGATCTTTCATGAGGCCGGTCGGGGCATTGCGTAAATGCAGAGGAACGCTTTCGTTGCGGAATTTCTTCACGTCGGAAAGAGCGCCTTCGATTGCCATGTACGATGCATTGCTTTTGACCGATGAAGCAAGATACGTCGCAGCCTGTGCAAGAATGATTCGTGCTTCCGGCATTCCGACATAATCGACTGCCGTGAAACAACTCGTGGCGAGCGTCAACGCGTACGGATCGGCATTGCCGATATCTTCCGAAGCAAGAATGATCATGCGCCGTGCGATAAATTTCGGATCTTCGCCGCCTTCCAGCATGCGTGCAAGCCAGTATACCGCGGCATCGGGATCGCTTCCGCGCAGACTTTTGATGAATGCGGAAATAATATTGTAATGTTCTTCTCCGCCGTCATCATATTTAATATATTTTCTCTGAAATGCATCCTCGATTGCCTGCGACGTGAAGATGCGTTTTTTTTCTGCCGACGGTTTGACGATTTGAGCGGTCGTTTCAAGTCCATTCAGCAAAATCCGCGCATCCCCGCCGGAAAGCATCATCAGGAGTTCCCGCTCTTTTTTGTTCACGACAATCGACAATTTCTTCAGGATGGGATCGTTTTCCAGGGCGCGGTCGATCAACTGGTCGAGATTTTCAGTGCTAAGCGGTTCGAGAACGTAGACCAGGCATCGGGAGAGTAACGGTGATATGACTTCGAACGACGGGTTTTCCGTTGTTGCACCGATCAGCGTGATGACCCCGTCCTCGACACTGTGCAACAATGCATCCTGCTGTGCCTTGTTGAAGCGATGAATTTCATCGATGAATAAAATTGTTTTCTTGGCAAGCTTTGTGCGGTTCAGTCCGGCACGTTCGAGTATTTTCCGGACGTCCTGTACTCCAGCCGACACGGCATTGAGTTGAAAAAATTCCGCATGCGTGTGAAGGGCGAGAATTCTTGCCAGCGTGGTTTTGCCGCAGCCGGGAGGTCCCCAGAAAATGATGGATGGAAGCGAATCGTGTTCGATTAAAACACGAAGAGGTTTTCCCGCACCGAGCAGATGCTGTTGACCGACGATCTCGTCAATCGATGCCGGACGCATTCGTTCCGCAAGCGGTGAGTGTTCGTTTCGGGTCGCCGGTTGCCTCTGCATGTTTTCCTGTGGAAACAATTCCATACGATCTGCATGTGAATCTTCCAATCGTCGATTGGAAATCGGCTACTTCTCCTTTTTTACTTTGTATACCGTTTCACCGTTTCGAACCATTGCGTACTTTTCGCGCGCAATCTTTTCGATTGCTTTCGGATCAGTATCGAGCGCTTTGGAAAGTTCCTGCAGTTTGCGTTGTTCTTCCTGTCCCTGAATGATTTTCGCCTGGATTTCATGCTTCTGGGACGCAAGCGAGAGATGTTCAAGAATTCCTTTGTTGCTGAACGTCATGAACGAAACTGCGGGAACGGCAATGAGGAGTGTCAGCAGCACACTTCTTTGTTTGAAAATCTTTTTGAGCCATCCGCCGACTTTCGGCTGGATTTTCCGGTAATATTGCTGATCCATAGATGCTAATGTACCATATTTTGCGTGAATTTCAAATTGGCGTGTCAATATGATTGAATATTTTCATAATTATCACTTATTCCTCGCCACCGTAAAATCTCACTGAACCTTGCGAAGGTTGGGAACCTTCGCAAGGTTGACTGAAAACCTTTATTCTTTATACCAATCTGACTTCGGTGAGTACACGGTTCTCAATTGTTGTTTTTCACGGAATCGCTCGATGGCGAGCTTGATCAATCGATCGAGCAATTCACGATATGAAATGCCGGATGCTTCCCATAACTTCGGATACATACTGATCGATGTGAAACCGGGGATGGTATTGATTTCATTCAGATAAATCGTATTCGATCGTTTGGTCACCAGAAAATCCACACGTCCCATACCGGAACAATTGATCGCTTTGAATGTTCGAATCGCAAGTGTTTGAATTTTTTTGACGATTGTTCCGGGAAATCTTGCCGGAATGATCGCTGTGGATTTGCCGTCGACATATTTTGCATCGTAATCATAAAATTCATTGGAAGAAATAATTTCTCCCGGTACCGAAGCGATCGGCTCATCGTTGCCGAGAACGCTGACTTCAATTTCTCTCGCATTCGCGATCCCGCGTTCGACAAGAATCTTTCGATCATAATGCAACGCCAGCTCGATGGCGCTAAGAAGTTCTTTTTTATCGTGTGCTTTGGAAATGCCGACGCTGGATCCAGAATTTGCCGGCTTGACAAAACATGGATACCGTAATTTCTTCTCGATGTTCGCGATGATTTTTGCCGGTTGTTTCCGATAGTCATTTTTCAAAAACCAGAAATACGGCGTGACCGGAATATGTTCGCGTTCACATAATTGTTTCGTAACGACTTTATCCATGCCGACGGAAGAGCCGAGGACGCCTGCTCCGACGTACGGAATTCCTGCCAGTTCAAACAAACCCTGAACGGTTCCATCTTCACCGAACGATCCGTGAAGAACCGGAAAGATAACATCGAGTCTTTCACCGGTGTGATGAGGACGGTCGAAGGAAACTAATCCTTTGTGCGAAGGATCCGGCGTGAGAATTTTTTCCGGTTGTATATCGAGGCGTTTGCCGGTTCGCAGGAGCTTCACGGCATCGGAAGAACTTAACCATTTTCCGTCCGGCGTGATACCGATCGGGATGACGCGGTATTTATTTTTATCGAGCGCGTTGATGACGGACGCGGCAGAAACGAGTGACACCTGATGCTCTGCCGAACGTCCCCCGAAAATAACGCCAACCGTTATCTTGGATGATTTGTTTTTAGTCATTCGAGATTGAAAGATGATAGCAAGTTAGTGTTTGGTATGAATCATCTCCCGGACAATTGCCCGGATTTCATCGTCTGCGGGAACGGAGTTCGCCTGGTTTTGGTCGGTTGCGCATGCCGGTTTTCCGGAGAAATCTTTACCGTATGATTGCAGGCTGATTGCACGAAGTTTTTCGACATCGTCCGGCGATAGAAGTTTCTCACCGCCAAGCATACGTGCAATAAATGTAATGTGCGCGGCATGTTCCACTTTTTCCATCTTGAAGTATGCATCCCACAGATCTTTTCCGTACGTTACGGCACCGTGATTGGCAAGAAGGATCGCGTCGGCATTGTGAACAAAAGGGGAAAGCGAGTTCGAAACTTCCGGTGTCGACGGTGTCGCGTAATCGGCGAGAGGAACAGCGCCGAGTCCGACGATGACTTCCGGAAAAACGCAATGATCCAGCGATTGCCGTGCAACAGCAAATCCGGTTGCGTATGTCGGATGTGCATGCACCACCGCGTGAACATCAGGCCGGTGGGCATAAATAAATAAATGCATGCCGATTTCAGTCGACGGATTTCTGTCCGGGACCAACGATTTTCCTGATGCATCAACTTCGACGAGGTCGTCGGCAGTGACCATGCCTTTATTGACCGATGTGCGTGTGGTGAGGAAATTTCCGTTCGTCAATCGAACGCTGACGTTGCCGTCGGTAGCTGTTACGAAACCGTTCTCATAGAGCCGGTGGCTGATTTCGATGAGGTCTGAGGATATTTTATCGGTCATTGGTCAAAATAATTACTCATTCTGATCGTTAATATAACCTTCCTGCTCTCGAGAATCAAACAATAAATTCGGTTTGCCTTGATTATCACTCAACTTCTTCAGATATTTATTGTAAACCTATGGATTTACCCGGCGAACATACTTCTCATCCGTTCAGGGTGATTTTCTCGAAAGAATCTTTCCAGAATCATCTCATTTATAAAATTCTGTTGGGACTGTTGCTGGTTGCCGTTGTCGTATTGATGTTTCCGCATCCGGAATCGATCGAATATGATTACAGCGTCGGCACCATCTGGACCGATAACGATCTCATTGCCCCTTTTTCATTTCCGATCTTTAAAGACCTGCATGAATATGAAAAAGAACGGCAGGAGGCGATTCGAAATGTGTTTCCTGTTTTCCTGCGGGATGATACGGTTGCCCGTCAACGGGAAGAATATGCCGGATTATTACTGCACGATCTCCGGTCGGCGGTCAACATCCGGATGAAAATGAAAAAAAGGGAAGTGCAGTCGGATTCAATCGAGTTCATTCAAATTCTTAGACGAATTCCGTTTTCGGTCATGGACTCCGAATGGGATATGATGGAGCGTCAGAAAGATTTTCTCAAAGATCCAAAAATGCTCTCCGGTGAATTGGAAGAATTGTATCAGGCGGGAGTCATCGATCAAAATAAAATACAGGTTGTTCACCAGCAACTCGCGCTCCGAAGAGGACATGCAGAAGAAATTGTGCCGGCAGGAAAAGTGTATGACGTGGAGGAAGCATCGGCCGCCGTTGTCGTCCAGCTCCAACGACTCTTTGCCAGGGATAACGGGGAATCATTGTGCGCAAAGATCGGTCGTGCCGTCATTCAGCCGAATATTTTGTTTGACCGGAGTGCGACACAAACCGCGATCGAGATTGCCGCCGATAATGTTCCCCGCACGATCGGATTCGTGCTGGAAAATGAACGCATCATCAGCAAGAATGAACATATCACCGATGAGGTGAAACAGAAGCTCGATTCTTTCCTGAAGGCAAAAGCCGAACGCGGATCGGTCATGAATGAATCGAAACATTTCGTCGGGATCATTCTGCAGGTTGTCATCATTTTGGGATTGTTCACAATCTATCTCTTCCTTTTCCGGAAAAAGATTTTTGCCGAGAACAGCCGGCTGGCGCTCATTGCACTTCTCATTACCATGGAAACATTGTTTGCGTATGTTTCGGTGCTATGGGGAGTTTCAGAACCGGCGCAATATTTGATTTTTGTCCCTGCCGCATCGATGTTGCTGACGATTATTTTTGATTCACGCGTCGGTTTTTACGGTACGGTTGCAATTTCATTGCTCGTTGCGGGCATTCACGGTAATGATTATACGATTGCATTGACTTCGCTCGTTGCCGGAGCGCTCGGTGCGTACACCGTTCGCGATATCGGAAACCGGACACAAATTTTCCGTTCGATGATATTTATTTTTATCGGTTATGCGGTACCGATGACGGCATTCTCGCTCGAACAATTCGACGGGTTTAAAACAATTGCGATGATGGTGGCATTTGCGTTAGCGAATGCAATTTTTTCCCCGGTTCTGACGTACGGTTTGCTGATTTTCTTCGAAAAAGTATTTCATGTTACGACCGATTTAACTCTTGCCGAACTTTCGGACTTCAATCACCCGTTGCTTCAACGGTTGTCGGAAGAGGCGCCCGGTACATTTCATCACAGCCAGACCATCGGTACGATGGCGGAAGCGGCGGCGGAAGCGACCGGTGCAAACGCGATTCTTGCCCGCGTCGGCGGATATTATCATGACATCGGAAAAATATTGAAGGCGGAATATTTCGTTGAAAACCAGGTCGGGTCGCACAGTAAACATAATCGCCTGCGCCCGCGCATGAGCGCTTTGATTATTCAATCGCATGTTAAAGAAGGGATGGATCTCGCCCGTGAATACGGGCTACCGGAAAACGTCGTTGCATTTATTCCGCAACATCATGGCACGACGAGGATTTCTTTTTTTTACGATAAGGCGCTGAAACAAGCCGCCAAGCGTCCGCAAAAAGATACAATCAATGAAGAGGACTTTTTGTATCCCGGACCGAAACCGCAGACAAAAGAAACCGGCATCGTCATGCTTGCGGATTCCGTCGAAGCGTCGACCCGCGCACTGACGGAAATCACTCCACAACGGTTGGAGGCGGCAATCGATAATATGATCAAGCACCGGTTTATCGAAGGACAACTCGACGAATGTGAGTTGACGTTGCGCGATCTTACGCATATCAAAGAAGCGTTCCTGAAAATTTTGCTCGGCATCCATCACCAACGCATCACGTATCCTGAACAACAACCGGCTCAGCAGACGGCTGACCAACCGGTGATCGAACCTTCTGAACCGGTACAACCGGTTGTCGTTCCTATAATACCTGTTCCGGAAAACCCACCGGTGAACGTCGCTCTAGAAATTCCGGTGAAAGAACCGGAATCATATAATATTCCGGCGGTTCATGATGAGAACGTACCGCAATCACCTCCTGCTGACGAAACCGGTCAGCAACCGCAGTCATGAACGAGCATCTTCGTTCATATATCCATTTTCTGGAATTGGAAAAAAATGCTTCGAAAAATACGATCGTTTCGTATCAACGGGATATTGCACGGTATATCGACGTGATGGATGGAAAGCGAATTGCTTTTCCGGAAGGAGTCAAGCCGCAACATGTTTCCGAGTTTCTGGGAATGTTGAACGACACCGGCCTTTCCCCGCGAAGCATTTCGAGAAATTTATCATCGATAAAGATGTTTCATAAATTTCTCGTTGCGGAAGAAATCACCAAAAACGATCCAGCGCAACAGGCCGAACCTCCGAAGCGTTCCAAATTGCTGCCGGATGTTTTAAGCCAGAATGAAATCGATTTGATTTTACAACAACCGAACGTTACGTAACTTC
>Ga0265322_10000574_pt1 | contig 13973 bp, 10 predicted proteins | sample 41222metaG_FD_193584 | JGI IMG/M metagenome (GOLD analysis project Ga0265322, IMG submission 193584) | Rhizosphere microbial communities from Carex aquatilis grown in University of Washington, Seatle, WA, United States - 4-12-22 metaG | ecosystem: Host-associated > Plants > Roots > Rhizosphere...
CCGACCAGGTTTCCGTCAGCCACAGCATTGCCAGCCTTCGTTTCTTGAGCGCCATGGACTGGAAGGAGTTCGTGGAGACCCTGAGCCTGGTCGAGGCGACGCTGCGCGCCGACCCGGCTGACGTTTACAACGAGATGGATTTCTCGACCCGCGACCGCTATCGCCACGCGGTCGAGTTTCTGGCCCGGCACAGTCCGCTCTCGGAAGCGGACATCGCAGCGCAGGCCATCCGGCTGGCCGCCGACAGCGCCCGGCAAAAGGGGCGCGGGGACCGGTCCGCCCATGTGGGCTTTTATCTGATCGATAAGGGCCAGTCCATGCTGGGACGCGTGGCGAAGGTGCGGTGGCCTTGGCGCACGACCCTCGAACGAGGCATCCACCGTTTCCCGCTGACGTTTTATGCCGGCAGCATCGGGGTGCTCACGCTACTCGCCACGTTCGGATTTGTGCAGCAGGCCCGGGCACTCGAAGTGCAGGGCGGGAAACTTATTTTTTTCACCCTGATTTTCCTCCTTTGTGCCAGCCAACTGGCCGTGGCGTTGATGAACTGGCTGTCCCTACTGCTGGTGAAACCCCGCCTGCTCCCGCGCCTGGATTATTCCGCCGGCATCGCGGCAAATTGCCGCACGATGGTGGTCGTTCCCGCGATGCTCACGAGCCTGGAAGGCGTTGATCGCCTCCTCGAGACCCTGGAGATCCACCACCTTTCAAACCGGGATCTGCATCTTCACTTCGGTTTGTTGACCGATTTCCGCGACGCTCCGGAGGAGGTTCTCCCGGGAGATCGCCTGTTGCTACAGCGGGCGCGGGACGGGGTGGAGATGCTGAACCGCAAATATTTGTCCGACGGACAGGATCTCTTTTTCCTGTTTCACCGCCCGCGCCGCTGGAATGCCGGAGAAGGATTGTGGATGGGTTACGAACGCAAGCGGGGAAAGCTCACGGAGTTTAACGCCCTGCTGCGGGGCGGCCCTCGCGAATGCTTTTCCGAGATCGTGGGGGAGACGGCCATCCTGCCGGCCATCAAGTATGTCATCACGCTCGACACCGACACCCAGCTGCCGCGCGATGCCGCCCGCCAGCTCGTCGGAACCATGGCCCATCGGTTGAACCGGCCGGAGTTCGATCCGGTGCGCGGGATTGTCAACGAAGGCTACGGCATCCTGCAGCCGCGCGTGGGGGTGAGTCTGCCGAGCGCCAGTCAATCCTGGTTCGCCCGGCTTTTCGCCGGCAATGCGGGCATCGATCCCTACACCCGGGCGGTTTCCGACGTGTATCAGGATCTCTTCCAGGCAGGCTCCTTCATCGGCAAAGGGATCTACGATGTGGACGCGTTCGCGCGAGCCATGGACGGGCGTTTCCCGGAGAACACCATTCTCAGTCACGACTTGTTGGAATCGTGCCATGCCCGCTCCGCCCTCGTCAGCGACGTGGAATTCTACGAGGAATATCCCTCCCGCTACAACGTGGACATCAATCGGCGCCACCGCTGGATTCGGGGTGATTGGCAGATCATGCAGTGGCTCCTGCCCCGGGTTCCCGGAGCGGACGTCCGCCGCATTGCCAATCCGCTCTCCGGACTGTCGCGATGGAAGATCTTCGACAACCTTCGGCGCAGCCTGGTCCCGACCGCCCTGCTGCTCTTGCTGCTGGGCAATTGGCTGCTCCTTCCCGCGCTCGGCGGCCTGGGAGCGCTGGTGGTTCTGACGATCATCACCCTCCCCGGATTGCTGTCGACGCTGGTCACTGCGTTTCACAAGCCGGTTGATTTGCCGTGGGCGATGCATTTGCGGGGCGTGGCCGGGTCAAGCGGCCGGCAACTCGGCCAGATCTTCCTCACGCTGGCATTTCTCCCCTATGACGCCTTCATCAGCCTGGACGCGATCGGCCGGACCCTCCTGCGCCTGCTGGTGACGCATCAGCGACTCCTCGAATGGCAGACGTCGAGTGATTCCGAGCGGACAACGCGCCCAGGCCTCGCCGGCTTCTATGCCACCATGTGGGTCGCGCCGCTCGTCGCCCTGCTGAGTGGAGTCCTGCTGGTCTTGCTCCAGCCGGCGCCACTGCCCCTGGCCCTGCCGATCCTGGGCGTCTGGCTGGCGGCGCCGTGGATCGCCTGGCGGATCAGCCAGCCCATTGTCTCCGCCGCTCCGGACCTGACGGCCGGGCAGGTGGCCTTTCTGCGACGCACCGCCCGCAAGACATGGTATTTTTTCGAAAGCTTTGCCACCGCGCAGGAGAACTGGCTGCCGCCGGACAATTTTCAGGAGGTTCCCGCCCCGACGACCGCTTCGCGGACCTCGCCCACGAATATGGGCCTGGCGCTGCTCGCCAATCTGGCCGCCCGGGATTTTGGGTATCTTTCGATGGGCGGCCTGATCCGACGCACGCAAGACACCCTCGCCTCGATGCAACGACTCGAGCGGTATCGCGGTCACTTCTACAATTGGTATGAGACCCGCACGCTCCAGCCGCTCCTCCCGCTCTATGTCTCGAGTGTGGACAGCGGCAACCTGGCGGGACATTTGCTGACGCTCGCCTCCGGCTTGAGGGAACAGGCCGATGAAAAAATCATCACGCCGCAGCTTTTCGCCGGTCTGCGCGACACGGTGGGGATTCTCAGGGATCTTACCCGCGATAATGCGGCGCTGGCCAGGCTCGACACGGAGTTGGAAAACGCACCCTCCGGTCTGCGCGCGGCGCTTACCTTGCTGGAAGGGGTGAAGGGACAAGCCACCATGATTGCGGCCTCGCTGGCGAACGTGGGGGGGGAACTTCAAGGGTGGGCTCAGACTTTGCAGCGGAATTGCGAAGAGCATTGGGAGGACCTGCGCTCCCTCGCGCCGTGGCTGGCTTTGCCCGCCCCAGGTTATGAGGAGAAGCTCGCCCCGCTCGACCAGGCACCAACCCTGCGGGAGATCGCGAAGTTTGAGCAATCGCTCTGTCCGTTGATCGAGGCGGTCCTGCAAGGACTCCCGGCGGAACCGGACCAGGCCCGGAACGAAAAACATCAACGGCTCACGACCTTCGCGACCTGCTTGCGGGAAGCCAGCGGCCAGGCCCGCCAGCGTCTGCTCGCCTTGGAAACCCTGGCCAAGCAAAGCGACGAACTGGCCGCGATGGACTTTACCTTCCTGTTCGACCGCGCGAGGGATTTGTTCTCCATCGGGTTCAACGTCGCCGAGCGCCGGTGTGACGCCAGCTTCTATGACCTGCTGGCCGCGGAGGCGCGCTTGTGCAGCTACGTCGCCATCGCCCTGGGACAGGTTCCGCAGGACCACTGGTTCTCGCTGGGCCGTCTGCTCGTCGCCTCACGGGGTGAGCCGATCCTGGTCTCGTGGAGCGGCTCGATGTTCGAATATCTGATGCCGCTGCTGGTCATGCCCAACTATGAGAACACCCTGCTGGCTCACAGCTGCCAGGCGGCGGTGCAACTGCAAATCGGGTATGGGAAATTGCGCGGCGTGCCGTGGGGCATTTCCGAATCGGGTTACAACCGGACCGACGTTCACCTGAACTACCAATACCGCGCCTTCGGCGTGCCGGGTCTGGGTTTGCAGCGGGGATTGGCCGAGGACCTGGTGATCGCCCCTTACGCCACCGCGATGGCGTTGATGATCGCTCCGCGGAAGGCGTGTGAAAACCTGCAGCGGCTGGCGGCCGAGGGGCGTGAAGGGGCCTACGGCTTCTACGAGGCGGTGGATTACACGCCGGCGCGGCTGCCGCCAAACGAAACGAGCGCCACGATCCGCTCCTTCATGGCGCATCATCAGGGGATGAGCCTGCTGGCACTGGTCAATCTCCTGCGGGATTACCCCATGCCGCGGCGCTTCCTCGCCTGTCCGTTGCTCAAGGCGGCGAATTTGCTGTTGCAGGAGCGGATACCCAAGACCGCGGCGAGCGTGTTCGTTGAAGATCTGGTGCTGGAGACATCGCGGACGCTGGCGGGCGCCGGCGAAAGCGTGGTGCGTATTTTCACGAACCCCACACCTCCAGAACCGGAGGTTCATCTTTTGTCCAACGGCCGCTATCATGTTGTCATCAGCAGCGCCGGCGGCGGCTACAGTCGCTGGCGCGATCTGGCGGTCACCCGCTGGCGCGAAGATGCCACGCGCGATTGCTGGGGAACGTTTGTTTATCTGCGCGATCTGGCCTCGGGGGATTTTTGGTCCACCACGTATCAACCCGCCGTGCGCGCGACGGACGGTTACGAAGCCATCTTCACCCAGGCGCGAGCAGAGTTCCGGCAGCGTCATGCCGGCCTCGAAACCCACACCGAGATCAGCGTGTCGCCGGAGGATGACGTGGAGTTGCGGCGCATCACGATCACCAATCGCTCACCCGTGGCGCGGGTCATTGAATTGACCAGCTACGCGGAAGTCGTGCTGGCAATTCCGGAAGCGGACGCCGCGCATCCCGCATTCAGCAATCTCTTTGTGCAAACGGAATTCGTGCGAAAATCCTCCGCCATTCTCTGCACCCGCCGGGCCCGTTCCCAGGAGGAAAAGCCGCCGTGGCTGCTGCATCTGCTGGTGGGCCCGGAAGGCGAATTGGGCGAAATCTCCTGCGAAACCGAGCGCGCCACATTTGTCGGCCGCGGCGGAACCCTGGCCAGCCCTGCCGCGATGGAGGGCCGTTCGCCATTGTCCAATACCGTCGGTCCGGTGCTCGATCCCATCGTTGCGCTGCGGCGCACGATTTCCCTGCCGCCCCAAGGGACCGCCAGCCTCGACCTGGTTCTGGGCGTGGCGGAAAGCCGGGCCGCCGCGCTGGCGTATGTGGAGAAATATCAAAGCTCCCGCCTGGCCGACCGCGCCTTCGATCTGGCGTGGACGCACAGCCAGGTGGCCCTGCGCCATCTCAATGCCACGGAGGGGGAGGCCCAACTCTACGGCCGGCTGGCCGGCGCGTTGATCTATGCCGACCCCGCCCGTCGGGCCAGCCCCGCGGTGCTGCGCAACAACCGGCGCGGCCAAAGCGGCCTTTGGAGTTACGGCATTTCGGGCGACACGCCGCTCGTCCTGCTCCGCATCAGCGACCGGGAGAAGATCGAGATCGTTCGGCAGCTGATCCAGGCGCACTCCTACTGGCGCATGAAGGGGCTGACGGTCGAACTGGTGGTGCTTAACGAGGACGTTTCGGTTTACCGCCAGTCCCTGCACGACCAGATCACCAGTTTGATTGCCTCGGGGATTGAAGCGCAGATGCTGGACAAACCGGGGGGTATTTTCGTCCGGCGCCTCGAACAAATCCCCCAGGACGACCGCGTGCTGCTGCAATCCGTGGCGCGGATTGTCCTGGACGATGAAAATGGAACCTTGGCCGAGCAGCTGGAACGGCGGAGCGCGCTGGAACCGCTGGTCCCGGCGCTGACGCCCACGCGTTCCGCCTGGACCGATTCGCCCCACCCGGTCGCTCCGTGGGAACTGATCTTTCCAAACGGCCTCGGCGGCTTTACCCGCGACGGGCATGAGTATGTCATCACCCTCCAGGCCGGGCAGATGACTCCAGCCCCGTGGGTCAACGTTATCGCCAATCCGTCTTTTGGCACGGTCGTTTCCGAAAGCGGCGGCGCGTATACCTGGGGGGAGAACGCCCATGAATTTCGATTGACCCCGTGGAGCAACGATCCCGTCCAGGACACCACCGGGGAGGCTCTTTACCTTCGCGATGAGCAGACCGGACAGTTCTGGTCGCCGACGCCTTTGCCCGCGCGCGGCGCGACGCCCTATGTCATCCGCCATGGCTTCGGCTACACCGTGTTCGAACACACCGAAAATGGCATCGCTTGCGAGTTGTGGATCTATGTGGCGATGGACGCGTCGGTGAAGTTTTCCGTCTTGAAATTGCACAACGTCTCGGGGCGCCCGCGCCGCATCTCGGTGACCGGCTACTGGGAATGGGTATTGGGCGACCTGCGGCAGAAAAGCCTGCTGCACGTGCAAACCGAGGTTGACCTCAAGACCGGCGCGTTGCTGGCGCGCAATTATTACAACACCGAATTCCCCGGTCGCATCGCGTTCATCGATGTCAACGATGGGACCCGCACCCTCACCGGGGACAGAAAGGAATTTCTGGGCCGGAACGGAAGCCTGGCGCGTCCGGCGGCGCTGAAACGCGCGCGCCTGTCCGGAAAAGTCGGCGCGGGGCTGGATCCGTGCGGCGCGGTCCAGGTCGCCTTCGATCTTCCGGAGGGACAGGAACGGGAAATGAATTTTCGCCTCGGGGTCGGTCGGAACGAGGGGGAGGTGCAGGACCTGATCCAGCGCTTTCGCCGCGTCGATGCCGGCCGCCTGGCGCTCGAGGGGGTCTGGTCCTATTGGAATCGAACCCTCGGCGCGGTGAACGTGGACACGCCCGATCCCGCCGTGAATGTGATGGCGAACGGCTGGCTGTTGTATCAGACCCTGGGCTGCCGGTTCTGGGGCCGGACGGGGTTTTATCAATCCGGCGGCGCCTATGGGTTCCGCGACCAATTGCAGGACGTGATGGCGCTGGTGCATGCCGAGCCGGCCCTCACCCGCGAGCATCTGCTCCGCGCCGCCGCGCATCAATTCCGCGAAGGCGATGTGCAGCATTGGTGGCATCCCCCGTCGGGACGCGGCGTGCGGACGCATTTTTCCGACGACTATCTGTGGCTGCCGTATGTGACCTGCCGGTACGTTTCGTGTGTCGCGGACACCGGCGTGCTCGACGAAATGGTCCCCTTTCTCGAAGCCCGGCCGGTCAAGCCGGAGGAGGAGGCTTACTATGATCTGCCGAACCGCTCCGAAGAGTCGGCCACGCTTTATCAACATGGCGTGCGCGCCATCGAGCGCGGACTGAAATTCGGCGCTCACGGCCTGCCGTTGATCGGTTGCGGCGACTGGAATGATGGCCTGAATCGGGTGGGAAACGAGGGGCGCGGTGAAAGCGTCTGGCTGGCTTTCTTTCTCTACGATGTGCTCACCCAGTTTGCCCAGCTGGCGCGCGCCCATCACGATCCCGCTTTTGCCGAACGCTGCCTCGCGCAAGCCGGTCAACTGCAGCAAAACATCGAGAAGCATGCCTGGGACGGCCAGTGGTATCTCCGCGCCTGGTTCGACAACGGCGAACCGCTCGGCTCCCGGAACAATCCGGAGTGCCAGATTGATTCCGTGCCGCAAACCTGGTCGGTCATCAGCCGGGCCGGTGATCCGCAGCGCTCCCGCCAGGGCATGCAGGCCGTGCAGGACCGGCTCGTCCACCCCGAGGCCGGCTTGATTCAAGTGCTGGATCCGCCCTTCGACAAATCTCCGCTCAATCCCGGTTACATCAAAGGCTACATTCCGGGCGTGCGCGAGAACGGCGGCCAATACACGCACGCCGCGATTTGGACTGCCCTGGCCTTTGCGCTCATGGGCGAGAGCGAACGCGCGTGGGAGCTCTTCGCGCTGCTCAATCCCATCCATCACGGCGGGACCCCCCGGCAAATCGCCACCTACAAGGTCGAGCCCTACGTCGTCGCCGCGGACGTTTATGCGGTCGCCCCGCACCTGGGCCGGGGCGGCTGGACCTGGTACACGGGTTCAGCCGGCTGGATGTACCGGCTGCTGATCGAAACCCTGCTGGGCGTGAACCTGGAGGGCGATCAATTGCGATTGGCCCCCCGTCTGCCGAAAGCCTGGACGACCTTTAAAATCCACTACCGCTACCGGCAGACGGTTTATCACATCACCATCACCCGGTTTGCCGCCGCTTCGACCGACGTGAACCGGCTCTCCCTCGATGGACAGGAAATCTCCGGAGAGACCGTTCCCCTCCGGGACGATCACCAGGAGCATGCCGTCGAAATGAAAGTCCGCTGAGCGTTCACACAATTTCGGGGGCCGGACGCAGGCGGCTGAAACGCACGGAGAGTCCAACCCCGGCGCTCAACCATAGGCAATATCCACGTGGCCGGAGGACCGGCTGGGTTCAAACCACTGGAAGGCAGGCGTGGTGCCCGGCTCGAACCCGGCATACTTCTGGGCGAGAAGCTCGCGAAGACTCTGGCGGGCGCGGGTAATGCGGCTCTTCACCGTGCCCCGGCTAAGACCGAGGGTTTCGGAGATTTCCTCATAGGAGTAGTGCAGGAGATTGCGCAGCGTGAGAATCTCCCGCTGGTGGGCGCGGAGTTCCTCCATGCACACGGTGACCTGCGCGAAGAATTCGCGGTTCGCCGCCTCCCGCGCGGGGTCGGGAACATCGCTCGCAACGAGATCCGCGAAAGTCGTATTGCTGCCGTCGCCGAGCGCGCAGTCGAATGAGCACGTCTCGTGGCAATGGCGGCGGGAAAAATATGAATGGCGGTTGCACGAGAGATTGAAGGCGATGCGGTGCAGCCAGCTGGCGAGCGAGGAATCGCCGCGGAAACGCGCCAGGCCGCGATAGGCGCGGACGAAGGTGTCCTGGGCGACCTCCTCAGCGTCGGCGTGGTTGCGGAGATGACGGAGCGCGATCGCGAACATCTTTTTTCGATAGCGCATGACGATCTCGACAAACGCGTCCTCGTCCCCGGCGTTGAAGCGGCGCACCAGCGCAGCGTCGAACAGCGCCGCTTGACGGGCTACCGCGGTGCGGGCCGCACCATCAGTGGCGGGGCGCGCGGACGGGGTGGAGGCGGAAGGGGAAATCAGGGCGACCATGACTGTCAGCCAACCTTATCCGCTCAACCGGCCGGAAGGAATGGGGTGTTGTCCTACCGGGGCCATCGGCGGACCGGAGTGCGGCTCACAACATGGGCGACAAAGGCCGGAGCGCGGCTTCGGCGAATCTCTGCCGGAACGGCCGGCGCGAAAAAACCACCGGGTCGATTTCCTGGCAGCAGCCGAAATCCTGCTCGAGGATGCGCGCGAGCTCCCCGTTGTGCGTGCGTGAATGGAAGAGCAGATTGAGCTCGAAGTTCAGGCGCATCGACCGGTAGTCGAGATTGGCCGAGCCGACCATCGCCCAGCGCTCATCGGCCAGCGCGATCTTCGCGTGGTGGATCCCGGCCGAGTATTCGAAGATGCGCACGCCGGCGGCGAGCAGATGGCCGTAGTAGGAGCGGCCGACGGTCACAAGCCACGGGTGGTCGGTTTTGGCGGAGATGAGCAGCCGCACATCGACGCCCCGGCTGGCCGCCAGTTCCAGCGCCGTGAGCACAATGTCGTCGGGCACGAAGTAACCGGTGGCGATCCAGACCCGGTCACTCGCCTCGTTGAGGAGACTGACGAGGGACTTGCTGATGGGCTCATTCCGGCGGTCCGGCCCGCCCAGCACGATGTGCACGGGCTGCCGGGGAGGTCCGGGATGCACCGGATAAAAGTCGGGCTCGGAGATTTTTTCGCCGGTGGCGAAGAACCAGTCGTCGGCGAAAACCTCCTGCAATTCGCACGCCACGGAGCCGGTGGCCTCCACCTGCAAATCGCGCCAGTCGCCGGACGCGGCATCGAGACCTTCATGTTCCCGGCCGATGTTCATGCCGCCGACGAACGCGATCGCGCCGTCGATGATCTGCAGCTTGCGGTGGTTTCTCAGGTTCATGAAGAAGCGCAGGCGCCGGGGATCCAGGCTTTGGAACCAGGAAAAATGCCCGCCGGCCTGCGTGTATTCTGCCAGCAGGTCCTCCGCAAAGCCGTGCGAGCCCACGCCATCGAGGAGCAGGCGCACGATGACGCCGCGCCGGGCGGCCTCGGTCAGAAGCTGCAGGAATCTCGCGCCCGTTTGGTCGCCCTGCCAGATATAAAACTCCAGGTGGACGTGATGGACCGCCTTCCGGATCCGCCCCTCGAGGGCGGGATAAAATTCCTCTGCGTTGCGCAAGATGCGGAGGTTTTCCGCGGAACTGACGGGCAGCTGGTTGATGCGGGACAGCAGCTGCAGGAACTGGCGGTCCCGGCGCGGCAGCGCCTGCACGAGTAGCGTGGTGGCGTCATCCGTGGCGCTGGCGGGGACCCGCTGGCGCGTGGCCCGCGCGGAAAAAAGATTCCGGCGCTTGAGCCGCCGGCGCTTCAGCCGGTCGGTGCCGATCGCAAAATAGACGAAGGCGCCCAGCAGCGGGATGAAGATGATGGCCCACAGCCAGGCCAGCGTGGCGGCGGGGCGTTTTTTGAGCAGCAGCAGATGCGGGATGAATCCCCAGGTCGCAAAGTAGCAAACGAGCAGCAACGTTTTCATGCGGCAGGCGGTCCGGCCCCGGCTGCCAGCCGGTCAACCGTGATCGGAGCGGTCGCGCGCCCCGATCAGACTCCGCACCACGCCGAGCACCGGCGGTCCCCAGCGGAGCAGTGTGCCCAGCACGCGGGTGCGCCGCGCCAGTGAATGCTTTAGCAGCAAGCCGAGCGGCAGTGCGGCGAAGGGGACGAACGGCGAGAGCCGCCGCCAGAATGCCAGCATCCGGTCCAGCCACTCCAAGGGCTTCGCCACCCGGGCCGCGGCCTCGGCGCATTGGATGCGGCGGCGGGCGATGTCCCACCGCAGCGTGGTCTTGTAGACGGCTAGCCTGGTCAGCTCTCGGTCCGGATACATGCGCGGTCTTCCCCGATTTCGTGCAACGTGGCGGCGAACGGGTTCGGCTGGCGCGCGCGATAGCGGCGAAACGCGATGATGATCACCCCCAGCGCCGCGGCATAGAGCACCGCCAGCCCGCCGAGCACGGCGAGGCGGGCGCTGTCCCAGAAGAGGTACACCAGCGTGAGGCTGGCGAATGTGACCGCCATCATGCCCGTGAAGACGGCCGCGCTGATCCAGATGAAAGTCTGGATCAGGCGGAATTTCTCCTCCTGCAACTCGACCGTGAACAGCTGGAGCCGGTCCTGCACACTTGCCAGAAGACCGTCACCGAGCGACCGAAGCGAACGGAGGTAACCCACGGGACCGGATGTGGCCGTATCCATGGCGGGACCGTTTATTTGCTGCGGCGTCCCAAGAGCACCCCGATAAGGAGGCCGAGGCCGGCCGCGATGGCCAGCGACTGGTAGGGATTCGCGCGAATGGTCTCGTCGGTGTATTTGGCCCCGGCGATGACCTTCTTCCGCGCGCCGGCATAGGCATCGGCGCAGCGCTCCTGCGCGGCGGCAAAGCGTGAGCGCAAGGAGTCGATGGCCCCGTCCGAATGTTCGGTTGCGGAGTCGGTGATCATGGCCTCGGCCTCAGCGACGAGCGCTTGCAGTTCGAGAATGAGTTCTTTCGGCGTATGGGCGGTGTCTTTGTTGTTTTTCATGGGTAAGGGAGGTGGATGGGTTGTGGCGGATGGAGCGGCGGCTGGATGGGCGTGGTTCTTTTTTAGAGAATCAGTCTCCTGCTCAAGAACAGCGAAAACCCAGACAGCACGATGAAGACGATGAAGAACCCTTTGGCGATCGTGGCGGCGGTTCCGGCGATGACACCAAAGCCGAGGACGCCCGCGATCAGGGCGATGATGAGGAAAGCGATGATGTAGTTTAGCATGGGAGTGAGTGTTCGGCTGGAGTGCTTTTATCCACGAATTAACCTGGCCGCCCGGCGGCGGCCGAGACGCTGCCGCCAATCGGCAGTCGAAAAAGGGCCCGTCCGGATTTTGTGTTTTTGTGCGATTAGTTTTCCGCAGCTTCCTCTTCTTCAGTCTCGAGTTGGGCCCGGAGCATCCAGGCGGTTTTTTCGTGCTGCTCCAGCAGGCCCGTGAGAAAATCGGTGGTGCCGATGTCCCCCAGGCGTTCGGCGCTGGCGGCGTCCTTGCGGAGCTGGATGGCCAGATCCTCGTGCAGGGCCAGCAGCTCGGAAAGCATGTGATCCGAAGCCAGGTCGATGCCCGGGTCGGCGGAAGAGCGGGCGGCCTTGGTCAAGTCGGCCCAGTTGCCGCGCGCGCCGGCCCCGATAGCGCGGGCTCGCTCCGCGACCTGATCGATCCAGTCGGCGACCTGCCCATATTGGTCCTCGAACTCCTTGTGGAGACTGTGGAATTCCGGGCCGGTCACATTCCAGTGATAGTCCCGCGTGGTCGCGTAAAGCACATACTCGTCGGCCAGCAGGAGATTGAGCATCTCGCCGATCTCCAGCCGGGCTTCGTCATTTAATCCAATGTTCGTCTTCATAGCGGACTGTTTCCTTGGGTTTGCGTTCGAAGGGAGGGCGGCGCGCCGTTACGATTGCGAATGCCTGGACACATGATGCCGTGCGTGGTTCGCGGTCCCCGACGCGGGTTGCGTGGCAAACATGCGGCGGCGCGCAGCGTCATTGGCCGAGGCTGACAGGTTGATCACGTCGTGCATCATCCGTGGTTTTACGGTGCCGCCCGGGGCTTGCCCGCCGGCGGGACGGTTTTTGATCTTTGGATGCATGATAAACTCAGGGGATTTTCCTGCGGGAATGGTTGTTGACCTGCTTCACACCGCGGGTGCCTTGGTCAAACCTCCGGACAGGAGGTTTTGCCGCGTCGGAACTGGCTTCGCTGGTGGCGAAGAAACATGCTGATCGATGCCGCCCGTGAGGGAATCGGCGCTGCCGACCACCTCCAGGCCTTCGAAGCTGAGCTGCATGATCATCTCGTCCTGCAAGGCCAGCAATTCGGAGAGCATCTGATCAAAGAACGGGCCGCGACCCGGAGCGGGAAAAGTGCGGGCGGCCGGCACGAGGCAGAGCACATTGTTCATCGGATTGAGGGGTTGGATGATTTCAGATTCGTTATGTGCAGAATACGCGGCCTTTGCCTCTGCTGGAATGGGGCGTTACCCTACCCGCACGGTGGGCGCCGCGTCCCGGCGCAGTTGCGGCTGATGTCCTGTGGGTGGCGAAAACCTGATCGCGAACCAGCTTCATTGATTCGCCGGAGGTGGCGAATGATAGGAGGCCCGGCGCGCAGTCCTTCATTCACGCCGGCATGTCCGCTTGCGCTTGCCGTGCCGGCCCGGCGCCCACCTACTGTTTCCGACGTCATGGACTTGCCGCACCAGCACCCGTCCGATGTTGGCTGGCTTCACCAAGCCGGTGCCCGCGTGCGCAAGGTGTGGCTGGCCAAGATGCTCGGCACGACCTTCGGCATGACCGTCTTCTTTGTCGTCTATTTCCAACTGCTCCGGCACCCGCTCTATCCCCCCACCATCGTGCCGCTCACCGCGGTTGACCGGTTGATCGGTTTCCGGCCCGAAGCCCTGCCCCTCTATCTGTCGTTGTGGTTCTATGTGTCACTGGCGCCCGCGTTGCTGATCGACCGCCGCGAGCTCGTGTCCTACGGTCTGGCCGCCATCGCGCTGAGTGTCATCGGCCTGGGAATATTTCTCTTCTGGCCGACGGCCGTGCCACGGCCCGACGTTGACTGGTCGCAGCATCCCGCCTTTGCCTTTCTCAAGTCGGTCGATGCCTCGGGCAACGCCTGTCCCTCCCTGCACGTGGCCTTCGCCGTGTTCACCGCCGTCTGGTTAAGGCGCATTTTGAGGCAGATGGGCGCCGGGCGCGTCGTCCGTGCGCTCAACTGGCTGTGGTGCCTGGGCATCTTGTATTCCACGGTCGCCATCCGTCAGCATGTCGCGCTCGATGTTCTCACCGGAATTGTGCTCGGTGCGACCGTCGCCGTCGTGCACCTGCGACTGCTTCGCGCGTTTCCTGGACCGCCCCAAGTTTGACAAGGGGACCTAGCCAACCAGCTGATCCGGTCCGGGCACGATGCACCGGTAACCGAGTTCCTGCAATCGTTTGAGCACGCGGCGGATGGCGGCAACACGGATGGCCGCCGGCACGCGTGGACCTTCGTGGAGCAGGAGAATCGCCCCGGGAGCGAGGCCGCGGGTTGTCCTGGCCGCCACCGCCTGAGCATCCCCGCGCTGGCGTTCCAGTCCGCGGGCACTCCAGCCCACGCAGGTGAGTCCGCGGGCGCGGAGGGCCGGCGCCAGCCAGAGATTCTTGATCCCGGCGGGGGGACGAAATCGCGTCGGTCTCACTCCTGCCAGGCGCAAGGCCTCCAGCCCCGCGTCGAGTTCCCGTCGCACCTGTGCCGGTGAAGCACACCAAAACGCCGC